>Ga0335398_10002312_pt1 | contig 30452 bp, 19 predicted proteins | sample BON03_FD_205742 | JGI IMG/M metagenome (GOLD analysis project Ga0335398, IMG submission 205742) | Freshwater microbial communities from Lake Bonney liftoff mats and glacier meltwater in Antarctica - BON-03 (spades assembly) (version 2) | ecosystem: Environmental > Aquatic > Freshwater > Ice >... | reverse complement strand
TGCATTGGTAGGATGCAACCATTGCTTCCATCTGTTCTTGATTTGATCGTCTCATGGGTTTGTTTTTTAACGCAAACCTAGAGAATCAAATTAGCTTACGAAATATGTACTTGCTCGGGGGGATACTATCAGATTTGGTGCCGTAATCAAAAAATGGAGCTTGAGCTAAACTGAGAAAGGGAAGCAATAGAAAAAATAATAGGGTCGATTTCATACGCAAAGTTTTAATGAGAATAACATGCAAATCGATTTTAAGGTCTATTGGAATTGAATCAAAAGTGCCTTAAAAATCTTACAGATAACCATCTCAATTATCGCCTGAAAGAGATTGGAATTTTACGTTTCGAAAACGAATCTCGCCAGTTCCCATGGCTTGAAGGGCAATATAGCCTTCTGCAAGGCTGTTGTCTTTTAAGTCGGCAGTCGGTATATCATTGATCCAAGTTTGAAGATGATCTCCTTGAATTTGAATTTTATAGGTATTCCATTCACCAATTGTCTCCACATAGTTGAGTGGAATAGCTCTATTTACAATCGCCCCAGTTCGAAAGTCCTGGTTTGGATGTAGATCCCAGATATTGATTTCGTAGCACTCTGTAACACTTAATTTCTGGTTTTGACATCTAATATAAATGCCTGAATTGATGGTTCTGTCTGGCTTGAATTCGAGTTCTAGGATAAAATCACTGTATCGATTTTCAGTCACCACAAACCCGATGCTATCCTTTACGGTGCCTATCAATTCATTTTGATCAAATCTCCATTCCGCCCCACCTAAAATTTGCCAGCCGTCAAAGTTTACCTTTAAAGTTTCCTCTTTTTGGTTACAAGATGAAAAAAAGAGAAAAATCAAGGCTAAGCCTAAAAGCGTATAAGAAGACTTAAAATAATTTTTATGATTTAAGATTTTCTGAAACATGATAAGGAAGATAGGTTTGAGCTGGTACAAGAAATCTATTATGTGATTATTCGCAATTACGCCATTATGCCAATTTTCTTTGCTTAACTGGCGGAAAGATCCACCAAGACGAGACAGGCTGATAGCGATCAGAAGAAATACCGGCAATGCGAGTGTTAACCACATATTAAGCTGTTTTTTTCTTTTACTGGTGTAATTGCGAACACACATAATTTATCAAAATGTAGTTTGCTGAATTTCAAAAAACCAAAATATTTTCCATCGAAAATTATTTACCTATAATTTTCACCAACAGCTTTTCACAGACTTTTTCGCTTAGCGTTTCTTTGGAATAACTCAGATAGCTTACCACCATACTTTGATCGTAAGCCTCTTGAGAATAAATGGTGATTTGGGTGCCCAAGCTTAAATTTCTACTGTTCAGAAACTCCAAAAACTCAGTGGAGCTATTCGTGAGTGCTACCAAAATGACGTTTTGACCCGATTTGCACGCTGCTAAACTTACGTAATTGGTTTCTTTGACTCGGCCTAATTTGTCGGGAATCGGTGATCCGTGGGGATCAATTGTTGGGTAGCCCAAAAGTTCGTCCATACGCTCAAAAAACTTTGGTGCATGAATGTGCTCCACCTGCTCAGCAATCTCGTGAACTTCTTCCCAGCCAAAGCCCATTTTGTTAACCAAAAACATCTCCGTAAGCCGATGCTTTCGTATCACTAGCGCGGCAGCTTTTTTGCCATCATCGGTCAGCGCTATGGGTTTATATTTTTGATAAGAGACCCAGCCATTTTTCTGAAGGGTTTTGACCATGCTATTCACTGTGGGCATACTTACCTGCATCTTTTGGGCAAGCTCCGAAATGTTCACCTCATCGTCGGAGTTGGCAAGGTTGAATATTGTTTTTAGGTAGTTTTCTTCTGTTTGCGAGGCCATACCGCAATATTAATCACAAATATGTGATTTTAATACAAAAGAATTTTGTTAGATTAATCTAACTTATTACTTTTGCACAGCTTATAAATCTATTTAAGATATATCTATGAAAAAACTTTGTACACTATTTACAATATTTTTACTCTATTCATTTCAAGCCTTCTCTCAGACGCAAGTTCGAGGTATGATCCAAAGTCAGGGGGACGCAGTCGCTTTCGCAAATATTTTTGTCAAGGAGCTCAATATTGGTACAGTAGCAGATGAGGATGGCAAGTTTATGCTAGTAATCAATTCTGCGGGGAAATATTCGCTCACAGTCAGCCGAATAGGTTATCAATCCAATCAAATCGTACTTAATCTGCCAGCTGATGCTACTAATGATTTGAGCATTCAACTTCGGGAAATGGATTCAAGCTTGGATGAAGTGGTTGTTTCCGGTACGATGCAGGAAGTATCCAAATTGGATAGTCCTGTGCCGGTCGAGGTTTATTCCGGTAATTTTTTCAAAGCAAATCCCACTCCCTCGATTTTTGAATCGCTGCAAAATATCAATGGCGTTCGGCCGCAGATCAATTGTAATGTCTGCAATACAGGTGATATACATATTAACGGTTTGGAGGGTCCCTACACGATGATCCTAATAGATGGAATGCCAATAGTAAGTGGGCTTTCCACGGTTTACGGTCTTACCGGAATTCCTCAAGCTTTGATTGATCGAATTGAAGTTGTCAAAGGCCCTGCATCGACCTTGTATGGTTCCGAAGCAGTAGGTGGGTTGATCAATATAATCACTAAAACACCTGAAAAAGCGCCACTTTTCTCGGCTGATATTTTCGGTACAGGTTGGGGAGAGTTGAATGTGGACTTGGGTTTAAAATCCAAGCTTGGTGAAAAGGTACAATCCCTTACCGGTATCAGTGGCTTTGTCTATGATACTCCCATCGATAACAATGGCGATGGATTTACCGATTTGACCCTTGCCAAGCGAATTTCAGTATTTCAGAAAATAAGTGTGAAAAGGCCTCAAAATCGAATTTTCAATGTTGCTGCCAGATATCTACATGAAAACCGATGGGGTGGTGAAATGAACTGGACACCTGCCGATCGAGGTGGGGAAGAGGTCTATGGTGAAAGTATCTACACCAGTCGTTGGGAGACTTTTGGAGTATGGCAGCTCCCGACTTCTGAAAACCTAAACTTTCAGTTTTCTGCCAATGGGCATTCTCAAAATTCAGTTTATGGTAATACCGTTTATTTGGCAGTCCAATATATAGGTTTTGGTCAGTTGACTTGGAATAAGACACTGGGCAAAAATAATTTACTTCTTGGCGCAGCGTATCGCTATACACATTATGACGACAACACGCCTGCGACCTCAGGCATCAATCTTAACGAAAATAGACCTACTGATATTCATTTACCAGGTTTATTTTTACAAAACGAGTTGAAAATTGATCCTAGTCAAAGCCTTTTATTGGGTGGAAGACTGGATTACAATTCGGTACACGGAACTGTATTTTCCCCTAGGGCAAACTACAAAAAATCATGGAATGACAATCATACCATCCTGAGGCTTTCCGTTGGAAATGGATTTAGAGTGGCCAATGTATTTACCGAAGACCATGCGGCTTTGACCGGTGCCCGAACTGTTGTATTTGAGGAGGAACTCAGACCCGAAACCAGCTGGAATGTCAATACGAACTTCGTTCAAAAGTTTTATACCAGCGGGGGTACATTTATCGGACTGGATGCGACGGTATTTCACACCTATTTCACCAACCGAATTATTCCTGATTATGAGACAGATCCCAACAAAATCATTTATTCGAATCTAAAAGGATCTGCGATTTCTCAGGGTTTTTCTTTAAATGCTGATCTCGCTTGGGCCAATGGATTGACTGCCACAGCCGGAGTGACATTAATGGATGTGAGTTTTCAAGAGGAGGGAGTTCGTACGCGTCAGCTGTTGACAGAGGGTTTTTCGGGAGTTTGGACGATTGGATACAACTTTTACCGACTTGGTATGAAAGTGGACTATACTGGCAATGTCTATAGTCCGATGCGTCTTCCATTACTGGGTGAGTTGGACGATCGCTCGGAGTACTCGCCTTGGTTTAGTATTCAAAATATACAAATGACCAAAGTCATCAGCGAAAGATGGGAAATCTATGGTGGCGTCAAAAACTTCTTGAATTTTACACCTCCGGCGAATTCTATAGCCAGAGCCTTTGATCCATTTGATCGGGAAGTGGACTTTGGCCAGGATGGTTCGGTCGTCCCGACGGCCGGCAATCCCAATGCACTTACCTTTGACCCTACCTATATGTTTGCGACCAATCAAGGTGCCAGAGGATTCTTGGGTGTGAGGTTTTTGATTCAGTAAGGGGAATCAGTTTGAAATTAAGAAATGATATTAGTATTAAAGTATAAATAGGATTTGAACCAATTGATATTGGGTATTTATAGCAAAAAAAAATATTAATTAGGGGCTGGCGATCTCTGCCAGCCCTTGATTTAATATATCTAAATCCTAGATACGGTTCATTAATATATTCCTATGTGAATAGCAGTGTTTCGTTGAAAAACGTTTGTTTTCGTTTAATCTGACTTAAAAAGTATTATAAAAGTTTAATGATAATTCTCACGTTATTTCTTCCTACCGAATGCTTGATGAGCAGCTGCAAAATGCCCTTCTGCAATAGCTGCACCAATAGATAGCTCCCCAGCCAAGGCTACTGCGCAGCAAATTTCTGCAAACTTCCCGACATCCTCCGGAGCACTGCAATCCATTAATTCCAAAGATTCTTTTTGCGTCGGTAAGCTGGTGCCACCTCCAACCGTGCCCACAATCAGTCCTGGTAATGTCATCGAGGCATACAGATCACCGTTACTCTTAGCCTCCATTCTACCAATTCCGACCGCCGCCTCCGCAATACATGCCACATCTTGACCACAGGCGATGAATAGCGCCGTAAGTGCATTCGTGATATGTGCAGTGTTTCCTACCGCGCCAGATTGCACGGCAGCCAAAGTACCCGTTTGCCAGAATTTGGACATCTTTTCTGCAGATGTTCTTAGCACAGTTTCGATCACCTTTTCGGAAATCACCACTTCAGAAATCACCTTTCTACCTCTTATATTGCTGAGGGATCTGTGATTGGCCTTTTTATCTCCTGACATATTTGCCTCTATATAAAACAGTGTTGGCTTCAGAGGAGCTTGATCCAGAACTTCCCTCAGGATTTTATCTGTAACTATCGTAACCATATTCTGTCCAGCCGCAGCACCGGTTTCAAAAGTAAAAGTCACATGTACCCCATTACCCTCATGCATCACTTCCATACTTGAAAGCTTGGCATGGCCACTGACTTGCCTGACACCGGCACTTAGTTGAGACTCTATGGATTTGATCCAAGCAGCAAAGTGCAGGGCATCGATCAAACTGTCAAATTCAAAATACGGGCATCGCTGTACTTTATTGGCCAGCGTCCTGGCAAGAAAACCTCCGCTCAAGGAGCCAGCTCTGATCCCTCTATCATAGGACGCGACTAGAGCTCCTTCTGTAGTTGCCATCGGGACCCAATGCTTACTAATACCAGCTGTACCGTCCAAAAGTAATGGTCCTGCGAGACCTATTGGTACCTGTGCAAAGCCAATGAAGTTTTCGATATTGCCCTTAAATGACTGTGAATGATCTATTGGTGTCTCTCCACTGATGTACTTTGGGTACTTATTTTGCTTACTCAGCTTGTCCAGATACCGATTTTGTGTGTCCGTAAAATTCATATTGCAAAATTAACATTACTAAGCCAGTATTTCGGAATGATAGAAAATTAGATGGGCTTTTAATTGAAGGAATTTACTTTTGAGATCAGTTTGTAATAGATTTAGGTATGCTCAAAGGTCAAATTAATACCTGACTTGATTAAGCTTTCTACTTTATTATTCTGTAAGGAGACGAAGTTGCCGCTTGATCCTTTATTCGAGGGTCGTTGGCGAAAAACAACGAAGTTTATAATACAAAAAAGCCCCAGATTTCTCCGGGGCTTTTTCATGAAATATTAAATCTAATTTTCGGCTCAAATTACCTCTTCCACAGATCCACATTTCAGCATTTTATCTCCAAAATAGGGATTGCGAATTTGATCTGAAGCGCTAAGCCAGAATGCGCCTTCATTATTTTTTGCCATTGGGCAGTATTGCTTGTATAATTTTCCTTCGGTAAGCATCTCACTTTTCGCAAGGATAAGAATTTGCTGTGATGCAAGGTCAAATGCTACTCGCTGTATCGTTGGATCAGTTGAACTGGCGATTTTTTCTAGTTCTAGTTTCAAGCTTTCTTTGGATGGGAACTCTGATTTCTCCAAAATAGAAAGCAGATTTTTCGCTGCGACATTTGCCTTTTCACCATCTGTTGCTACCAGCTCATCTTTCAACGTGAGGTAAACATTGACTATCTGAGTAACGCTCTGATCAGAGAATGTGATAGAGGCATTGCTAGTAGGAATCTTTTCAGCATCTGAGCTTGTGGTCTCATTCATTTCCATGCCTTCCTGATTCAATCCTTCGTCGGACTCCTTTGCTTTTTGCTCACAGGCAAATGAAAAGGCAACGAAGGATGCTAAAGCGATTGTTGATTTGAGTTTGTTCATTGTATTTGTATTTATTGATTTCATTTTCCTGATGTAAAACATGCTATTTAGTCTCTTATCTCTAAATAGCTGTTCACTATTTTCTGTTTGCAACTCTCAAAAATAGAGCTATTTCTTCACTTTGGTTTCCTTTTTCCTCGTCATAAAAAACAAAGTAAAGCCCGAACCTACCGCAGCTAATCCTGCGAAAGAAAATACCCGAAGCAGTAGATTGTTGAAATTATCCCGACCTGCATAGTCCATCGTATGAAACATCCAGAGAAAGTCAAACCAGCGCCAGCTGCGATGTCGAACACGTTCAAAATTCCCACTTCTTGCATCGATATATGCAGTCAGATTTTCCGGATGATCAAAGTGAATCGCCCAAGCGGGTAGGGGACGTCCCCGGTATTCATGATGCGATCCGGTTTCGATGAGATACTCAGCTGTTCGAATCCCAAAATCGCCTTTAATATAGATCTCAGCGATCTCCTTAGCCTCTTCTTCAGAGATTTCATCTTGAAGTGTTCCAGTTTTAGCATTGAAAAGCTGTTCTCCATTGATCCAATAATAGGGCTGATGTCGGACAAACCGGAGCTCCATCGTTGAAATTTCCAAGGTAGAATCCAGGCTAGCTGGATTCACTAAATCACCAACGGACTGATGCATCATATGGGTTTCGTGAAACTGGTCCCCGTGAATCTCATCGATATCTGTCCAACTGAAATATAAGCCCGAAATAGTCCAGAAAACAAATTGAATTCCTATGAAAACGCCCAAGAATCGATGGATTCTTCGGGCGTAGAATTGGTTATTTTTTCTCATTTACTCTGCATTCACTGCATCAAATGCAATCATAGTTTTGTCCCAAGCGACGCTGATCTGAGTGGTTTTTGGATCTTTTTCTTTAACTTGGAAAGTTAAAGCTTCTGCCGTTTCTACCAATTGCTCCGGTTTTACCACAAAGCGAATGATGTCTTTACTCTGATCATAATCGTCTGCGAGGTGCATATCCCAAACTTGATTGAGGATCACCGTCCACTCATTTTCTCCAGGAATAGTAAAGAAACCATATTTTCCAGCTTCTATTCTTTTTCCATCAATAGTCACAGGTTTTTCAAATTGGATAGAGGTTGCTTTATGCGCTCCGGTGACCCATACTTCGTTCATAGAGACTAGACCTCCAAAAACCAGTCTGCCTCTGACACTTGGAGAGGAGTAATCGAGGTGAATGTGATTTCCTCCAGTCATTGCCATCGCAGCCGTGCGTGGACTTTTGGAGGCTTCCGGTTTTGGTGTGTGCATCGAGTGATCCACTGTCGTTGAATCCATGCCATTCATGTCATGGATTTCATTGTCACTGGACTTTTCGGATGAGCAGGCTACAGCTGCTAGGATAATGAGTGATAAAATGTACTTTTTCATAGTGTATTGGATAAGGTGAATAAATTTCAGGTATTGGTTTTATTTTAATTTTTAATTTGTCTTTTTAATAATTGTGCATTTATAGCAACTATGATCGTGCTGAGGCTCATAAGAACCGCACCAACTGCAGGACTTAGAATAATGCCCACGCCTGCTAGAACACCTGCTGCCAAAGGTACGGACACAATATTGTAACCTGCTGCCCACCATAGGTTTTGCATCATCTTTTTATAGGTAGCAGTACCAAACAGGATAAGCTTTGCAATATCTTTTGGATTGCTGTTAACCAATACAATATCAGCTGTTTCAGCGGCTACGTCTGTACCCGAACCTACGGCGATCCCAACATCGGCCTGCGCAAGAGCCGGGGCATCATTGACACCATCTCCAGTCATGGCTACGAATTCACCTTTAGCCTGTAGGTCTTTGATGATCTTCTGTTTGTCTTCAGGTAATACTTCAGCGAAGTAGCCGTCTAAGCCAAGTGCCTCACTTACCGCTTTTGCTACCGTTTCATTGTCTCCGGTAGCCATCAGGACTTTAATCCCCTGCTTTTTCAGGGTTTGAATGGCTTCTGCTGACTCTGCTCTGATTTCATCTGCAAGAGCTATATACCCGATGAGCTTACCTTCAGATAGCACAAATACTACTGTTTCGTCATCTGTTTTGAACGCTTCCTTAGGAGATTCTATTCCTTCTTCTTTCAACATTCCAGGGCTTACTATTTTGATCTCCTTACCTTTTATGGTTGCTTTTATGCCCTTTCCTGTGATATTTTGAAAGTTCTGAGGCTCGTCTAAAGTTAAACTTTCTGATTTTGCTTTTCCAACGATGCCAGCCGCAATAGGGTGTTCAGAACTGTTTTCAATTGAAGCTGCTATTTGCAGTAATTCATTATCTGAAAGATTATCAGAAACGCTTTTGAAACGGGAAACTCCAAAATCACCTGTGGTTAGCGTGCCTGTTTTGTCAAATATGATAGCCGTAATTTTTCGTGAATTTTCAAAGGCGGTTCTATTTCGAATCAATAATCCATTTTTTGCTGATACAGATGTGGAAATAGCAACCACCAAAGGAACCGCTAAACCCAATGCATGCGGACAAGAAATGATCATTACAGTCACCATTCGCTCCAAAGCATATTCAAAATCTTTACCGAGGCTTAACCATACTGCAAGCGTGGTGATACCTGCTCCCAAAGCAATATAGAACAACCATGCTGCCGCCTTATCTGCTAGATTTTGGGTTTTTGATTTGGTTTCCTGAGCTTCTTTAACCATCGCAATCACTTTGGACAAGTAAGAATCTTCTCCAATGTGCTTTACCTTGATTTTTAAGGTGCCATTGTCATTGATTGAACCACCTATTACCGGATCATCCTTGTGCTTAATTATAGGTTTTGATTCTCCGGTAAGCATTGATTCATTGACATAGCTTTCACCTTCTATCACTATACCATCTGCAGGAACTTTTTCTCCCGGTCTCACTGAAATGATGTCATTGCTCTTCAAATCAGCGATAGGTACATCTTCATGATCTCCATTTTCTTTGATTCTTCGAGCGGCGGAAGGCATCATTTTGGCAAGTTCATGTAAAGCGTTGGATGCTCCCATCACAGATTTCATTTCTATCCAATGACCTAATAGCATAATGACTATTAAGCTGGCCAGTTCCCAAAAGAAGATCTTACCTCCAAGACCAAAGACTACTGCCGAGCTGTAGAAATAGGCAACTGATATGGCTAGTGCAATCAAAGTCATCATGGCAGGAGCCTTCTTTTTCAATTCTTCTACCAATCCTTTCAGAAAAGGCCAACCTCCATAAAAAAAGATGATGGAAGAAAGTGCAAACTGAAAGTAGCGATCTCCATTGAAGCGAAGCTCATAACCTAACAGATCTTGAATCATTGGGGCTAGCACAACAATAGGTAGCGTAATGACTAATGAAATCCAGAACCGCTTTCTAAAATCGGCAATCATGTGCATATGATGATTCGCATGCGCACCCTGTTGATTCTTTTGATCAGGTTGTCCAGGACTATTTTGGGCAGGGTTATGATGTTCCATGATTACTTTAAGTTAAGTTCATTAGTTACCTCTTGCCAAAAACCATTTTTCGCCTGCAAAAACAAGAATTATCACAACTCCTGCTACCAGGAGTACCAATAGGTCTGATTTTACTTTTATCCATAGAAAAGCTACAAGCACGACAAAGTCCAATAAAAGCGCTGTGATCACAATGATGCCGTTTGCTTTAACTTCTTTTCTCAAGTACTTGAATACCCCCCAATGAATAATCATATCCATAATCAAATAGAAGATAGCTCCCAATGAAGCTATTCTGGAAAGATCGAAGAAGATGGTCAAGACTATGGCAATACTGACCACGTACACTAACATGTGTTTTTGAATACTGCCTGACATGCCTAAATGACTATGCGGGATAAAATCCATGTCCGTGAGCATGGCTGTCATCCGTGAAACTGCAAAAACACTTGCAATTACACCTGAAATCGTAGCAATCAGGGCAATCCCGACAGTGAAGTATAATCCATAATCTCCAAATGCAGGCTTAGCTGATTCAGCGAGCGAATAGTCTTTTGCAGCTATTATTTCTGCTACTGAAAGGCTTGAATTAACCGCAATGGCTACTAAAAAGTAAACAACTGTGCAGATCAGCAAGGACCAAATTATTGCTTTACCTACATTTTTCTTCGGATTTACGACTTCGCCTCCACTGTTGGTGATGGTGGTAAATCCCTTGTAGGCTAAAATGGAAAGTGCCAGCGCTCCAATGTAACTGCTTGCAGTGTATTCTGAATTTTCAGCAGGTGCAGGTATCAAGTCTTCGAAAGAAAAGCCCGCTGCCCACAATCCTGAAACTGCAAAAACTACAATCCCAATAATTTTGAGGAAGGCCAAAACCTGAGATGATTTTCCCAAAAGCTTATTTCCTGATATGTTAACGATAAAGGCAACAATTAATAACAATACCCCGAGAACGGGAACCCAAAAGTCTGGACTATCGGCAGCAAATAGCTGCATCGTATAGGTGCCAAAAGTTCGAGCGACCAAGCTTTCATTGATAATCATAGACAAAGCCATCAGCAATGATGCGGAAGCTGTTATCGTGGTTTTGCCATATGCTTTCTTTAGAATCATCGCAATACCACCTGCTGATGGATAGGTATTGGACACTTTGATGTAGGAGTAGGCACTAAAACCAGAAATAATTGCTCCCAATAAAAAGATATATGGAAACCATGTACCGGATAGCTCGGCTACTTGTCCCAATAGTGCAAAAATACCGGCACCGATCATAACTCCGGTTCCTAATGAAATTGTATCGATTAATGATAGACTTCCTGCTTTGTATTCCTTATCACTACTATCATTCATAATTTTTTCATTTTTGAATTGATTGCTAATCTTTTGATCATTTCATCCATCTGAGCAACTTCTCTCTTTTAAGCTTCAATTATTTCTTCAGCCAGTTTTATTCTTCTGGATCTAAAAATTGAGTTTTTTGACTGACTATATGTGCAGAAGATCATTGCGAGTCATTGCTGTCATCCGTTTAAGAATTATCTATTAAAATCTAACCGTTAATCCTCCGCCTGCTCCAAAGCGATTATCATAGCTCCCCATGACGGAGAAATTTCTCGAGAAGATGTAATTTACTCCGGTTGCCCAGGTGGTTTCCCCTTTGAAGTCAGAATTTTCACCGGTTTCAGGTAGCGTATTAGTCCAGCCGAAATCCATCTGATATTCATATACTCCGAAAATTGAGGTTTGTGGAAAAATCATGATTTCTCGATTTATTCGGATTTCCGGTCTGAGCTTGTGATCCAGTCTTACATCGAGATTAAAGAGGTAAGGGGTCAAAAAGCGTATACCGACGATGGCGGTGGTGCTAATTTCATCCAGACTTTCGGGAATTTCATTTTCCACATTTACTCCTGCAAAAACTCTGAAATAATCATATAGGTAGCGCTCATAAGTAAACTCAGCCTCCATGTTCTGATTGTAGCCATATTCCATATTCAGATTAAATTGATTCCGAATATTCGAAGATCTCAGGTTGATCTCGGTCATGTGCGAAGCGACTTCGGCAGTTCCCCAGTTGAAATAATGATTTCCTTCCTTCAGCATCTTATTCAATGAAAATCCTTTTAACCTTGGATCTCTCGGAGTATCATAGGAGATCACCCGAGCCATACCGCCCATCATATGATACAGCACATGACAGTGAAAGAACCAGTCCCCGTATTCCGTTCCTTCGAATTCGATAGTGATTTTTTGCATCGGGGACACATTGACAGTATGCTTCAAAGGCGAATACTCTCCGTTTGCATTGATGACCCTGAAAAAATGGCCGTGCAGGTGTATAGGGTGGTGCATCATCGTGAGATTATTCAGTGTGATTCGGGTGACTTTTCCACCTTCAATTTTAATCTTGTCTGCTTCAGCTAGTGGTACACCGTTCATGCTCCAGATGTACCGCCACATATTTCCAGTTAGATTTAGGAGTACTTCATTGACTGGGATGTCTTTGTCGAAACTGGTTTTTTCTGTTGATTTCAGATAATCGTAGTTGTACTCTGAATACATGTCCATTCCTGGCATTTTCCCCATCAAATCCTTCATTCCCATCTTATGATCGCTCGGCATGGACTTTTCCATGGATTCATTAGGATTCATTTTGGACTGATTCATCTGCACCATGCTACTATCCATATTAGACATTTTCATCGCAGGCTTGGTCTCTGGTTCCAATTTCATTTCCGAATTATCCATGCCCGAATGATCCATTTTCATCCCTTTCATCTTGCCGTCCATTTGCATGCCCCAGTTTTCCATCATTTCTTGTGGCTTTTCCTTGGAAGGATTCAATTTCATAGCCGGTGCGCCCATACGCATATCCATTTTGGCCATTTTCATCATCATCCCGATCTTATCAGGACGTAGTACTTCAGGTGCCAAGAGCGCATTGCCACTACCCAGAAATGCTGAGGTGGTACCCGATCCATCTTGAGCCATGGCTCTGATTTCCACTTTTCCAGCTGGGGGAATGGTTACAATAAAATCGTAGGTCTCAGCGATGGCGATAAAGGTTTTGTTTCTTGAAACCGGTTCTACATTCAAGCCATCAGCAGAAACCAAAAGCGGATCTTCCCCTCCGAAGGTCAACCAAAATTGAGAGGAGGTCGAACCGTTGATCATTCGAATCCGAACTTTATCTCCCGGCTTAAATTCGGGGTATTCAGTGGTGTTCTGACCGTTATTCAAAAAAGCGTTGTAATAAATATCAGCGATGTCGGCTCCTTCCATTCGTTGCTTCCAAAAGTTGAGCTGGGCTCCAAATCCACCTCTGCCGATCACCATGCTTAATGGGGTGGCGGTACCTTTTTTGATATTATACCACTCATTTCCCCGCTTTAGATTTCGCATGACGTTCATTGGTTTCTGTTCCGTCCAGTCCGAAAGCAGGATCACCAGATCTGAATTGTATTCCAAAGTTCTTTCCTTGGGCTCAATTACTATTGACCCATAGACTCCACTTTGCTCTTGGAGCATCGTATGCGAATGATACCAATAGGTTCCAGATTGAATCAACGGAAATTCATATTTCTGTGTCTCTCCGGGCATAATAGGCGGAGTGTTCAGATAAGGAACCCCATCATAGAAATTAGGAAGTAGGATCCCATGCCAATGCACCGAAGTTTCCACGTCCATTTCGTTTTTGACATAGATTACTGCGAATCCTCCTTCCTGAAAAGTCAGCGTAGGACCAGGAATACCACCATTTACTGTCATTGCTGGAACAGCTTTTCCGGTTTTGGAGACCATTTCTTGCTTAAGGGTAAGCGTATAAACCGCGGTATCGCTTGGTATCTGTTCAGCTATTGCAATCGCTTGTAAAAAGCACAACGATATAGGCAGCACAATTTTTTTTAATAATTTGTCTGTCTTGTAGGTCATGATTTTTAGTTTTGGTTCTGTAATCTTTCAATCATCGCCTCAATCTGCGCGATTTCTTTTTTCTGAGCTTTGATGATTTCTCGAGCTAGTCGGATGTCGTGTGTCTGATTCTAAATGTCCGATGTCAGGTGCCTGATGCCGAATGCCAGGTGTCCAATGACCGATGCCTGTTTTTCCCCACCTGCCCACTGCAAACTGAAGAATGATCACTGATCACTGCCAACTCAATAAACCTTCGAGGTTAAAAAGAAACCTCAAAGGTTATCTACGGCCCACTGAAGACTGCCTACTGCAAACTGCTCACTACCCTCTGCCCACTGATGACTGAAGACTTCCTAATGCTGATGCTCCCCCGAACTTGATACAGCTTTTGTGCCAGCAAAATCCATCACTGGCTGACCTTTCAGGTAAGTCTCCTTCACTTCTCCGCAAGTAAGCATAGCAGCACCGAAGTATGGATTTCGGATTTCAGATGATTCACTTAGCCAAAATGCCCCCTTATTGTCAAATGCCATCGGGCAAAATTCCTTATAAACCTTGTCTTTGGTCAAGCCAAAGGTTTCTGTTAAATCCAGAAAAGCTTGGGAAAGTGGAGCAAAGTGCGTTCGCTGTTTAGCGATATCGGTCTCTTTTATCATCATTCCCGCAGCTTTATCAACCTCACTTCGGATTGACATCCAACGATCATGAGCAGCACCTTTGACCAAACTCATATCCACATTTGAAAGGCTACTTTTTATTGAAACCGCAGCTTTCTGAGTTGCAGGTGCATCATCATTGACCAGACTATTTTTTACTTTGAAATACTCCTCGGTCAACTGAGTTAATTGGGATTGAAAAGCCGTAGAAACTTCCAGTGTCTTAGTTTCCGGTCGATTCATCATACTATAACTTCCAGCTAATTGAGCAGCTGCATCGATCGCAAACACTCCATTGGTCACTATCTCTTCTCCAATCTCCAATCCTGCCTCAACAGCGTACATTTCGCCAATTTTCGAACCAATCGTAATCTCACGCATTTCATAAGCCGGGTATTCGGAATTAGGAACTTTGACATAAACTATGGAACGCTTGCCCGACCAAAGTAAAGCAGTTCGAGGGATCGCAACTCCCTCATTTTGATACTTCATATTCGTTTTCACTTTAGCTGAGACAAACATCTCCGGCAGCAGCTTTCCTCCGGGATTATTCAGTTCTGCGCGAAGTGATGCCGCTCTAGTCGCCACGTTCAAAATAGGATCAATGTAAGTAACTTTCGCTTGATAGGTTTGACCGGGAATCCCCGCTGCTGTGAATGATATTGGATTACCCACAGCTACTCTTGGCAAATCCGATTCATAAGCATCGAGCATTACCCAGATTTTATCCAAGTCCACAATGTTGAAAAGCACGGTGCCGGTATTGACATATTCGCCTACGGCAATATTTCGCTGAGTCACCACACCACTATGTCCCGCTAGGATTTCAAACTCAGTTTGAGGGGTCTCAGAATTTTCAATACTCGCTATTTGCGTTTCTGATAATTTCCAAAGACGTAATTTTTCGCGCGCTGCTTGGTATAATTCGGGGAAAACTTGCCTCGTCTTTGCTGCTTCGAGCAGTTCCTTCTGAGCTGTCACCAATTCTGGAGAGTAGACGGTTGCCAGTCGTTGGCCAACTTTCACTTTTTCTCCGGTAAAACTCACAAATAACTTCTCTATTCGTCCAGGGAACTTTGCAGTCACTGAAGCATTTTGACGCTCATCGGCCTGGATTTTCCCAGTTAATAGAAGCGCTCCATCACTGTTCATTCCACCTACAATGGAGGTCTGTACATTTGCCAATGCAATAGCCTCCGCAGTCATCTCATACACCATCGGATCGGTAGAGCCAGAAGATCTCCCATTGGAAAGGGGAATTAACTCCATTCCACAAATTGGACAATCTCCAGGCTCACCCAATTTGACTTGGGGATGCATCGAGCAAGTCCAAATTTGATTGGCCAAGGTTTCTACCCCATTATTAAGTTCTGCATTCACAGTTTCGGGTGCCGATGGACTGATCAGCCAGCCAATCGTAATTCCGAAGGCAAATAGCAATCCTCCAAATAGGTATCGATTTCTAGTTTTAGTTTCCATGATATTAATTAGAATAAGGTGTAAGCGATGCAGCCGAAAGCATATCCAGCATGGCTATCGCGTTATATTGTCTGGTGATGGCACTGATCTTCGCATACTCAAAGTCCAGTATCAATTGCTGGGCACGAAGGACTTCCTCGAAGTCTTGTCCATTGGTCGCATAGGCAGTCAGGAGTAAGCTTAAATTTTGCTTTGCCAGCTTCAACTGAGAATCATATAGTACTACTTTTCGATTAGCATCCTCCAAATCACGAATTGATTTTGACCAACTGATTTCCAGTTGGTTGAGCGTATTTTCTTTCTTGAACCGGACCGCTTCCTGACGGAGTTCGGCTTCTTTGATTTTGGCGATGGTTTTCTTTCTATAAATAGGCAATGTCATCGTCACCATGGGCATAATCATATCATTGCCACCCATGGACATGCCGTCCTCGATTCTAGCCTGAAATGGCATATAATTCACTCCGGCACCAAACATCGGTCTTCCGTCCAGCTTGGCCATGCGCTTTTGAGATTCCAGTGCCAAAAGCTCTGCATCGTACATCGCTAGCATAGGGTTATTGGCAGTGATACTATCTAGGATGGCCTGTTTTTCTAGATTCATCATGAAGGGAAGTAAAGGTTCCGGAGTAGAAATCTGACCTTCCCGAGGGGAATTCATCAGTTTGTTTAACTCCACCTGAAGCGGAAGCTTATTAGCGTTCAATAATTGCAGATCATTCTCCAACGTATTGATTTGAAGTCGAATTCGCAGTACATCTGTCATGCCTGAGCCGGTGGAACCCATAGCTGCCGGAGAAGGCATTGCAGAAGATTTTGCTTGATTGGACATGCCCTGAGTTTGATTTCCCATGGTATTCATTCCACCTGAACCTGCGGAAAAACCAGAACTTGGCGAAGAAGCCATAGGCGTAGAGCTTGGGCTCGCGGACGAAGTCGCAGCACTTTCGAAACGGATCAAAGCCATTCGCTCGTATTTGCGAAGGATTTCGAGATTCCCTTCGGTGATTCGGATTTCCTGCTCCAATTCTGCCAATGCATACCACGTAGTTTTGAATTGGTAAAACAGGTTGTTTTTGGCATCCAAGAAAAGCAGGTAGCGCGCCAAAGCCATTTGATCGGCTTCGGACTCTTGAGCTTTTAACATTCCAAACCAAGGAAACATCTGCATCAAGCGGATATCCGCTTGCTGATTTCCCATAAATCGCTCCATGGGTCGAAAGAAGATACCTATCTGAAGTTCAGGGTCGGGAAGACTGACTTGATTGCCAATCTCCGACGCGGCTAAATATTCGTTGTAGTAGGCTTTCAGCTCAGGATTATTTTCCGCAGCCTTGACAAGGTATTCATCCAAGCTTTGTGCTGAAGCAAGCTGCACGAGACTGCATAAGAGAAGAAGTGAAATTAAATGTCTCATCTGTTTATAATTTGATTTTTATAGGTCATATGGAATCTTCGCATGGTTACAATTATCCAAATGTGCGATTCCGTAGTCATGCTCGATTTCATAGTTTCTTATTTTTTAATTTTTGCTCAGCCCACCAGCTATATAGAACAGGGACTAGGAATAAGGTGATCAATGCAATCGTCATTCCTCCAAAAGAAGGAATCGCCATCGGAATCATGATGTCAGAACCTCTTCCCGAGGAGGAAAGGACTGGAATCAATGCCAAAAGTGTAGTAGCAGTGGTCATCAGACAGGGCAATATTCGCCTGCTTCCTGCCTCCAAAACTGCGGATCTAATTTCGGTCACTGTCTGTGGATTATTCGATGCAAAGCTTTGCTTGAGGTAAGAAGCGACGACTACGCCGTCATCTGTTGCTATTCCGAACAAGGCGATAAAACCAACCCAAACTGCCACGGAGAGATTGTAGCTTTTCATTTGAAATAAGTTCCGCATCTCTGTTCCGAAAAAGGAGAAGTTCAGAAACCAATCCTGTCCGTAAAACCAGAGCATGAGGAACCCGCCGGAAAAGGCCATTGCAATGCCCGAGAATACAAATAGGGTGGTGGATACAGATTTGAATTGGAAGTATAAAATCAGGAAAATAGCAATCAGACAGAGGGGAACCACAATTGTTAAGCGCTGCTCTGCTCGGAGTTGATTTTCGTAGGAACCAGAGAAGACATAGCGAACTCCAGCTGGAACGATCAATTCGCCTGAGTCGATTTTACTTTTCAAATAGCGCTGCGCATCTTCGACGACTGTCACCTCTGCAAAACCCGGCATTTTATCCAAAAGCACATAGCCGACCAAGAAGCTATTTTCTGCCCGAATCATATCCGGTCCAGCTCGATAGGTAATATTTGCAAGTTGTCCGAGTGGAATGTAATTACCCATTGGGGTAGGAACTTGGATACTTTCAATCGCCGCTGGATCATCCCGAAATTCACGGGCATAGCGCACGCGAATCGGGTATCGCTCTCGTCCCTCGACGGTTGTACTCAATTTCATTCCGCCTATCGCCGTTTCAATGAAGTCTTGAACATCGACCACATTCATTCCGTAGCGAGAAATTTGCTCCCTATCAATGTCAAGTTCCAAGTAAGGTTTGCCGACGATTCGATCTGCGAATACCGCCTCCTTTTTTACAGATGGCACTTCCTTGAGGTATTGCTCCAGCTTCATTCCAAACTCTTCTATGGTCTGAAGATCAGGTCCATATACTTTTATTCCCATAGGAGCACGCATCCCGGTTTGAAGCATTACCAGTCGTGTCTCAATCGGTTGAAGCTTAGGGGAGGAAGTGACACCGGGAATATTGATGACACTTATTATTTCATTCCAGATATCATCAGGAGACTTGATTTCAGTTCGCCACTGACGGAAATAAGCGCCATCCTCATCCGGAATCAGGTTTGAGGGTTTGACTTTACTTGGCGTGTTGAGGCTAGGATCGTAGAATTCTCCCGACTGCAGCTCATAGAAACCATCCCTATTTGTTCTGAAGCGAAGGCGATTGCCCCCGGCATCTGTAGCATATTCAGATTTGTAGTTAATCGTATTCTCAAACATCGACATAGGAGCAGGGTCGATGGCTGTCTCTGCCCTACCTGCTTTGCCTACGACCAAATCCACTTCAGGAATTGCGGTCACCAGCATATCCAATTGCGCGAGGACCTCTTTGTTCTCAGTGAGACCAGAATGCGGCATAGTCGTCGGCATCAACAGAAAAGAACCTTCATTCAAGGATGGCATAAATTCTTTTCCTAAGCCTGGAAAGTTATGGGCCATGCTTGACCAGAATCCTGTTGCTCGAAGATTCCAACCGATGCGGTCGGCAGTATTTGAGAAAACTCCAAATACCCGGTCAAAACCAAGCCAGACATTAATTCCCAAAAGGACAATAAGGATAGGGAGGATTAGAAATTTGCCTTTGTTATTCAGACACCAAAGGAGAATCCTCGGATAGAAGCGAAGGAAAATCGAGAAAGACCCCAATACCAATCCGATAATCAAAGCGATGAATATGAAATTTGTCAACAGGCTATTGGCGACACCTAGGGGAAGCCATTTGATCGTCAGCAACCAAGAAATGGCAACTACAGTAATGCCAACACGGATATAATCCTGGTATTTTCCAATTCGTTCTGGATAATATTGGATGAGCAAGTTTGCAATACCAAAAGCAAATAATACCCAACCAGCCCAAGACCAAATGGTGAAAGCTACGAGTGGTCCTAAAACAATCAGTGTGAGATTTAGATAAAGCCCCCTTTGTTTGCTAGCGCTTTTCAAGGAAAAAATCCAATGGGAAAAGGCCGGCATAATTAAAAGCGTAAAAATCAATGCTGAAATCAGTGCAAAGGATTTGGTGTAAGCCAAAGGTCCAAAGAGTTTTCCTTCTGCTGCTTGTAGTGTAAATACCGGTAGAAAACTGACGATTGTCGTACTGACTGCGGTAAGAATAGCAGAGGCTACTTCAGTAGTAGCCAAGTACACCGTCTTCATTTTTGATTGACCTTCAGGTGCATCTTCGAGATGGCGGAGCACATTCTCATTGAGAATAATCCCCAAATCCACCATGGTTCCAATTGCAATCGCAATTCCGGATAAGGCGACGATATTGGCGTCAACCCCAAAGTATTTCATGAAAATAAAGCACATCAGTACCGCCAAAGGCAGTAGTGCAGAAATCAGGAAGGAGGCTCGGAGATTGGAAACCATCACCACGATCACGATAATCGTAATTAGGATTTGAAGCGAAATGGCTTCGTAGAGTGTACCCAAAGTCTCGAAAATCAATCCTGAACGATCATAGAAAGGCACGATGGTAACTTTAGAAACTCGCCCATCAGCTAGTGTTTTGGAAGGCAAACCTTCGGAAAGCTTTTCGATTTCGGCTTTTACACCTTCGATGACTGCCAATGGATTGTCTCCATAGCGGGCGATGACTACGCCACCCACAGCTTCTGCACCGGACTTATCTAAGATTCCTCCCATATTTCGGACTTGTGGTCCGATATTTACTTTGGCGACATCCTTGATCCGAATCGGAACATTATCAGTCACTTTGACTACTGCCAAATCCAAGTCCGATAGCTCTTCGATATATCCCAAGCCTCGGACGAAATATTCCACCTTATTGACTTCAATGGTATTGGCACTGACATCCAAATTGCTTTTTCGTACGGCCTGCATGACATCCATCAGGGTGACACCGTATGCTTTTAATGCTGCCGGATCGACATCCACTTGGTATTCTTTGACATAACCTCCGACAGAGGCCACTTCGGAAACGCCTTCTACAGCGGTTAGGGAATATCGGACGTAATAATCTTGGACACTGCGTAACTCATGCAGATCCCAACCTCCGGCTGGATTGCCATCGGCATCTCGACCTTCCAGTGTGTACCAATACACCTGACCCAATGCTGTGGCATCCGGTCCTAATTTGGGTTGGACGTCATCCGGCAATAGTCCTACAGGTAGGGAATTGAGTTTCTCCAAAACCCTAGACCTACTCCAGTAGAATTCTGTGTCCTCATCGAAAATAATGTAGATACTGGAAAAACCGAAAGCTGAGCTACTTCGGACGCTTTTTACTCCAGGCAAGCCAAGTAGGGAAGTGGTAAGTGGGTAGGTGATTTGGTCTTCCACATCCTGCGGCGATCGCCCCATCCATTCGGTGAAGACGATTTGTTGGTTTTCTCCAATATCTGGAATGGCATCCACTGGTACGGGGTCTCTGGGTAGAAATCCAGTGTCCCAGTTGAAAGGAGCGGTCACCACTCCCCACGCTATGATCAGCAGGAGTAGAAGTACAGTGACGAGTTTATTTTCAAGAAAAAACTTGATGATATTATTAAGCATAATCGAATCCGGTAATAGAAATAGAAAGAATCAATTGCCCGATCGGACAACCGCTTATTCTCCCAATTCAGAGGAATTGGGCTACCGATAAGATTAAATTAAGAAGGATTGATGGAGGACCTGAAGGTTTTGCCTTAGGACTGGAGGAGGGTAATCAGTGTAATTTTCGTTGGTCTCAGATGGAAAAATGGATATACCTAAAAAAGTATAAATTAGGGATAATACGAATAATGGGGAATAGTCGAGGTGGAGCGTTGACTTCTGAAGCTCTTGGTCTAAGACGAGCAATTCAAACTCTTCATCACAGCAGTCAGCTTCGTCTTTGGAGGTGGAATCTGCATTAGAATGACAATCAGCCTTCTTTTTGGCCATTCCGCAATCGATAGTCTTAGTCGAAAAACCAATCGCACTTTCCATCTCCATTCCCATACAGAGGTGAATGGTTTTCGCCAATCCTACATTGCTTAGTAGGATCATCAAAGAAAACGCTATGGATAATATCTTTTTCAACAGGTTGAAGGTACGGAATAAATGGGTAAGGGTTTGGATTTTAAATATTCAAATGAACTAATGGTCAATAAATCAATACCTTTTTAAGAAGCAGTTTTAAAATACAATGGATTATTTCCTTTAGAATAGTGATTTGAAAACACCCCGCAGCATTACCGCGGGGTATTTACGCTACTTGTCTAGTTGTCTTTCTTCTCTTTTCAAAACCAGTTCGTAAACACATGGAATTACGATCAAGTTAAGCAAAGTAGCTGTTAGCAAACCACCCAGAATTACCACGGCCATGGGGCTCTGGATTTCATTTCCAGGTTCTCCACTTTTCAAAGCCAATGGGATCAAGGCTAGACCGATGGTCAAAGCTGTCATGAGAATAGGGTTTAATCTGTCCAAAGCACCTGTCTTTAGTAGTTCAATTCCTTTCATTCCTTCTTTTCTTAAGTCTTCATACCTCGAGACTAGCAATATGCCGTTTCGTGTAGCTATACCAAATAAGCTGATAAATCCGATTGTAGCGGCAATACTGATTATGCCTGAGGTAAAGTAGACAATCAAAATCCCACCAATCAGCCCCAAAGGCAAATTAATCAGTACAATAAATGAAAGTCTGACATCTTGAAATTCATAGTACAGCAATAAGAAGCTCACCAAAATTGCGAGCCCTGCCGTGATTAACAATAGGCTGGAAGCTTTGGCCTCACTTTCAAACTGACCGTCGTACTCCACACGGTAGCCTTCAGGGATCTGAATTTCATTCCCTATGATTTCCTGGATATCATTGACCACACTTCGAAGATCTCTGCCTTGGACATTTGCCGCCACCACAATCTTTCGCTGGACATTTTCTCTGCTTATCGTATTGGGACTGCTTACAGATCCAATAGTTGCCAGTTGATTGAGCGGAATTTGTGCCTTGTTTGGCAAACTTATTAAGGCAGTTTCTAATGCTTCTTTGCTGCTCCTTGACCCTGGCCTATACCTCACCATCAGATCAAAGTATTTCTGACCTTCGTAAACTTCCCCTGCCTTTTCTCCGGCAAATGCCACGTCAATCTGCTCCATAAAATCACCTACAGTCATCCCATGGGCTGCAAGAATCTGTCTATTTGGAGTGATACGGAGCTGAGGAACTTCCATTTGCTGATCCACAGCCACGTCTGCAATCCCTTCAATCGGTTTGATACTGGTTTCGATGTTCTTGCCTATTTCATAGAGCTGCTGCAAATCAGCGCCAAATATCTTGATGGCAATATTGGCTCGTGTCCCCGAAAGCATGTGATCAATTCGGTGAGCAATCGGCTGACCAAGCGTGATATTTGCACCCGGAACGATACTCAATTTTGTTCTCACTTCTTCGAAAAACTCCTCCTTGGATTTGTCTGTGAGGATAAAAGGAACGTCTATCTCCGCGGCGTTTACCCCTTGTGCATGCTCGTCGAGCTCGGCTCTTCCTGTTCTTCTGGTGACTACTTCCACCTCAGGCATGTCCAGTAGAATCTGCTCTACCAGTCGCCCCGTTTTATTGCTTTCTTCCAAAGACATTCCGGGTATTCCAACCACGCTTATTACTAAGGATCCTTCGTTGAATTCGGGAAGGAAACTTCTACCCAGTTGCGTAAATACCAGTAAACTCAGTATAAATGCACCAATGGTAACACCCATAATTGTTTTGGGTATCTTCAAAGCCTTGACCAAGGAAGCTGCATATTGCCGTTTTAACCATCGCTCTACTTTAGTCCCATTCGCCTGCTTGGCGAGAACTTCCTCGTTTTTGAGAAGATAGGAACACAACACAGGTGTGACGGTCACAGCCACTACCAAAGAAGTGAGGACTGAAGTAATGAAAGCAATTCCCAAAGGCTGCAATAATCTTCCTTCCATTCCGCTCAGAAAGAAAAGCGGGATAAATGAAACGATAATGATTAAAGTGGCGATAATAATAGAGCTTCTGATTTCTATAGAAGCAGATTTCACCACAGTGAGGAGCGGTTCACGCTCATTTTTCGGTTTCAGGATATTCTCTCTTAGTCTTTTGAATACATTCTCTACATCAATGATCGCATCATCCACCAGAGCACCAATGGCAATAGCCATTCCTCCTAAGCTCATCGTATTGATGGTATAGCCCAATAATTTCAGTACAATTACTGACACCAATAGGGAAATGGGAATGGCTACTAACGAAATAACTGTTGTCCTCCAATTCATAAGAAAGATAAACAGGACGATCACCACAAAGAAAGCACCTTCCAGGAGCGTCCGGTTGAGATTGGCTATCGAAGACTCGATGAAGTTTGACTGTCGGAATATTTGGCTTTTGATTTCCACACCTGCAGGTAGAGATTGCTGTAAATCCGCAATTGCTTCATCAATACTTGCTGTAAGCTCCAATGTGTTAACTTCTGGTTGCTTCGCTATAGTCAGAATTACGGCAGGTGAGGCATTCAAGGAACCGTCTCCAATCTTGTCTGCTGCTCCAATCTGCACGGTTGCGACATCCTTGATCTTTATCGTCTGTCCATTTACCTGTTTAAGCACAGCTTCTTCGAGGTCTTCAAGCGCATAGATTCTTCCACTACCTTTGACGATATATTGGTTGCCATATTGATTGACAACTCCACCAGGGGCATTTACATTGGATTCTTGCACTTTCTCAAGCAGTTCGCCCAGACTTATCCCATAGTACTTGAGTTTTTCAGGATTTGCTAAAACTTGGTATTGCTTATAGTCTCCACCGATGACGATTACATTGGCAACACCCCCAATTGATTTGATTCTAGGTCGGATAGTCCAGTCTGCGAGCGTACGCAATTCCATCGTGGAAAGGCTGTCTGAGGTCACTCCCAATAGCATGATTTCACCCATAATAGAGGAGATAGGTGCCATGGTAGGCATGCCCACACCATCAGGTAAATTCTCAATCACCATTGGGATTCGCTCATTTACAATCTGTCGCGCTCGGTAGATATCAGTTCCCCAGTCAAATTCTATCCACACTATGGATATTCCAGCGGCAGAAGATGATCGAATTCTGCGCACATTTGGCGAACCGTTCATGGCAGTCTCCAGCTGGTAAGTGACGAGTTTTTCCACTTCCTCAGATTCCATTCCATGTGCCTCAGTCAAAATCGTAACCGTAGGCGCGGAGAGGTCTGGGAAGACGTCCACATTCATTGTCCGTGTTAAGTAGATTCCTGTTATACTCAGTAAAACAGCCCCCAATAGCACCATCAATCTATTTCGAAGAGAAAAAGATAATATTTTATTTAGCATAGCTTCAGTGGGTTAATGTTCATGACCGTGTGCAGGAGCCTGTCCAGACATTGAGGCCATTTTCACTTGATAAGCGCCTATTGATACCACCATTTCGCCTTCTGCCAAACCACTTAAAATCTCTACTTCCAACCCATTTTTTCGTCCAATGGATACCTGTCTTCTTTCAAAACTTTCCCCAGATAACTCTACGATAACTGCGTAAGTGCCGTAGTCCTCCAATAAGGCGGATTCAGGAATCACAATAGCTGAACGCGGTTGGCCTACAGCGAGCTTTACTTCTGTGAAGCTTCCTTCTGGCATTTCTACTACATCATTGATCTCAGCATAGATTGATAAGAGCGGTTTGTCACTTTCCACCTCTTTGCCGATTAAAAGGATAGATCCTCCTGTTCCTTTCAAGCTTGACCACTTGTCCGTACTTGGCCGATAATATAAATCCTGTAAATTCTGCAGCTCTCTAGCGTAGAGAGGACTTACCTGTACTTCCAACAAACTGGTCTGATGACTTGTGATCGTTACCAAACTCGCTCCCTGTTCTACAAAAGCGCCGTTGTTCACCCCAATTGCTTTTACATATCCATCGAATGGTACCGAAACTTGTTTCCCTCCAGTCGAATATCCTGAGTTGAGGGTTTCGTAGGTTGATTTGGCCACCAGATATTTTTGCTCGACTTGTTCAAGTTCCGCTCTGGGTACGATCTTGGATTCGAACAGCTTCTTCTTTCGTTCAAATTCAGCGGTAGCTTGGTCCAAGACAATCTTGGCGTTTTGGATTTCGGCTCTCAAATTATTCGAAGTAAGTCCAGAGCTACTGACAGCCATAAGTACTTGACCTTTCGTAACGCTGCTTCCTTCTGTCAGATTTTCACTTTTGAAGGTAACCCTTCCGCTTGTTGTCGCTATCAGTGTTTCATAATCAGAGGGAGAAACTTTCCATACACCCGAAGTGGGTATAGTTTCAAAGATCTCCTTTTGAATAGCAGGAGTGGTTTGAAAATCAATTTTCCATGCCTGTTCTTTCAAGAATGTAATAGACCCATCGTCGGCTTCCTCACCACCCAATGCTGCGGTAGCATCGGCCAATGACGCAAACACAGTCACCTGATCTACGACTATCCTATCTTTAAGTGTAGGTGTATCAATCTCGAACACTAGTTGATACACGCCTGCCTCGGTTGGTACAAGGGAAGGCTTGAAGATGCCCGGTGAATCAGGCGCATCTACAGTATTGCGGATTCCTTTGTCACCTTTGATTAAACTAACGGTCATTTTTCCTTCCCGCACAGGTTGGTGTTTCTCTAAAACGGTGGCATGAGCTGCAAATCGACTTGATTTGCCTACCACCAGGGCAGGGAACTCTACAAATAGTTCTGTTTTTGCTGTCCATACAGTCTGTTCAACAGTAGGAATCTCTTCGTCTGCTGTCATGTGACCTCCCGATGCATCATGGGCGTGATCTTCTGCCTCCTGTCCTTGACAGGAAGCTAGGATCAGCACAAGCAATACAATAAAATTTCTCATATGATCTATCTTATTGAATTAATGATCACTATGAGTATTCCCATCCTCATGGGTATGTACAGTTGAGTCACTTTCTATCTTGAACTCCTCTTGATGGTGATCCATTGTAGACTCTTCGTCATGAGCATGACCGTGCTCTGCTTCAGATTCATGAGAATGACCATGTTCTTCATTGGCTTTTTTGTTACCACACGACACGGATATAAAGAGAATAATTGCGATTGTGAATGTTGATAATTTCATAATTCAGTTTTTTAAGTTAAAGTTGATGTTTTAGTAAATCAGATTTTAATAGGTGTAATTGGTTCTCCATTTCTAGCATTGAGTCCAGTGCTTTCTGGTAAAACTGTAACTCTACGTAATATTCCATAAAGGAAAATTCGCCTAGCTCGTAAGCTTCTTTCAAAAGCGCATCACTCTCCAAACCACTCAATGTTTGACGATACTCAGTGTACTTAATGAGCAGTATTTGATATTGATTGTACTGTTTTGAAAATTCAGAAAATGCTAAATTCTGAGTGGCATTTGAATTGGAAACATGGTATTGGTATTGAGCTTCAGCTGCTTTGACAGTATTTCTACCACTCCACAGCGGAATGGACATCCCTGCATAAATCCCGGAATAGTTAGATCCTGCTACGCCCTGATAATTATATCCAGCAGTTAAATTTGGAAGTGTTTGATTTTTAGAAAGCTTGATTTGCTGCCTGGCAACTTCTTGACGCTGATTTAGCAGGAGAAGCTCAGGATCAGTGTATTTTTTGTTTGCCCAAATGCTATCCTGTGGCGCAATTTTCAGACTTTCTACAAATACACTTGGATCGAATTGGATCTCTTTTCCTCCATTTAGACTTTGGAGCTGAAGCAGGATATTCTTTTTATCAGCGTCCAACTGATCTATTTTGAATTGTTCCTGTACCCAGGCTATTTTTCCTTTGTTCACTTCAAGGATCCCGATCTGTTCCAGTTCGTAAAGCTTCTGCAATTGAGTGTAGACCGTTTTGGCTTGTAAGGTTCTCTCCACTACAACACTTCTTTTTTTATCAAGAAAAACCAGTTGATGGAGTAATTGAACAGCAGGATGTAGAATCTCCTGACGCTTCAGCTTGTAGCGAAGCACATTTTGGCTGACTTGTGTTTCAATCAAGTTGCTTCTCGCGCCATATACAGTCGGAAATTCAAAAGACTGTGTAATTTGAAATTCCGAATAATCCCCGGTCGAATGATCTCCGAAAGGAAGATAGAAAGCACCTGCCTGAGGATCGGGAAGATTATTTTCGGTTTTCAGTACCAGTCTTTCACTTTCTATGAGTGATGAAAATGCCTTTAACGACGCATTATTTTGTTCGATTTCCTGCAAAATGGGCATCAATCCTATCGACTGAGCTGCAGCATCAAATGAAAATACGCACACGCAGATGGCGAGTACACTATTTTTAAACATGTTAAATGAGTTAGAATAAATAAAATTCAATGGACAGAAATCCATTTGACTTTGATGAGCAATTCATCAAGTATTTATTATCCTAAGGAAGGGGGGCCTCGTAAGGCAATCGAAATAAAGTAGAAGTTCTCAAGACTCCCTAGAGATTCAGGAACAAATTTTCTTAATGTGGGACTTATCTCGCCACCTTTTACTCGAAAAAGTTCTGGAATAGTTTTCTCAATTTGGTTTTTCTCAACGTGAGTTTCGGAAGTCTGTACCTGAGTAGGGGAATGATCAACAAGCTGTTGAAAATGCGCGTGGTTTGCAAAAAGAAGTGAAAGTAAGTCCATTGGACTCTTCTCGCCGGAATGATGCTCATGCGATCCTTCCTCATGGTCATGGTGATCAGAGCGAACTTCTATTTCATGCTGATGATGAACATGGGGCGCCAATTGGTGCAGCATGAACAAGCAGAACATGCTGAGGAGAAATCGAGCTATTATTTTGGAGAAAGTACGCACCTCTTACAAAGGAATCTAAAATATCCTTTAAATCAAATGTTGTCTAAATAAAACGTATCTACTTCAGGAGCGAAGCAATTAAGAATGCTAAAATGGTAAGAGATTTTGAAAAATCTACTTTTTACTTGAATCTGTCTCAAATCACCAATGGTAATGTTTGATGCAACTAGGATTGAAAGCTGATTTACAATTAGGGCAAGTATTGATTGAGTTTTGATAATCGCTGATGCTTAGGTCAGTTGCGCAGACTTCACAAAGGATGGCTTTAATATTGAATTCAGCTTTTAGCCAAACGCTGTGCTCATGATTTGCTGACTTCTCTTATCAGGAAAAGTATGGAAAATACTTCTCGCAACAGTGAAATTTGATGGTAATGATAGCTAGATCCGAGTGCCATTGCTGATATCGCGTTTGTTGATCCTTTTGTCTTTACGAAAATATTGATTCCACTGATCTCAGATCTGACAACTGGTAGGAGTGGAGCTTGCTGTGCTAGAACATGGCTAGAAAAAAGAATCAAGAAGGAGAGGAGAAGCGTTTTTAGTGGGGGTATTTTGAGCTATGATTCGCTTTAAATGTTGAAGGATAGTTACTCGAATTGATAATCTGAGAATAGCAATCCGGAATAGCATTCCATTATCAGGACTGCGTAGCGAACATTTGTGGGTTGACAAAACCTGCGACATGTCCCAATCACACCTATTTAAAAAAAAATCTCAAAACCAAATCTCAACAAGCTCGATCGATGCAATCTCTTTTTCGGTACAAATCGTACCCACAAAACCATCTTCAATAGCAACTTGCCTCAAAAAATAACGCTTCCCATCTACTACAAAATGATCGGAAGTGACATCCAATTCGATTTGATGTAAATAATTTAATGTACGCCCCATTGCTTTGATGATACTTTCTTTGCGCGTCCAAAACCAGTAAAATGTTCGAATTGGATCATCAGCGCCACGTATCGCCGACCACTCTTTTGCTGAAAACATCGAAGTAAAATTTTCAAAATCTATTGGCTTAATTTTTTCCAAGTCAACACCAAGCGGTCCTTCTTGGGAGAAACCACAAATCACCTGATGATCCGAATGAGAAATATTAAAATGGATTCCGGATAAAACAGGTTTTCCATTTTCCTGAAACTCAATTTTCTCCAGATCATCATCGAGACCGAAATAATTAAGCCCACTTTTTAGCAATAATCTACCGATAAGGTAGTTATACCTGCTCAACTCGGATTGATAGCGAAGTGCTTTTAATTGCAATAGGGGAGGAACCTGCGGAAGCAATTGTTGAAGAGAATTTTGCTTAATCAACGACTCGGTTTGGGCGCGATAGATTCTGATGTCCATTTATCCTTGAATAATAAAAATTAAAGTTATTAAAACCAAGTCATGGAAATATCAATTTAACTCCTTTCCTTTGTGTGGTACTGAGGAAACTTAAATATTACCGCTAATAGCAATTATCCAAAAAATAGCTATGATTACAAAAGGACTTATCATCGAAACGGCAACAAAGTTGTTCATGGAACACGGAGTGAAGACCATTACAATGGACCGAATTGTAAAGGAATTGCACACTTCCAAGCGAACAATCTATAGTTACTTCGAGGATAAAGTGGCCTTATTGGAAGCTTGCCTTGATGTCTACAATACCAACGTGCGTGCAGAAAACGAGGAGGTGATAAAATCAGCCGCTAATGTGATCGAAGCAATGGGACATTTACATCAAAAAATTGTCCGTCGTTCTTATCAAATCAATCCTAATTTTTTTAGTGACATCACTCATTATTACCCGGGATTACTCCACGAATCCTACAAAAGAAATGGCAACTACGCACATCAGCAATTGATCGAACTGGCTAGTGCAGGCATAAAGG
>Ga0335398_10002309_pt1 | contig 30476 bp, 27 predicted proteins | sample BON03_FD_205742 | JGI IMG/M metagenome (GOLD analysis project Ga0335398, IMG submission 205742) | Freshwater microbial communities from Lake Bonney liftoff mats and glacier meltwater in Antarctica - BON-03 (spades assembly) (version 2) | ecosystem: Environmental > Aquatic > Freshwater > Ice >... | reverse complement strand
TGCAACATTCTGAACCGCCGTAATCTCAAAATGCTCTAGCAGTTTTAAAGGCAATATTTGCCCGATTAATACATCACTTATCACACTACAAAACTAACTACTCCCCGTAAATTTCATGTGAGCCAAACTATCTCCTGTCCCACTGTGGTAAGTGGGCCGTGGCCCGAGTATACGATCACCTCGTCTGGCATAGTCAGCAGCTGGCTTTTGATACTCCGCATAAGTGTATCCATATCTCCACCTGGTAAATCCGTACGACCTACGCTTCCTTGAAAAAGAACATCTCCAGCAATGACATATTTCTCTTCTTTGTTATAAAAGCACACACTTCCAGGCGAATGACCTGGCACAAATCTTATTTCAAAAGAAACATCACCAAAGCGAAATGAACTTTCCGCTACTAGACCTACTTCGGCAGCAACTAATGAATCCATCTGTAAGCCATATTGAAGGGCTACTACACGAGCACTATCATAGACTACCATCTCTTTAGCATTTACCTCAGGAGTCAGTCCATAATGACTATTAAACCAGTTTACTCCAAACACATGATCCAAATGTGCATGGGTTAAAATAAGTCGTGTAGGTTTAAGTTTTTGGGTAGTAATGTACTCAAACATTCGGGCATTTTCTTGTGCGTCATACATACCTGGATCTATCACTAGAGTATTACCTTCTTCATCTGAAATAAGATAGGTATTCTCTCCAAAAGGACCAAAAGTGAGCTGATGTACGTGTGTCATATCTAATATAATTATAAGTCGTATACTCGTGAAGCATCTAGTTTCAAAGCGGTGAAAATAAAGATCCCAAATGCCAAAACAGAAGATCCTCCATACGAAATTAATGGTAGAGGTATACCTATAACTGGCATTAAACCAATAGTCATTCCTACATTGACCAATAGGTGAAAAAAGATAATACTTGCTAGACTATAAATGAAAATCCTCTTAAACTTCTTTTTAGCTCTACCTGCCAAGTGAAATAATCTTAACACTAACAGTACAAAAAACAAAATAGTAATAGAACTCAGAACCCAGCCCCCTTCTTCTCCTATGGTACAGAATATAAAATCTGTTTCCTGCTCTGGTATGAAGTCTCCTTTAGTATGCGATCCATTCTGAAACCCCTTACCCCAAAAACCTCCAGAACCGATGGCTATCTTACTTTGATTTACATTATACCCTGCACCTTGGTTATCCTCTATCAGATTTAGGGTGACCTGGATACGCTTCTGCTGATGACTCTGTAGTATATTATCAAAAAGGAACTGTACACTCAAACTAAAGACAACAACTACCCCAGCTATAACTATGCTAGGCACCAATAATTTTTTATTAGTATAGGTAAATGCATAAAAAACCAGCAATACTACCAATGTTCCTATACTGAATGCCAATGAGCCAAAAACTAAGGTCAACAAAAATATAAAAATGGCAACGATGCCTAAAACCAAGATATTAGGTGTCATTCCTTCTCTATAGAACACTATAAACAAACTCAAGAACACCAGTGCTGAACCAGTATCTCCTTGGAGTATAATGAGTCCCATAGGAATGAGTACCACTGCAGCTATCTTAAGTACATCTCCCCTCTTTTGCCAAGAGAAACCGATGGTACTTAGTATAGATGAAATAGCGAATGCCGTTCCATATTTAGCAAATTCAGAAGGCTGAAGGCTGAAACTACCAATCCTAATCCAAGATCTGGCTCCATTAATATCTGCACCTATAAAAAGTACTGCTACTAGCAGTAGCATTAGTAGTATGTATATATATATACTGAAGGCTTCAAAAAACTGTGCGTTTAATAGGAAGATGATAATCCCTAAAAATACTGATACTCCAAACCACATAATCTGCTTACCACTTCTGCCCTCTAATAGCGTAAAAGCTTCTGCTTCAGAGGTGGCGGAATATACACTGGCTATGCCGACACAAGTGATGGCTATAAACAAAAAAAGTGCTATGAGGTCTATCCGTGATTTAGTTTCCATAACTAGCTGTATCTCTAAGTGCTCTATACTTTAATGGTATAAGATTAGAACTTTTCATTTTATCTTCAAGGTATTGCCTAGAGCTTCCCTTTATGCTATCTGGCTGTAGATAATGCTCTATAAGTAAATGTGCTATAGGAGCTGCCCATGTGGATCCATACCCTGCCTCTTCTACCACCACTGCTATTGCTATTTGCGGGTTTTCGAGCGGTGCAAAGGCTATATATGCGGAGTGATTTTTGCCATGCGGATTCTGTACCGTGCCGGTTTTACCTGCTATATCTATTCCTGCTATTGCGATATGAGCTGCAGTACCTGAGAGTGTTACTTCGTGCATACCGTCTATCACAGGGCCAAAATGAGATGGAGATATTTTAGTGTAATTTTTTATTAAGTATTTAGCAGGTATTTTAGCCATGCCTTCTATCTGTCTCACTACGTGCGGCGTGAAGTAATAACCTCTATTTGCTATCACTGCAGCGGCATTAGCCATCTGCATAGGTGTAAGGCCTAGCTCTCCTTGACCAAAGGACAATGAAATAATATTTGCATAGCTCCATCGCCCTTCTCCGTGCATTTTATCATAAAAAGAAGCATCTTTCAACCAACCACGGTACTCACCAGATACATCAATACCAAGCTCCTCTCCTATTCCAAAACTATTCAGATATGTCCTCCAGCTATTATACGCTTCTTCGGTATTAGCATACTTATCAGACTGCATCATAATCTTAAAGGTATTACAGTAATATGTATTGCAACTACTAGCTATACTTCTTTTGAGACTAGTACTAAAAATATGACCGTGGCATTTTATAATTCTTCTGCCTAGTCTATAGTACCCTGGACAACCGAAATGCGTGTGCTCATTTATAGCTCCATCTTGTAACCCTATAAGAGCCATGATAGGCTTGAAAGTAGATCCTGGTGGATATGGAGCAGATACAGCTCTATTAAAAATTGGCTTAGTGGGGTCCTTGATGGCTCCAGCGTAGTATTTACCTCTATTTTGAATATTAAAATTAGAAGGGTTATAAAACGGACTCGAGATAAGAGCTAAAACCTCTCCAGTCTTAGGTTCTATAGCCACTACACTACCCATTTTATTATTAAGCAGCAATTCACCATATTGCTGTAAATCTATATCTAAACTAAGTTTTAGATTATTCCCATCTAAGGCTGCTATATCTAATTTCCCTTCTTTATAGGACCCCTTATTTACGCCATACTTGTCTACATAGAAATACTGTTCCCCTTTGATACCTCTGAGATATTCTTCATAAAATTTCTCTACACCTTTTTTTCCTACAAAATCTCCTTGCTCATAAAATTCATCTGGCTGTAGATCCAGGTCTCTTTTATTTACCTCGCCAAGATAACCTAAGAGATGAGCGGAGCTATTAAACTTATAGTTACGATCTTGCCGTATTTCAAAGAAAAAGCCTTTAAACTCGTACAGTCTCTCTTGCACTCTGACAAACACCACATTACTGATGTTTTTTTTAAATACAGCTTTCCCTCTGTATGATTTCTTTTTTGCTTGAGCTAATCGCTTGTTAAATTCAGCTTTATCTATTTCTAGCAAAGCACAAATACCCAATGTATCTATATTTTTTAGTTGAATGGGTACCGTTAACATGAGATCATAAACGGGATCATTGTACACTATAAGTTTATCTTCCCTGTCGAATATAAGTCCTCGTTGAGGATAAATAGTCTGCTTACGCAAGGAGATTTTCTCTGCGATAATAGAATACTTGTCATCTAATACCTGAATCTGCAGAAGCCTCACGATATATAGCAAACCTACGAGTAACACTACCGCATAAATATAAAATGAGCGGTGCTGATACATACTATATACGCTTCGCAGTAGAGAACTGTATGATAGCTATAATAGTAAGTGATAGCAATGAGCTAGATACTACTGTAAGGGCATAAGTAGCCCCATTAATAGCTCCTATACTTCCTATGAAAAATAAATATAAATGATAGAAAAAAACTAAAATACCTGCAGTGTATGCAAAACTCACTAGTCCTGCAGAACTGACTGTGTATGGGAGCCTATTCGCTATCTGCTGCTTAAGATCTTGCCTATTGAGCAGTCCGATTCTAAATATTATAAGCCACAAACACGCAGATGTGTGTATTCCAGGTGTAGCAGTGAAAAAATCTACTAATAATCCTATTGCAGCAGCTATAAGCACTTGATTCAACAAGCTAATATGTAATGGCAAAGTGATCAGTAAAAGTATAAACACCTGCGGAACAATATAAGCAGATAGCTCGAGATGATTAAGTACCAAAAGCTGTAAAGCTAAAATCAATATCCAGTATAGAATGCTTCTAGTCATTGTCAGAGATAAGTGATTCCATTTGTTCTATATCTCTATTAATTATAACAAAAACATATTCTAAGCTTCTGAAATTAGTAGCAGTCGCTATTTCAGTCTCATAGTACTGACTTTTAGGATTTTTATCTAACTTAGTTATCGTACCTAAAGATAGACCCGAAGGGAAAAGCATTGACGATTTACCTGTTTTTACCTCATCACCTATCTTCAGTTTTTCTAATTTATTGATACCCGAAATATGCATCACGTTAGGAGCCTCATTTATCCAGAGTAGTTTGGTATAGTATTCCATACCATTGATATTAGGTATGACAGTCATATTGGTGTTGAGAAGAGACATCACTGTACTGTAGTTTGCCGTAGACTGTAGTACTATTCCTGCTAGCCCTTCTGAAGAAATTACACCCATGTTTTTTTTTATTCCATGGTTCTGCCCTTTGTTTATTACAAAAACATTATTAGCCTTAAACGTAGTATTATATACTACTTGAGCTGGGATTACATCATATAGCGATTTCCTGCTGGTATCCTTCAATGCAATAGTATCTCCAGACACTAATAGTGTACCTATTGTTGAGTTTTTAAACTGGTTTGCTACCTGATCTTGCAACAATTTATTCTGATATTTAAGGTCAAAATAAGCACTCACTTCAGATGATATATTATTGGTAGCATCCGTTACAGAGTTTGCTGATTGCGTAAAAGAAGCTTGTTGAAAAGGATTGAGACGAAAAACCAGGAAGCCACAAATAACTTGCAGTAGTGCAAACACTATTAGGTGTAATCTTTGCTCTATAAATGCAAGTAACTGCTGCATTAAGAGTTAATGAAGATCGTTTTATAACTTTTAAGGTTTTTAAGAGCTACTGCGGTACCACGTACTACCGCCCTTAGTGGATCTTCTGCTACATATACCGGCAACTTAGTCTTACTAGAGATACGTCTATCTAAACCTCTAAGCAGTGCACCACCACCCGTAAGATAAAGTCCTGTTTGATAGATGTCTGCTGAAAGTTCAGGAGGTGTAAGCTCTAATGCCTTCATCACTGCTTCTTCTATTTTAGAAATAGATTTATCAAGTGCTAATGCTATCTCAGAATAAGAGACGAATATCTGCTTTGGTATACCTGTCATAAGATCTCTACCATTAACTGGGTAATCCTCTGGTGGATTTTCTAGCTCAGGAAGTGCAGCACCTACTGCCACTTTAATGTATTCTGCGGTACGCTCACCTATCATTAGGTTATGCTGTCTACGCATATATTCTATTATATCATTGGTAAAATCGTCTCCTGCCACACGTATTGACTCATCAGATACTATTCCTGAAAGTGCTATTACTGCTATTTCAGTAGTACCACCTCCTATATCTATGATCATATTTCCCATAGGCTCAGTCACGTCTATGCCTATACCTATAGCAGCTGCCATAGGCTCAGGAATCATATACACTTCCTTACCTCCAGAGCGTTCTGCACTTTCTTTTACTGCTCTTTTTTCTACCTGTGTGATACCACTCGGAATGCATATAACCATACGTAACTGCGGACTACCAAATCTACTTTTAGTATTAATTAGCTTTATAAAGTGACTAATCATTTGCTCTGCCGCTTCAAAATCAGCTATCACACCATCTTTGAGTGGTCGGATTGTTTTGATTTCTTCATGTGTTTTTCCATGCATTTTCTGAGCCTCAGAACCTACAGCAAGTACTTCTTTAGTCGTACGATTAATAGCTATGATAGACGGCTCATCCACTACTAACTTATCCTTATAAATAATGAGTGTGTTAGCTGTACCTAAATCTATAGCTAGTTCTTGAGTGAAAAAATTAAATATTCCCATTAGGGTAAATTATTAGTTTTGGTATAATTTTATGTAGTCGCAAAAGTATTGATTTATAAAGAGTTATTCAATAGTCAAAACCTAATTTAAATCGATATTTTCAACATTTTTAACGCCATATGATAAGTTCAATGCATTGGTTTTAGTCTGTATAAAAGCACATAATCCGGATTGATAATAATATTGTCTAATAAAAGATAATATTATAATCTTTTTGCGTTATGTTTGCACTCATATGTATTTCGATAAAAACGTAAAACTTCTCCGTACTCAGAAAGGGCTTTCACAACAAGATTTAGCAGATTCATTAGATCTAACACGCTCTAAATTAAATAGTTATGAACGCGGGGTGCAACCTCCTTTTGATATACAGATAGATATAGCAGATTATTTTAATGTCACTTTAGATGGGCTCGTACGCCATGACCTTTCTAAGCTTACACATTTTAAGCTTACACAAATACTAAAAGGTAGCGAGGCAGATGTACGTGGAAGAAAACTCCGTCTACTCACCGTAAGTGTAGATGCCAATGAAGAGGAAAATATAGAAATAGTAAGCATGAAAGCTCAGGCAGGATATACCGGCGGATATGCTGATCCAGAATTCATCAAAGATCTGCCTAAATTTAAGCTTCCTTTCTTACCTAAGAACAAGACTTATCGTAGTTTTCAGATAAAAGGAGATAGCATGCCTCCAGTGAGTGAAGGCTCATGGGTAACGGCCAGTTATCTACAAGACTGGAATGACATAAAAGATGGTGACAATTACATCATAGTCACTAAAGATGACGGAATAGTCTTCAAACGCCTGTATAACAAGATAAAAGCAGATCATAGCCTTACTTTAGTAAGTACTAATAGTGCCTATGCTCCGTACATTCTTCACATAGACCAAGTAGTAGAGGTGTGGAAGTTTGAGACGTGGAACGGTTTTGAGGTATAGGAACTATCCGTCGTAAAGACTTAACGCTACTTCGCGACGACGTAATATCGCTGCGTCAAACAGCAAACAATCCCATGAACTCTAAACACTACAAAGGAAAAGCAAGACGAAGAACCAACTGGGACTACAGAAGTTCTGGGTACTACTTCATCACTATAAACACGAAGTATAAAAATCACCATTTGGGGTATATAGAGAATGGCACTATGTATCCATCTAAAGTAGGAGTAATAACACAAGACTTCTGGAACCAAATACCTGAATACTCTCCGCATGTAAGTTCAATAGCCTTCACACTTATGCCAGACCATCTTCACGGAATCATAGCACTAAACGCAAGAGACATTATACTACCAGAGAATAGACCTTTCAGTGAATCTGACTATAAAAATGAATTCGCTGCCATTACTCCAAAGGCTGGATCTATCTCTGCTATAATTAGGTCCTATAAGTCTGCAGTGACTAAAGAAGCCAAACAATCAAACCTTCCCTTTCAATGGCAACCACGGTTTCATGATAGTGTTATCAAAGACCAAAAAGGACTTGACGCTGTGAAAAACTATATCCTTAACAATCCTAAAAACTGGAGTAAAAAAAACTCACTAAGACGTAGCTACGTCAGACATCTATAGCTCATGCTCATCGTAAGGACCTAGATCACCGCAAGGACGTAGCTACTGCTACGTCAGACATCTATAGCTCATGCTCATCGCAAGGACCTAGCACTACTACGTCAGACATCTACAGCTCACGCTCATCGCAAGGACATAACTACTGCTACGTCAGAAAACTATAAATCATGCTCATCGTGAGGACGTAGCACTGCTAAGTCAGGAAACTATAGCTCAGGCTCATCGTAAGGACGTAGCACTGCTAAGTCAGGAAACTATAGCTCAGGCTCATCGTAAGGACATAGCTACTGCTACGTCAGACATCTATAGCTCATGCTCATCGTAAGGACATAGCTACTGCTACGTCAGACATCTATAGCTCATGCTCATCGTAAGGACATAGCTACTGCTACGTCAGACATCCATAGCTCATGCTCATTGCAAGGACATAGCTACTGCTACGTCAGAAAACTATAAATCAAAAAAGTCCCACAACATAAGTTGTGGGACTTCCTACTAACTAAACTACTTGACGAAATACTGCGCTAATCTAAGCGAATAGCGTAGGCTTCTTTATCTCCTTCTAAAGTAACTCCTTCTATAAGAACTGCTCCAGATTTCCCTACTAATTCATTCTCTACATCCTTAGTAGTATACATAGGCGATTTGTCTATATGTGTAATAATGAAACCACTCGGTATACCTTTTTTCTTCATCGCACCACTGCCTAGCTTACTAATTTTTACCCCACTTTTAAGCTTCAGAGTCAGACGCTCGTCTCGGCTTAAGTTCTCAAGTTCCGCTCCTAATACTTTCGTCTCTTCTCTCACTACGTCTGTATTCATTTCCTTTTCTCCTTCCTTGGATAAAAGCGTAGCGGACAGCGTCTTCTCTTTCCCATCTCTCACTACTGATATATCTACCTTATCTCCCGGATGATACTTGCTGATTTGCTCTTGTAGCTCACTAGACTTATCTACTCGTACACCACTTATCTTAGTGATGACGTCACCATTTTTCACACCTGCTTTATCAGCACTTCCGCCTTCACTAACAGCTGGTATATATACTCCAGTAAGATTTTTTAAGCCTTTATCATTAGCAAGTTCCTGAGTGATATCCTGAATACGCACTCCCAGTATAGCACGCTTCACCTCGCCATAGTCTTTAAGGTCTCCTATTATCTTCTTAGCCAAGTTAATAGGAATAGCGAAGCTATATCCAGAATACGATCCAGTTTGAGAAGCTATAGCTGTATTGATACCAATTAGCTCACCACTTGTATTTACTAGAGCACCACCACTGTTACCAGGATTAACAGCAGCATCTGTCTGAATGAAATTTTCTATAGCATACTCACCACCCCGCTCTCTGAGCAAGTTTATATTCCTTCCTTTTGCACTCACTATACCCGCAGTCACCGTACTCGTAAGGTTAAATGGATTACCGACGGCCACTACCCACTCACCTACTTTGAGATCATCACTATTACCGAGGTTAAGATACAGCAGATTCTCCTCCTGTATCTTGAGTAAAGCTAAATCAGTCTCTGGATCTGTACCCACAACTTCAGCTATATAGGCACGTTTATCCTCTAATATCACTTCTACTTTACTCGCATTATCTACGACGTGATTATTCGTCACTATATACCCGTCTTTTGTAATAATAACTCCAGACCCCGTAGCCTGTTGAGGTCCACGCTGTGGAGCTTGAAAATTAGGACCAAAGAACTCCTCGAAAGGGTTATCGCCTTGACTTCTCATAGTTGTATTCATAGTCGTTTTGATATGCACTACTGCTGGTGTAGAGATATCCGCAACACTTACGAAATCCACATCTGGTACATCTACCAATTTTTCAGCCAATACGAATTTCGCATTTTGATGTGATTGAAAACCTTTCGGAACTATATCTTCTGTAAAAACACGATTAACTCCTAGCGCTATCAAACCTCCTATTACAGCTACACCAAATACTCCTAATACTTTTTTTATGTCCATATATTTACTATTAAAAATTCTAAATTAACTATAACAGTTACTATTCCAAAATACATTCAGCAGAAGTATTGAAAGGGGTAAAAAATATTATTACCTTTGGTAACTGCAAAATCTATGTCTATAACGGCTGAAATACATGTTTCGTTACCTTCCATTCACCTTTCTCGATTAACGCGTATTAACTATCTACAAAATGTTTGGTATAGGTAAGCTGGCAGATCATATCATCATTGAGCGAATAAAACAAGGTGACGAGAAAATGCTCGTGTACTTGTACAAAGAGCACCATACGATGGTAAAAAACTTCATACTAAAAAATAACGGAGACGATTCAGCGGTAGATGATATACTACAGGATACAGTGATAGCTGTATGGAAAAATGCGAATAAATCAGAATTTCTACTACAAGCTAAACTAAGCACCTATGTAATGGCCATAGGAAAAAATCTATGGTTTAAAGAACTAAAAAAACGTACTAAATTTAAACTAGTAGACGAGGATAACCACCTAGGCCAAGGCTCTGAAGAGATGAATCTTGATATGGATCAAAATATCATCCGACAACTAGTAAAGGATATGGATAAAACCTGCAGCCAACTTTTAGCTTATTTCTATTTTGACGGACTTAGCACTAAGGTAATAGCAGAAAAACTGGGCTATGCCAATGCAGATACTGTAAAAAGTAAGAAGTACCAATGTTTCAAAAAACTACAAGGTACCGTTTTAGCCACTTATAATAAGGAAGAACTGCTATGAATATGAATGAACAAACATATCATAGTATAGACGCATACTTAAACGGCGAACTACACGGGAGAAAACTAGACGAGTTTAAAGCTGAACTCAGAACCAATAAAAATTTCCAAGAGATTGTAACTATTCAAGAAAAAATCATAGCAGTTATAAACTCTGAAAGAGATAAAGAACTAAAAGAATATATTACTGAGAAAACGGGAAAACAAGCTGTAAACCCAGCACCAATTTATAGAATATGGATGCTTACAGCAGCGGTCATAGTACTCCTTATATCAGCTACAGTAATACTGACACAATATGTAAGTACTACTCATAAAGAGAGCCCTACTGCCATTGCTTTACCACAAAAGAAAAAAACAGCAGACTCCGAAGGATATGAACCCGCCCCACCTAAAGAGATAGAGGCTACAGTGATAGATACCCAGACTCTAGCCATAGCAAACGGCTCTGACAAGACTGACGATAGTGAAGCCACAGACAAAAATCTACTTTTAGAAAATAAAAATAGACTAACAGAACCGCTAGATGATCCAGAAAGTAATGACATAATTAGGTCCCTCATCGAAAAAGATAAATCAAAAGATACATCAAAAAGCAATACCCCTTTAGTGAAGAACAAACCAACTAATCAAGCTATTGTAGTCCTTAAAAGTGCAGAAATAGAAGTGCGAGGAGATGAACTATTAGCATTTAAAAGTTTTATAGTGAAGGGTATAGAACCAGATTTCAGTGTCGATGCTACCAAACTAAATCAGAAACAACTAGAAATTGCCACTAGAAAGAAAAAGGACAAAGATGAAAACGCTTCCTCTGAAAAAGAAGATATTATTATTGATTATGCTCCCACCTTTAGAGAAATAGAAATAGAGTACTGGAAAAGTGTGGTGAACTACAAGGGCTACCAATACAGTGGTAATAAAGTAAAACTCTACGGTATTGACCAAAATAAAATATTGAATTTCAAAGAATTAGACAGCAGACTTTATCTGAAGTTAGAAGGGAAGCAATACTATCTAGATAAAAATTCAAAATACAATAGACTGGTAGAGGTCATAAACCCTACCCTACTAAAAGTACTCAATGACTAAAGAAATAACATTTTACAAATACCAAGGTACAGGGAATGACTTCATAATCACAACAGAATTGTATGAAGTAACCACTGAGCAAATAGTGCACCTCTGTGACCGCAAATACGGCGTAGGTGCTGATGGACTCATCGTAATAAGAAAAGGTGGCAGTGCTGATTTTGATATGATGTACTACAATGCAGATGGAAGCGAAAGCTTCTGTGGCAATGGAAGTAGGTGTGCAGTTAAACATGCTGCATACTTAGGATGGATAAGCGATGAGTGTACTTTTAACTCTAATGACGGCGAACATACCGCCACAATAGAAGAGGATGAAGTGAAATTAAAAATGCGTGACGTAGATATGGTCCTAGTAGAAGACGAAGGGTATATGCTAAATACGGGATCTCCACACTACATAGCTTACACTGAAGAGCTAGATGAGCTAGATCTTATCACAGCTGCTCACGCTATTAGATATAATGACAACTTCAAAGAAGTAGGAATCAACGTGAACTACCTAGAAGCTAAAAACGGTATACTCTATATGCGTACCTACGAACGTGGTGTGGAAGATGAGACGCTTAGTTGTGGTACAGGAGCAACAGCAGCTGCCATAGCTCATTACCTAGAGAAAGACAGCACGGTGAAGAAGTTCTCTCAAAAAATTCAAACAAAAGGCGGAGCACTAGTGGTCACCTTTAGTAAGAAAGACACTCTATTTTCTAATATTTACTTATGTGGATCGGCAGTACAGGTATACTCAGGTAAGATAAGTCTGTGAAATAATATTTAATCTTCTGTACCATCGCATTGGTATCTTTTCTAAGCTATCTCGCGATATCCAAAGCATCCGATAAAATCTAAATTGAAAATACTCAAATATCTACTAGAAAAATAGTCTTATACCAAAATAGCTTTCAATTGCCGTATAAATAAATTGGTATTACTTCTAGTTGCTAAAAAGTTCGCGGCACTAGGTTTATTAATTTATTTTAAAAAAACAGCATAGCAGAAATTAAGATAGCTTAAATTCAAGTTACGCAATACAAGACCACACCAGTTTTAAATGTTACATACTATCTGAAAGAAATAAGTAACATTCTTTTAAATGTTCGAAATTTATATTATTTCATATTCACATCCAATGCATCCCGAAGGGCATTGCCAAGGAAATTGAAGGACATTACCAAAAGCATAATGCACACGCCAGGAATTATAGCTAGATAGGCTCCATCGAAGACTATATAGTTATAATGTTCCTTTATCATACTTCCCCAGCTAGGCATAGGTGCTTGTACTCCTAATCCCAAGAAACTTAAACCTGCTTCTAGCAAAATAGCACTGGCAAAATTAGCTGCACAGACTACGATAATAGGTGCCATGATATTGGGTAGTATATGTTTGAATAGAATTCTGATATTTCCAAAGCCCAATACTTTAGCAGCTTGGATATACTCCATTTCTTTAATCTGTAGCACTTGACCACGCACTATACGTGCTAGCTCTACCCACATACTGAGTCCTATCGCTAGGAAAACTTGATACAACCCTTTCTCTTGAAAAGCAAAACTGATAGCAATAGCAATCAATAGACTAGGTAGACTCCATACTACGTTAATCAGCCAAAGGATAACACTATCTACCCAGCCTCCAAAATATCCTGCTAACAGTCCTAATGTAGTACCGATAAATAGTGTAATCAACACAGCCATAAAGCCTACTAAAAGTGACACCCTAGCTCCTATTATCACTCTACTAAGCACATCTCTGCCATATCTATCTGTACCTAATAAAAAAGTACGATGTACTATATCTGCTTCTGTAATAGCAATTTCAGATGGTTGCCACATCTCTAAACCATTCTTGTTGTAGACTACATAACTATCTACTTTCCACTTAGCTATGGGAATATATTCATGTGCATTTTCCTGACCACTCATTAAGCGTGTAAACCATGAAACATCATCTACTTCTTTCTTTACTCCACGAAGCATATCTATTTGAAAACCTGGCTTTTCTATGGCCACTTCTAGATGTATATCGTTAGCTTTAGGTGTAGCGTCAGGTGTGATAATATAACCTAGAACGGCTATTACCAGCAGTAGACTGATAAAAATGAGTCCTGCAAAACCCAGTCTATTTTTTACGATCTTTTTGAACATTTTGATGCTTTATTTCTATGGCGGTGAGTACTGCCATGAAGCTATACAACGGTACCGCTATTTTATCAAACTCGATGTAGTTATTGAGCACCGCGTGTGTGAAATAAGTGACAAGACCTAGAAACACTGACATACTGAGATACTTAGCACTACCACTCAATACCCTCTGATGCTTGAACCCTAGACTGAACACCCATACGACTATACTTACAAAAAGAAATGCCCCAGGCAATCCACTTTCTGCCAGAGGACGCAGATACTCTGAGTGTATGCCACCGAGTGTTCCTGCATTTGTACTGATTATGGTCGTCTCATGAGGCAGCTGAAACTGCCCATACTGGAATGTATAAGTTCCTGGCCCCCAACCCATTATAGGCTTCTCTTCAAACATTCGTGAGGCAGAACTCCATCTATTAAATCGCTCTAAATTAGATGGATCAGAAGATACGTTACCTACAGACTGTAGATGATTTTCTATATTATCATCAGACTCATTTTTGTTCCTCGATAAATCCGTAAAAAGGTTATCCATATTACTAGCTAAATAAGCTAACCCTACTACTGCGATCATCACCAAATAGTGAAACCGTATCTTCATACGTAGCAGAGCATATATACCTAATGCAGCTACAAGACTCACCCAAGATGCTCTCGTAAATGAAAGTGCAACGGCAATAACTAAAAGTAATAAGAGTATGACACAAATTATTCTAACCCACACTCCATATTTCAGCCAACTACCATGTATGGCGAATACAAAGAGTACAGGAACTACAAAAGAGATACAAGCGGCATACATGCCATGATCTGGTAAAAAGGGACGCATAGCCGTATAAGCATATGATCTACTAAATCCTCCTTGTGCATGCATAAAAAGTGTATAGGAAGCCAGGAGTACAACCGATACTATGAATAGCCATATAAATTTTTTAGCTATACTCTCCTGCTGAAAATACCTTGATAATAAGAAATAGAAAACAACTAAATACCAGCTTTTCATAAGCACATACTTAGCACTGATGATAGGCATAGTACTATTAATAGCTGTGACTACTAGCCACCCAAAATCCGCAATAATTAGCACACTGAGTATCACACTTACCTCAGGGAATTTAAGCGTACGTGAACTGATGAGTTTTAACAAAACACCAATAAACAGTAAAATCATAATGGGCTCAGTGGGTATACTGAGATTAATAGAACTATAACGCTCATCTATGAGATGCACTGATAGTGGAGTAGAGAATGCCAGAAAGTAAAGCAAGTACTTTGGTTTATTAATACCTACCCAAAGTAATGCAATGACCACTGGTAGTGATAGAGCTGCATAAAAATCTAGATATACTGCAGCTAGGCAATAAGCAAGAAAAACACTGGACCACAGGTAGAGTTTCTTTATGTCTAGCAACGTATCCATCTACTTTTTCAGCAGACTCATTTGATTCATAATAAGAAGCACTACTATGCTAAAAAAAAACACTGCTCCAGTGATGAGAAGAACTATCAACGAACGAACTGGATATGATTTTTTCTCTGCGGGTGAGGCACTGGTGAGTATAAATTTTTGAGGTACTGTTTTCTCTACGTCTACCTTAGATTTTTCGTAACGCTTTAGAAGCTTACTCAAACTCTCCAGTTCCAATATTAGTGTCTCTCTGAGGAAAGTATACTCACCTGCATACTCTGCTAACTTATTTTGCACTGATTGAAGCCTTCTACCCTTATCTGAGTTAGCATCGACCTTGTAGAGCTCCTCTGCTAAGGCTCTAGACTGCTCTTCATAGTTAGTGATACCTTGCCTTCCGAGTTCTTTTAGGCGCGTACGAATATTTCCTACTTCTTTTTCCTTATTTCTAAATTCTCCTTCCACTATTTCTAGTGCTTGAAGCGAAACTTGCTTTTGTATCTCTGTCTTCACGCTATCATATAAGGCTCCTATACCATTCGCTATCTCAGCAGCTTTGATAGGATCTTCATCTAATACAAGTATCTCCACAGCTAAGTGGCGAGTTCTATTAAACTTAATATTACTCTTCATCATATTCCCTAAATCAGTAAACGGAGTGCCATCGTCAGCATCTATACCGTAGTGATTCATGAGATCGAAATTTTTTACTATTCTACCTTGAAGAGCAGACGAATTAAGCAATTGCAGTGCATTCTCAGCCTCTTCTTCCTCACCAAAAGCAAGTGGGTCTGCCTGACGCTGAGTCAAATCAGTAAATAAAGCATTACCGATAGAATTAATCGTAGTCGGATAAAATATCACTTGTGACTGGTACTTAGGCTTAATAATAAATGGTGCTGTAAGTACTGCAGATAGTATTGCTGCTGAAAGTACAATTATGAGTAAATGTTTTTTGTATTTCCATACGAGAGAAACAATATCCATAAAATTAAAATCAAACTCTTTGTTTTGGTTCATTCTATACGTTTAAAATAAGGCTCAAAGGTAAATCAATAGGTCTATTTATAGTCATTTTCTTCTCAATGACTTTAGGTGCTTAGCTTCAAAAAGATTAAAGAGATATGCTCCTAGAACAATGGCAACTGAAATCATCATAAAATGAACGAGGGTATTTGTTAAATATTGCTTGGTATAAATAATCGATAAGGGCAAGAGTATAACACCAGTTAACACCGAAATAGCTGGACTCTTCTTCCACCGAAGACGAAACATTTTAAAACAAACAAAGTAGCACATACACCCAAAGAAGACTTGACTCACTAGTGTAGCTAAAGCGGCACCTTGAGCTCCATACAAAGGAATAAGAACATAATTAAGCAGTAAATTTACTCCCAATGTGATAGCCGCAAATCTATTGAGCCATTTTAGTTCCTTAGCAGCAGTAAGTAAGGCTCCATATACCAATGTCAATACACTTCCAAGAAACCCAAACATTAGCAATGCGAGTACTGCAGCAGATGCATTATTTGCTCGCTTCGGGTTAATAACCTCTAGCATATCCAGACCATACACTACTGTAAGACTGGCTAGTATAATTCCACCGAAGAGCAAGAGTCTGGCAGTATAGCTGCTGATCTTTCGTACAACTACAGAATCTGCAATATTTTTACTAAAGAAAGGAAGAAGCACACCGCTAAATACTTGGGCAAAACCTATGATAGCAAAATAGTATCTATACCCTAATGCATATACACCCACTTCTGCATCACCTCTAAGTTGTTTTATCATTACTGCATCTATATATGTATAGAGCCCCATAAGTGTTACCATAAGAGCAAAAGGCCAAGCTTTTTTTATCAACGGTTTCAAGCTATCTAGATGAAATGAGATACGCATCGAACTTAAATAATTTTTTAAAAAATAAATAAGAACAAGAACTACTATGGATAAACTCAATACCTGAGCGAGAGCAAAGTGTGTAATATTCAATGACAAAGATGGTATATCACCCCAAAGTAATATACTCACAAAGGCAATGACTAGCACTCTATCTAAGACCATAAACACCCCGTCTAACTTAAATCGTTGCAGACTAGCTACTATACTTCTGAAGTACTGAACAAATGAAGAAAGTATATGAACACCACAGAGTATAATTAACAAACCAAACTCCTGAGATGTATATCCTAGAATGTTTCCTACGCCAAAAACAAGACCCACATAGACGGTGGAAAGCACTAATTTTAGTCCCAATATAGAGCCTGCTAATGAGGCTATCTTGGTATTATCTCGTGCTACTTCAGTGATATTGAAGCTATTTAATCCTAAATCTAGAACGATAAAAAACAACATACTGAAATTGAACAAAGCAAAGTAATTACCATAGACTTCTGGACTCAGAACATCCTGTACTGCAGCATCTATTATAAGTATCCATATAGGTTTAACTAGCAGATTTAGTACTTGCATGAACGCAATGTCAGAAAGATACTTCTTTAGCATTTGCTACACTAAAGCTGCTTGTTCATCTTTGTACTCCACTCTGCGAGTGATTGCAAGCAGAAAAAATCCTACTATAAAGAAAAACATTAGCATCAGAACGGAAACACGCATACTACCAAAATAGCCTTCTAAGAACCCGAACAATAATGGACCAACGATTAGTCCCATTTTTTCCATCACATCAAAGAAACTAAAGAATGATGCACTATCATCTGTCTCTGGAAGCATCTTACTATAGGTGCTTCTGCTCAATGACTGTGTGCCACCCATTACAAAACCTACTATTACTGCTAATACATAAAATTCTACAGGGGTGGTTATAAAATATGCTAATATCGTACATATTACCCATATCACTGCTGCCAACATCAGTGTACGAATATTACCAAATTTAAAACTGATATTTGACATAGCATACGCTCCCACTATGGCAATCAGCTGAATCAATATAATACTCACAATAAGACCCGTTTCCCTAGTTTGCCACCACACCGGATTTTGATCGGCAGGCACCCATGTTATTTCTTTACTAGCAAATAGCACTGCCAATAGCATTACCGTCTGAACACCTGTATTATACGTAAAATAACTCGCTAAGAACATTCTTACCTTTGGATGTTGTCGCAGCTGCTTCCATACTTTAAGTAGTTCTTTGTATCCGTTAAGTATTATATTTTTTCGTTTAACTTTTGTTTCGTAGTGGCTCTTATTGGGCAAGTAGTAGTACGTATATTGAGCGAAACCTATCCACCAGACACCAACTAGTAAAAACCCAGCTTTGATAGGCATTACATTTGTAAATTGACTCAATATAAGAATAGTAATGAGGAGTAAAACACTACCAAAATAGCCCAAACTAAAACCTTTGGCACTTATAGCATCGTGCTTATCCTTGTCTGCTATCTCTAGCAAAAATGAGTTGTAAAAAACGATACTTCCCCAAAAACCAATGCTAGCAATAAAAACTGAAAGCATACTAAGCTCTAACTGTTCTACATCAAAGAAATATAAGCTCATGCACGCTAATGCACCCATGTAGCAAAAGATCTTCAGAAACATTTTCTTAGTTCCTGAGTAATCGGCAATACCTGAAAGAATAGGTACTAAAAGTACTACAATAAAAAAAGATGCAGAATACACATACGAATACAGTTCTGTATTTACGAATTTCCTCCCAAAAAACATTACCATTTCAACTGATTTACCTCCTATTATTTCCACTAAATTATTCCTTTCAGCATAGTCCTTTGTTACCGATACATAAAAAATAGGAAATATAGCAGTAGAGATTATTAGGTTATAAACGGAATTGGCCCAATCATAAAAGGTCCATGCGTTTATTACTTTCGGATCGTTTTTTCTAAATATAAATGCCACAACGTTTCTTCAAAAAAAGAGAAAAATACGATCATCACAAGAAATATTTACTTTATGCTGCTTTTAAACGCAATCTATTGATCACTATTTCGGCTTCTTCTAGACCTATATTAACCTCTTTGATAGTATCATCAGACGGAGACTCATACATGTGATCACTAAGTATAGCTTCACATACCGAACGGAGACCTCTAGCGCCTAACTTGAATTCTAGGGCCTTCTCTACGATGAAGTCTATCACACTATCTGCTATGGTAAGCTTTATGCCTTCCATTTCAAATAAAGCTATATACTGGCGTATAAGAGCGTTCTTAGGCTCTAGCAGTATGGACCTCAGTGTTTCTGCGTCTAGTGGCTTGAGAGCTGTTAATATCGGAATACGACCTATTATCTCTGGGATAAGTCCAAACTGCTTGATATCAGAAGGGATAGCATACTGTAAGTACTCATCTGTAGTGATATCCGTCTCTTCTTTTGATTTAAACCCAAGTGAATTGGCCTTCATTCTACGAGATATAATTTTATCTATCCCATCAAATGCACCACCACACACGAATAAAATGTTCTTGGTGTCTATCTGTACCATCTTCTGATCAGGATGCTTACGTCCTCCTTGGGGAGCTACATTAGCTACCGTACCTTCTAGGATCTTAAGTAGACCCTGCTGAACTCCTTCTCCACTTACATCTCTAGTGATGCTCGGGTTATCACTCTTACGGGCTATCTTGTCTATCTCGTCTATGTAGATAATACCTCTCTCAGTAGCTTCCTTATTATAGTCTGCAGACTGGTAGAGTCTAGATATAATGCTCTCTACATCCTCTCCTACATAGCCAGCCTCTGTGAGTACAGTAGCATCTGCTATACAAAAAGGAACTTCTAATGATCTAGCTAAGGTTTTAGCTAATAGCGTCTTACCAGTACCCGTCTCCCCTATGAGTAGCACATTAGATTTCTCTAGTTCTACACCGTCTTTACTCTCATGAGTCAAACGCTTATAGTGATTATACACCGCTACGCTAAGTGTTTTCTTAGCTGCATCTTGACCAATCACGTACTCATCAAGGAGTGCTTTTATCTCCTTAGGCTTCTTTAGCTCAAAGTTAAGTTTCTTTCCCTTTTTAACCTTGCCACCATTTTCATTGACGACTATTTCATTCCCCTGGTGGATGCAATCCTCACAGATATGAGCATCTATACCTGAAATAAGAAGACCTACGTCTTCTTTACTTCTACCACAAAATGAACAAGAAAGTTCTGTATTTTTTTTTGCCAAACCTTATTTTGTTTTTCTTTCTAATACTTCATCCAGCATACCGTACTCTTTGGCTTCCTGAGCCGTCATCCAGTAGTCACGCTCGCTATCTTTTTCTACTTTGGCATACTTCTGACCGCTATGGTTAGCTATGATATCATACAGCTCTTTTTTGAGCTTAATAATCTCTTTTACTGTAATCTCCATGTCAGTAGCCTGACCTTGTGCACCGCCTAAAGGCTGGTGAATCATCACACGACTATGTTTCAAAGCCGTACGCTTACCTTTAGTACCTGCACACATTAGCACAGCACCCATACTAGCAGCTATGCCTGTACAGATAGTAGCTACATCTGGAGCTATGTACTGCATAGTATCATATATACCTAAACCAGCATATACACTGCCACCTGGACTATTGATATATATCTGAATATCACGCTTAGCATCTGAACTTTCTAAGAAAAGAAGCTGAGCTTGTACTACATTAGCTATGTAATCATCTATACCTGTACCTAAGAAAATAATTCTATCTGCCATCAGTCTAGAGAATACATCTACCTCTCTAAAAGGCATCTGACGCTCCTCTATCACTGTACGAGTCATATCTTGTGGTGCGTGCAAAGAGCTATCAATGTAGTGATCTACTTTGGTACTGCTTATTCCGTGATGTTTTATTGCGTATTTTCTAAATTCTTTTCCGTAATCCATGTTATTTTATCTTGTTTCAAATGTAAACAATTCGTTTATCAATCTAGTTTCAAAAAAAAACCACTCGGGGTATCGAGTGGTTTTTTCTACAGACAGTTGATTCTATCCTTTCTCGTTGAACTTTTTCACCTCGTCGTAAAACTTATCTACTTTCAGCTTTTTGCTCTTTACAGTAATAAGTTCTTTTACTTTATCCAGTACTTTCTTATCTACTACTACATCACGTATACGCATGAGATAACCCTTATCTTCTCTGTTTTTGGCCTCAAAATTTTGAACCATAGCAGGATCCGGATTATTAAGCCCGTACTGTCTTAGCATCTGTGCAGTGTAAGCAAAGGAAGTTTGATTAATATCCTCATCCGTTACTTCTACATTTTCTTGTTCTGCAATTTTCTCTCTGATTAGTTGCTTCTTAAGTACACCAGATTCTTTGCCGTATAGCTCATCTATATTCTCAGCTTTATATGTCTCAGGCTTAGTGCCTTGTAGCCACCTCTTTAAAAAGTCGTCCGGAAGGCTAAGCTTATGATTTGTATCCAAGGTTGCATTAATTTCAGCTTCTAGCTGCTTTTCAGCTTCTGCCACGTAGTACGCACCTAAGTTTTCTTCTATCTTCTTCTTAAATTCTTCTTCATTAGCTACAGCTCCAGGTCCCATTACTAAATCAAAAAATGTTTGATCCAGTTCTGCTTCTTTTACTCTTCTAATTTCTTTAACTTTTCCTTTGAAAGTCTTATTTAAATTAGGTATTACGTCTTTCGCAATACCTAGCGATTGAGCTATGACCATTTCATTGTCATTGAATAGATCAAAAACATTCAGCTCCAATACATCACCTGTACTTACACCTACCAGTTGTTTTTTTACTTTTTTACTCTTAATTACTTCAGGTAGCACAGTTACCTCTTGCTCAAAGATCCCACCATCCTTGTGCTCACCTTTTTTATCCACCTCAGTCATCACCATTACAACTGAATCATTTTCTGTTTCAGACTTTTCTACAGTATCTAATTTGCCATTTTGTCTTCTTAGATTGGTAACTTCTGTATCTATCTCCTTACCATCCAGCTCTATTTCATAGCGCGTAAGTTTATCTTTTGTACCTATATTTAGGTCAAAAAGAGGAGCTAGGCCTAGGTCAAAATGAAACGTAAAGTCACCGTAAGTGTCAAAATCCGTCTCGCTTTCTATTTCTTCACTGGTCATAGGCTGACCAAGAATATCGATTTTATTGTCTTTTAGGTACTTGTACAACTGTTCTGAGGTAAGTCTGTTGACTTCCTCAAACAAAGCACTTTTCCCAATCATCTGCTTGACCATACCTATAGGTACCGTTCCTGGTCTGAAACCAGGAATTTTAGCTTTTTTACGATAATCTTTAAACTGCTTGTTTAAATTTTCTTTGTAATCTTCGTTTGTGATTTTTACGCTTATGATGGCGTTGAAATCATCTTTTTTTTCAAAGGTAACGTTCACTGTAATCTCTATTAGTAAAGTGTGTATGTTTTATTTGGTGCTAAAAGCTACGCCTCTAGAAGGAAGTTCCCATAAAAGACAAAACCCTGTGACGACAGGGCTTTGAACTCTTATAAAGTGCGGGCGAAAGGACTCGAACCTTCACACCGTGAGGCACTAGATCCTAAGTCTAGCGTGTCTACCAATTTCACCACGCCCGCTTAGCTCCTTGTTAAAGGGCTGCAAATGTAGAATTATTTACATAATCTCTCAATTTATTTTCAAAAAAAATCTTCCTCACCAATGGTGAGGAAGATTTGAGTAAACTAAAGAGCTAAACTCCTTAGTTTACTTGCATTCTTTTAGTAACGCTATGATCTTCTGTAGTAAGCGTGTAGAAGTACATACCACTCGTAAGTCCATTTGCATCTAGAGTCACCGTATGGTTACCTGCACTCATTACTCCTAAGTCTCCTTGATTAACCACATTACCTAGCATATCAGTCACTGTAAGCGTCACACTACTATTACTGCGTAAGTACACTATGACATCCGAAGTTCCTCTGAAAGGATTCGGTTGATTTTGACTTACCACAAATACTTCAGCTTTCTGATTGTCTAGTACAGAAGCTGTACGCACTCTATTGCCCAGAACATCATTTAATATGTCTGTAGTAGGTACAGCTACATATCTCATAGTACACTCTTCATTGGGATGTGAACCTGCATTAGCAGAGTGATTCTGTAAGTGAGTACCTGGGTAGGTATCTTCTTGATACACTATATGAACAAAATCATTAGACACTTTAGCTACACAAGGGAAAGCACACTCCATTGTAGCGTTTTGAGTAATATTTTGTGGATCTGACCAAAGGTTACCTCCATCTGTAGAGTAAGAAACAAATATATCCTTGAAATTAGCCCCAAGAAAGTGAAGGACACCGTCTTCTTGTCCACCTTCTACTGCTCCGTGATATACTAAAAATAGATTACCGTCTGCATCCACACTAGCGGTAGGCATACTTACCGCACCTGTAGTACCGGTACGAGCAGCTGACAATAAGTTACCTGGTACACCTCCAGTAGCATCTAAAGAATTAATAGTCTCTGCAGTGACATCATACACACCATTTGAATCTAAATCTACTGGTCCCCCTGCAAACCTAGGCTCCGTATCGCCTTCTTTCCAATGCATAATACCTGTCACACTAAGAAAATAGCTAATCCCTGTATCACCCTCAGCAGTTAGACCACCTAATACTTGACTTCTTCCCCAAAATGCGTGAGCAACACCTGATGCATCAATCAACACATCAACTGAGCCATCATTGGTGAACATAGAATCTGCATTTAGAAGCATCTCTGCAGCAGCTCTAGGACCTTTGTAAGGTATATTGTCTACATCTGTATAGGTCCAAGTCATTCCATTATTAGTAGATTTCCATAATGATACTGGATCTCCTAATCCTCCTATAACAATAGCTATGATAGAATCTCTAGCATCTATAGCATAACCATCTCCGCCACCTGCAGTATATAAAGAACTGTCATACCCCGGAAGTAATATGTGCTCTACTTCTGAAGCACCTCCACTCACACTCCATCTACTGTAGGTTGTAGGACTACTCACACCATTTCTTATTACAACAGGGACATCAGACGCTTCACTAGCCCAGTAGTTTGAGATGGTATGTATTTTGTCATTTGAAGCTACACTTCTATTCCAAATAGGCACTCTGTTTACATTTACTGCGGTCTCATCATCTAAGCGAGCTGGGTTACTTGTGAAATTTAGAGAACCTTTAATATCATTTTGAGAAGATACAAAGCCACCTGTACTTGACTCATGAGCCATTACCATTTCTGATCCATCATCTAACAACATGATTGAAGGCCATCCTGTTCTTCCTAAGGTTTCTATCTTGTCTCCTCTGCTGGCATACCACTCTGTACCATCATTGTAGTTATATCCTGTACCTCTACCTGGGTAGCCTGTACCTGCATCTGGACTGCCTGTCCAAACTGCGGAGATAGTGCCATCAGCGTGTAATATAATTCTACGTCCCGGACTAGCATTCGTCTGTAAATCATAGAAAGTCTTACCTAGCTCGATAGTGCTAAAGTTCTGATCTTTTTTAGTTTTCGGAGAAGACAATAATACTGTGCCTTGACCCACGGGTACTGCTATATCAATAGCCTTATACGACTCTAACGTAGCTACATTATTCTCATAATTCGGCATTTTAAGTTCTTTGCTACCACTCTGAGCCATAAGCAGAAATGGTGCTGATAATAATACTGTAAGTAATGTTTTTTTCATTTGTTATACGTGTTATTGGTTTATGGGTGGGAAATTAAATAATTATTACATCATAATGGCTTAAAACTTGACTAAAGACTCAAAATCTTCAAAATCGTCTCTTCTAAAAGGGCTTTTTCACTCTCTCCACCCGGTTTTATTCCTTTAAACTTTAGATCACAATCATTGATACAGTCCATGACAGACACTATTTTCTTACCTCCATAGTTTCTGGCCGCTTCTCTATACTCACTCATAGCGAAAAAAGGTATACCCACAGCACTCATTATCTCCTTATCTGTACTACGTGTCATACTTTGCACTATGGATACTTTACGAAAATAACCGTACAAGGTAGCATTAAGTAATACGAGCGGATACTCTTTAGTATGTGCAGTAAAATAGTTTAATATCTCTACTACCTCTGTTCTCCTCTTTTGAGCTAAAGCCTTTTGCAAACCAAAGATATTGTACTTCTTATTGATTCCTACATACTTTTGAATATGTTCTTCTCTAATCTTACTACCCTTTTCTATATTGGAAAAAACCTTGTCGAGTTCTTGAAATATCAAAGAAACTCTGGCTGCACTATTTTCCACTAATAAGTGCAATGGTTTAGGTTCTATATCATACCCTTGCTCTTGGATATAGCTATGTACTACCTGTATCACATCCTTTTCGGTGATGGGGTCTGCATTAAACACTTTGCCTGATGCTGCAAATGCTTTGGCTAATTTTCGATTAGAAGGTATTTTCTTACCTGGATGATACCATACGAGTACAGTACTCGGCACCGGATTTTTGATATACTCCTCCATTTCATCTGGCTTGCGACAGTACTGAGCTTCTTTATACACTATGAGCTGCTTATCCGCCATCATAGGAAACCTACGAGCTAAGTTTACGAGCTCACTCGCTTCTGTCTCTTTACCATAGAATGTATGATGATTAAAGCTAGCTGTAGCTGGGTCTACTACTTTTTTCTCTATTTTATCTAAGAGTTGCTCCAAAAAACGATACTCTTCTCCCTGAAGAAGATAGACAGGCAGTATCTCTCCCTGCTCCAGTTGTTGCATTAATGCATTGAAATCACCGTACGAACTACTACCTTTGGCCATATTAATTTTAGAATACGGTGCAATTAAACTTCGAAAAGTTTAACTTTCAAATAAAATCAGATAATAATGGTAAGAATGAGATCTATGATATCATTCGAAAAAAATATGTAGCACTCACTCCTGAGGAATGGGTTCGACAGCACGTGATACATCAGCTGATAAAAAATGGTTTTGCAGCGGGCAGAATGAGTATCGAAAAAACACTACCAAGCAGCAGGAAAAGGTATGATATAATTTACTATAACCAAGAAGGGACAACTGAGATATTAATAGAGTGTAAGGCCCCTAAGGTCTCCATAAATCAAAAAACCATAAACCAAGTGGCAGGGTATATCAATCTACAAAATGTTAGAAAAATAATACTCACTAATGGTCTGTATCACTACTATATAGAACGCAGAGAAAACGAGCTACACATCCGCAATGAATTACCACTTTTTACTCTGAAATAAAAAGCGTTTTTTTGCCATCAAATTAGAAGAAAATGGCAATACTCATCATTATAGTGTTCGTGTTAGGCTATGCAGCTATAGCTTTCGAACATCCTCTTAAAATAGACAAGGCAGCAAGTGCACTGATAACTGGCATGGTGTGTTGGGCTATCTATGTATTCTCGCTAAACGGTGCCAGTCATGACATCACTCATATAATTGAGCATGGAGCAGACGGCGAGGGTGGTTTATATCACCATATGTTTGACATCGCTAATATACTTTTCTTCCTAATGGGAGCTATGACCATAGTAGAACTAGTAGATGCTCACGAAGGTTTTGCAGTAATCACCGATAGAATAAAGACAAAAAACATCACCAAACTACTCTGGATCATCTGTATCCTCACGTTCTTCTTCTCAGCAGCTTTAGATAACCTGACTACTACCATAGTAATGGTATCTCTACTTCGTAAGTTAGTAAAAGACCAAAAGACACGATGGGTGTTTGTAGGGATGGTGGTAATAGCTGCAAACGCAGGTGGAGCGTGGTCACCTATAGGTGACGTGACTACTACTATGCTTTGGATAAAAGGACAATTACCCAATGTACCAAACATCATAGTAGATCTAATTATACCCAGTATGGTAGCTCTATTAGTGCCATTGGCTATACTCAGCCTTACCTTCAAAGGAGAAGTAGAACGTCCAGTAGATCAAGAAGATACAGATCACTACTTGAACACTACTACCTCAGGAGAACGTATTTTTGTTTTCATCCTTGGTCTAGCAGGACTAGTTTTCGTACCTTTATTTAAGACCATTACTCATCTACCCCCTTTTATGGGAATGATGCTCAGTCTAGGTGTAATATGGGCAGTAACTGAGATTATGCACAAAGGTAAAAGCAAGTCTAATAAGCAACCACTAAGCGTTATAGGAGTCCTGCAAAAAATAGACATGGCAAGTGTCCTTTTCTTTTTAGGCATATTAATGGCTGTAGCTGCCTTACAAGAATTTGGTCATCTAAGAACTGCTGCAATGGCATTAGATAGTGCTTTTGGAGGGGATATATTCTCTATAAATATAGCAATAGGCTTACTCTCTAGTATAGTGGATAATGTACCTCTAGTAGCTGCCGCTCAAGGGATGTATGACATTGCTCCATCTGGCGAATTCGCTGCTAACGGTCACTTCTGGGAATTACTAGCCTACTGTGCGGGTACTGGAGGTAGTGCACTTATCATAGGTTCTGCTGCTGGTGTAGCCGCTATGGGATTAGAGAAAATAGACTTTATGTGGTACCTTAAAAAAATCAGTTGGCTAGCTATCGTAGGTTACTTTGCGGGAGCAGCAACATTTTATTTTATGCATTTATGATAGACGGCAAAAAAGTAGTAGTAGTTTTTCCAGCGTATAACGCTGCTAAAACACTTGAGAAGACATACAAAGAACTTCCTTTTGACATCGTGGATGAAACCATACTCGTAGATGATGCTAGTAAGGATGATACCGCAGCTTTAGCTAAACGCATAGGGGTAAACCACGTAATAGTGCATGATAACAATCGGGGATACGGCGGTAACCAAAAAAGCTGCTACAATAAAGCCATAGAAGTAGGTGCCGACATAGTGATAATGGTGCATCCAGACTACCAATACACTCCATTACTAGTGAAGAGTATGTGCAGCATCATAGCCAATGGTGTATTTCCTGCTGTATACGCTAGCCGTATATTGGGTAAAGGAGCGCTGAAAGGTGGAATGCCTTGGTATAAGTACGTTGCCAATAGAATCCTAACCTTGTTCCAAAACATACTGATCAATCAGAAACTAAGCGAGTATCACACAGGCTATAGAGCTTTTGACACTCGAATATTTGACAAGATAGACATCGAGAAAAATTCTGACGATTTTGTATTTGATAATCAGATGACTGCTCAGGTATTCTTCGCAGATTTCGAAATTGGAGAAGTGACTTGTCCTACTAAGTATTTTGACGATGCCAGCTCTATTAATCTAAAGAGAAGCTCTATCTATGGACTAGGCGTATTGCTCGTATCCATTCAATATAGATTAGCTAAATGGGGAGTAAGTAAGTTTGGTATCTTTGAGCTCAAGAATTAAGATCAACCGTAATTTACTCTAAACTCCTCTACTGACAGTATTTTAAAAGGTAGTCCAGGCCTACTTCCTGAGAATTTTTCCAGTATTTACACGCATCTTCCTTATTACCAAGTCGATACTCTGCTATGCCTAAATTAAAGTAAGTAAGCTTGGTATCTGTGTGCATATAAAGAATAGCTTTTTTGAAGTCTAACTGTGCTTTCTTATATTCTTCTAATTGTATATAGAAAAACCCCCTATCAAAATAATAGGTCGGATCATCTGTTTTTACTTCGATAGCATTGGTATAATCATTAACGGCTAAACTATACTCAGACTGACGTGCATAGCATTCTCCTCTCATTATGTAGGCTTCATGATCATCCTCATTAGCCATCAGATATATATTTAAATCCTGAAGTGCACGATTAAAGGAACCAAACTCATAGTGGTATTTCCCCCTTAAAAAGTAAGCTTCCATATACGTAGGCAACCTATTTATACAAGCATCTAAGTCGCCTATAGAACCAGCTGTATCCTTCATGAGATACTTCACCCTAGCTCTCTGTATTAGCTCACTAGGTCCATTAGCCTCTAGCGTAGCTATCTTTTCCATATCTGAAAAGGCTTCTTGATGCATAGAGTTTTTCACCTCTATATCTAGGCGAGATAGGTACCCATTGATATCGGTGGGGTTTAATAGGATGTACATATTTAGGTCATTTAGAGCTTTCTGCTGCTCACCCAGTGCCATAAATACATATGCTCTATTGTAAAATGCATCCCCTACTCCTGGATCTACTTTAATACATTGACTCAGGTCTTTTAATGCTTTATTGTGCTGCTCTAACTGAGCAAATACGCTTCCCCTACCCCAATATGCTTCTGCAAGATTAGGATTTTTCACTATGGCGGAATCAAAATCTTTGATGGCACCAAGCATGTTACCCTCTTCAAACTTATCTATGCCAGCATTATAATAGGTTAACGCATCTTGAGCTGTGGCTGTATAAAAGCCAAGGACGAATAATAAACTAAAAATAAACTTCATGTTATCTACTGCAATAATATTTTCTGATACTGTAAGAACTGTAACGACATATCCACTACTTCTCTAAACGAGCCAAATTAGTAAACAGTATAGCTTACGGTGAAGCAATTAAAGTATCTTTTTCAGTCCTACCAAATGTGTATACTGTGAGGTCATACTTAAACGTCTTCTTAGATATAAGCGAATGCTCCTTCCCTATAAACTCCAAAATTCCATTTTGCGGATATGAAGTAAGAGCAGCTACATCTATATAAATAAGTTCTTCTCCTATCAGACTGGCAGCTACTTCCTCTTTATTATATACAGGATATATACTCAGAGCTTTCATATTAGCAGACACCTCACTTACCTGCTTAAATCTATCTCTATCACAATGATACAGATAGGTAAGCCACGTATAAGGAGGACAGATAAATACAGGAGTATCTGGTTTTTTTTGTGCACGGATATAGGCAGCTACATTATCAAACTCAGAATGATCCGTAGTACTCAAACTAAACGATCCTACCATGCTCAATAGTAAAGTAGACAAAACTAAATACTGCTTCCAGTTGCTAAATAAGTAAATAGTAGCTACGGCTATCAGTATATAAAACGCCGGCATAGTATGGGCTAAGTATCGGTCTAAAAATATGGGTACCTTGAAGGACACCACATAAAATGTCATTACGGAGAGTACGAACCAAATCACCACATAATAACGAATATCGGCATGTCGTCTCTGTCTTAACACGTAGTAGAGTAATGCAGCTAATACCGTGAACACAAAAAAGTACGTGTACGCCCTCAACGCGGTAAGCTTCCATATCACCGGCATAGATATAAATACAGAAAGACTAGTAAGATAAAATACCACCAAAAATGAGAATCCAAGATAGCGAAGCTTTTTAGGGCTCACATGAAATTTACGGGGAGTAGTTAGTTTTGTAGTGTGATAAGTGATGTATTAATCGGGCAAATATTGCCTTTAAAACTGCTAGAGCATTTTGAGATTACGGCGGTTCAGAATGTTGCAGAT
>Ga0335398_10002303_pt1 | contig 30532 bp, 19 predicted proteins | sample BON03_FD_205742 | JGI IMG/M metagenome (GOLD analysis project Ga0335398, IMG submission 205742) | Freshwater microbial communities from Lake Bonney liftoff mats and glacier meltwater in Antarctica - BON-03 (spades assembly) (version 2) | ecosystem: Environmental > Aquatic > Freshwater > Ice >... | reverse complement strand
GCCGAAGCATTCGCAGTGGACACGGTTCGTCAACGGAGCCGAAACGCAAGCGGAACTCAAAGCATTGCGTCACAGTCTTTCGCGGGGGACACCCTTCGGCGATTCGGCATGGCAGCAGTCAACGGCCGTCCAACTCGGACTGGAGTCCTCGCTCCGACCACGCGGACGCCCCAGAAAGCCGAAAAAGTAGAATGTCCCCTTTTTGCGTTCATGGGCAGGCTTCTTTTCGAGAATGGTGAACAACCCGCTTGGCGTGGGATGCGCGGAGACGCCCGTCGAAACCGGCGTATCGATCGCGAGCCGGTCGCCCGCGTAAACCCGAGCCCGTTGTTCGGCCTGTGAGATCTCGATTCGCGCATTGTCAGGGCTCAACTCGGTGTAGACCTGATCGTCGATGTAAGCTGACCCTTGGGCGGCGTTGATTTCGATGGCGCGAATATTCGGCGCGCCAGCAGCTGCCGCGCCCGGAAGACTTGGAGCGGGCGTGGGATTTGAGACGCAACCGGCGAGAAAGCGCATCGCCCTCGACCTCGATCGCTCAAGGCCAAATCGGGATTCAGCACGCCTTCCGCCCGACCGACCGAGGAGGAGGAGGCGGCGATTTCCAAAGTGCTTCCCCATGGGATCTACACGATTCCCGAGTGCACGATCGTGAACGAAATCGACCTCAGCCATGCCGTAGATATCGTTGAGCGTTTCGTGGTCGTCCCAGGTGTAAACGCTGGGGACGTTGCGATGCCCGTCGCTCAAACGAACCGGATTCGGCGCCCCATCCGGTGGAGCGGCCAGCAGCTGCTGAGTGAACACCGCAAGGGCGAACGATGAGAAGATGCTGGGGTTCCCATCGGTAAAGTTTCCCTAGGAGTCTGTCGGACTTAGCGAGATTCAAAGAAGTTCTTAGGTCGAAATGGCCAGTTAAGCCCTCACAGGTAAAGTATTCTTTCCACGAAAGATGTTGGTTCGAGAATATTGAAATCTCAGGCAGTTAAAGATCTAAGTCCGACAGACTCCTAGCGGAAGGATCAACACACAGATAGTATAACAATATGCAATCACAAAACCCCCAACCGGTTAACGCATCGAAACATCCCCTCAGCCGGATCGCGATCGCGCTCATCCCTGGCACGGCCATTCGCGCCGCCGAGCCGATTAAGGTGTTTCGCACGGGCGACGAACTCATTGTCATGCTGGATCGGTTCGATCTTCTTCGCGAAGCGAACATCGGGCTGGTCGCGGAGCTGAAACTGCGCGGCGACGGCAACGACAAGGATCTTTTAATTGACCTATCCGACGCGGCCGTCAAAGGCACGCTCGTTGTCGATCTCTCGAAATTTGGGAACTGCGCCGGAGTGAGCATCTCAGTGAAGGATGCAACCGGAAAGGTGCTCGCAGAGAAGTCGGTTGCGCCCATCGTCGAAATTCCGGTGCCAAGCAAAATTTCGGTCTCACCCGCTGGGGCCCTTGCCTACATTGAACCCGGGACGGCGATCACCGGCGCTGGATTTGCTTCACCGAAGATTCCGCTTCCTGACGTCAAGAAACTACGGTCCGTCCAAATCGGTTCAGCCAGCCGGTCGGTCTCCAAGCAAGACATCACGTTTCCGGTGATTTCGCAAGGCGAAGCTCCGATACGCGGCGGCTACGTATTGAGTCGGCAGACGGCCGCGCCGAATGATCCGACTAAAGCCAGTTTGTATATCAGTTACAAGAGGGCCCTGTATGATGGCGCCAAGCTGGCCGGATGGCGGAAGTTCTTGTTCGAAATTCCCATTCAAGAGGCTTGGGGAAAAGGCCAAGGAGACGAAACCGTGAACATCGGCGACGACGTTCGCGTACATGTTACCGATAAGGTGAAAGAGAAGGATTGGCGAGGAACGCAGCGACACATACTCGGCGAAGGAGACGCCGACCTAGGTCAAACCCTTTCCGCCATCGACGACGACGGACGGATCTATTTCATCGCCGAGTATCGGGTGGTCCGATTCGACCCGAATACGGGAAAGTTCGAAATTTCGCCGCCGTTCGACTTGCAGAAATTGTGTCCCGGCGGTGCCACGATGAAGGACTCGCCGGGATGGTTGAGCGGCAACTGGACGATGGTCTGCGCACATGGCCGTGTTTTTCTCGTCGATATCCTCGACTTGAAGACGGGCCCCCCTTCGCCGGGAAGCGATGTCCCGCAGCGACGGATCGGCGGGCTCTTCTCGATTCCGCAAGATTGGCGCGACGCAAAAGCATTTTCCTCCGATGTTCGGCTGCATGTCGGAACCTGGGAGACCGCCGATCCCACGTTCTATAAGACCGGTCCGACCATCGGAGCCGCAGCGGATGAACGAAAGCTCGGAAAGCCCATCGTCACCGAAGCCGGGCTGTTGATTCTGCCGGCGGGAAAACAATCTGCCGGCGGTCCTTGGCGCCTAGATCTCGACGACCAGGGAGACAACAAAACCTTCGGCGAAGTCGATTCGCTCTCCGATACCGTCTCGAAGGATGGGAGCACAACCTTCGCGCCGACCCAAGAAGCCAAGATCAACGGCGTCAGCAAGACCAAGGTGCATCTCGTCGGAAATATCTATGGACGTCACTTGGTCGGACCTGCCGGAACCGATGGACTGGTAATTCCTCGCGCTTCGATTCGACAGCTTTTGATGAGCGACGGGTGGAACGCATCGATGCTGCTTCCGCACTCGTCGAAACACGATCTCCGGACCTACGCGGGAGCGCCCGAAGGGATCGTGACGGTGAACTGGGACATCGTCGAGAGGATCAAAGCCACTCCGGAAGCGCAAGGTCCGCTGGTCGAATCCTTGCAAGGGGGAGCGAGTATGGGACCTGCGTTCCTCGTCACGCCGGTTCCCGGCGAGCCGGACAAGGCTGTGGCGATTTGCGATTATGCAGCCTACACGTTGTCAACGCTCGACTTTTCAAGAATTGAAGACGAGCGCGTCGTTCGCAAGACGGCTTTGCCGGCCAGGGCAGGCATTGCCGCAGGCCTGGGAGTTTACGATTCCGCCTGGGTCGAACACGATGAGGAGCAATGGCTCTATCTCGGTGGTTACACCGGAATGACCCGCATTCAATACTCAAAAGGCGACAACGTGTTGGATTCGATGACCTCGGAAATGTATAATGGCCGTCTGGTGCCGGTTCCGGTGGATCAACATGCGCGCGGAGGCTTAAAGCAATACGATCGGATCTTACCAGTGTTCGGAGGCCGATTGATGGACTCCGGCACAAGCCGTTCGGGCCGCGGAGGCGAGGCGTTTGGCACAGGGCTTGAAGTCTTCGACCCGAATCTTCTCGGATCGGGCACCTCGACCGATTCCGTTCCCTCCCAAACGGCAGCCTACATGAGCCGCTGCTGTGGATCCTTGGGCACGCTTCAGAGCCGGATGGTCTGGAACGCTCATGACGGCGGCAGACGGCAGGAGGTCTTTGGCAGTGGTCAGCCGAGCAGGGTGTTTGTGGACGAACTCGGCGCCCAGGACAAGGCCCTCGTCCCGGGCAATTTGGACGAAAAGGTATTTAACTACGAAGTGTCGGAAGACGAGGGCTTGCGCGATCTCTTTGGCTTCTCGTTGCCGGTCACGGAGCAGGGCGAGAGCGTCGGAAGTTATCTTGCTCTATCACCCTGCCAGCGATTCCTCATTATCCTCACGGAGGACGGAACGCTTTACACATACAGCATTGCCCAAAAGCAGTTCATCGATGGTGTTAAAATGAAATCTCCTGACGGAGACGCTGTGGCGATGATCGGCTTCAGGCGTCCCGGTGAGAAGATTCTTACCGCTCCCGACGGCCAACAATTTATCCTGACCGCACCCGCTGGTAAAGTGGGAGCGTCGGTTCAGTTTAATCGCATCGTGGTCGGCCAGGACGGTACCTTGACCATTGAACCCTACTTGCGAATCGACGGTGCGGACAGCAACGACTGTGAGGACCTTCGAAATTGTGTCCGCTGCTTCATGCCCGATCTAAAACGCAAAGACGGGTCGATTGATTTCGTCATCGGCTGGGACTCAAAGGACCGAGCCCAAGCCAAGCCATTCGTGAGAGTGATCGCCGATTTCATTCCCCCCGAGCCATGAAAAGTAGCCTATCAAAGTTTCCATTGAGAGTATCGAATCAGAACGCATTGATCACTCGAAAATCCCTGAGCTGGATCCTGGTGTTCGCGTACTGGTTCGGTGTGACTGCGGGACCGCAAGGTCTTCACGCCACGGACAAAGATGCGACGGACGACAGCGAGCAGCCGACCATTCTCGATTACACGGTCAAGCTCGACACGATCATGTCGGGCTTCGACGGCAAGACCTGCTGGGTTGCTCCGCGAGCCGGCGTCGTCCCGGGCGCGAAGCCGAGCGTCGTTTTCACAATGCAGAAACTGTTGCTGACCGGGAGTGACGTCTTTTATGCCGTCAATGAAGTCCGTTCCGACGACTTGGGGAAAACGTGGCTGCCACCGATCGAACACCCGGTTACCTTGGGCCGACGAACGGAGCCGAACGGAATCGAGATCATCGTTGGCGATTTCGTGCCTAAGTGGCACGCGCCTTCCGGCAAGTTGCTCGGGACCGGGCCGACGGTGCGCTACAAGAAAAACGCTGCTGGCGCGGAAGTGAAGATCAGTCAGAACGAAGCGCCCTCGCGGACCGCGTACTCGGTCTACGATCCGCAGGAGCGAACGTGGACGCCGTGGGAAACGATCGTCATGCCCGACGATCCCAAGTTCTTCTACGCGACCGTCGGAGCTAGTCAACGTATCGATTTGCCCAACGGCGAGATCCTGCTTCCATTCCACTTCAAGACCGCCGGCGAAAGCCCCTACCATACCGCCGTGATGCGTTGTTCTTTCGACGGTCGCAAGCTGGCGTACATCGAACATGGCGACGAGTTGCAGCGACCGGTCGAACCGGGTGTCGAATACAAGCTCCCGGGCGGTCGGCAGACGGGGGTGTTTGAGCCCTCGCTGACGCGCTATCGCGGACGCTACTATCTGACGATGCGCAACGACCGCGCCGCGTACGTGGCCACCTCGGAAGACGGCCTGCACTTTGGGCCTGTCCAGCGGTGGCGCTTCGACGACGGCGGCGATCTCGGCAGTCAGAACACGCAGCAACACTGGGTGGCTCACACCGATGGCCTGCTACTCGCATACACACGCAAAGGCGCAAACAACGACCACGTCTTCCGCCATCGTGCGCCACTGTTCATCGCCCAGGTCGACCCCGAAAAGCTCCATGTGATCCGGAGCACCGAGCGCGTGCTGATCCCCGAACGCGGCGCGGGCCTGGGCAACGCCTTTGGCGTCACCGAGGTCAATGCGAATGAGACGTGGGTTACCACGGCCGAGTGGATGCAGGGCCCGAAAGGAATAACGGTTCCCGGCAACAAATACGGCTCCGACAACAGCGTCTACGCCGCTCGCATTCTTTGGAAGACGCCAAACCAGGATCTGGACAGGACAAAGAGTCGATAAACCGAATCGGCCCGGTTGTTTGCGTTCTGGCGGCCAAGACAAAAGAATGGGAATGCCTGGCGATCGTCGAGCGCTTCGTTTGGCGTCCGTTTCATGATCGCGAAAGCCTCGACCAATCCCAAAGCCGTATGTCAGCGCAACGCATCTTGCGCTTTCTTAAACGTAAGCGTCACGCCGGGCACCTATTGAGAAAGGGAGCATAGAGGTCATAGCGTATCGGCTATGACATCTATGAGTGAAAAGGATCTATTATCTCAGCGTCTGCCGCGAGTCGATGCCCGAGGCCGGGTGCGAACCGAGCCCGAAGAACGCGAGTCGATCCTCGACGAATTCGAGCGAAGTGGGACCAGTGGGGCGGGCTTTGCGAGGCTGCATGGGATCAAGTATGCGACTTTCTCCAAATGGGTTCGAAAGCGTCGCAGGCAGCGGCAGAGCGAGCAGGCTTCCCAGGAAGCGGGTGGAGGCGGCGCAAGCGCATTGACGTTGGCTGAAGTGGTGCTGGCCGAGCAGGCACTCAGCCCGGCGCAGCAAAGCGCAGAGGCGTTGCGAGTCGAGTTACCGTCCGCTGCCACGATCGTGATCACCAATCGGCGACAGGTGCAGTTGGCGGCCGAACTCTTGCGGGAGCTGGCATCATGCTGAGCTTCGCGGGCAGTCTGAAGGTTTACGTGGCGCTGGAGCCGTGTGATCTGCGCAAGAGTTTTAATGGTCTCTGGACGGTGGTCAGCGAGCAGTTGAAACTCGATCCCAGAAGCGGGGCGATTTTCGTCTTCGCCAATCGGCGCAGGAACCGGCTCAAGATACTATATTGGGACGGCACTGGGGTGTGGGTGATGGCCAAGCGCCTGGAGGAAGGAACGTTCAGTTGGCCAAAGAGCGCTCAGAGCGACACGAAGAAAATCAATCTCACGCCCGAGGCTTTGGCGATGTTGACCGACGGCATCGAGCTGCGTGCCGGTGGCCGCCGGGCGTGGTATGAGCGCGATTGAAGGCGTGCTTTGCGCCCTGGCATTTGACAGGTGTGCTAGTGTGTAATCATGGCTGAGGATGTTCGGCGCCTTAAGAAAGAAAACGAAGCTCTTCGTCAGCGGATTCATCTCCTGGAGCAGAAGATCGATCTGTTAGTGCGCCAGATCTACGGCCCGAGAAGCGAGAAGCTCGATCCCGATCAGTTGCAGCTGCTTTTCGATCCTGACAGCACAAAAAAAGACGACGCCCCCTCCACGACTGATATCGAGCAGCTGCTGGCGGGGGCCCCTGATCACAAGGGCAAGCGCCGCACCCCAGCCGAGGCCAGACCGCGCATCCCGGACAACCTGCCGGTGGTTGAAGAAGTGATCGACCCGCCTGCGGTGCGCGCCTGTCCGCAGGCCTGGCGGCAGATCGGCGAGGAACGCAGCGACTTGTTAGACTATCGACCGGGCCGCTTCTTCTGCCGCCGCATCGTGAGGCGCAAGTATGTCAGTATCGCCGACAGAGAAGCTGCGCCAGTGATCGCTGAGCTGCCGCCGAAGCTGATTGAAGGCGGCAAAGTCGCGCCGGGATTATTAGCGCATATCGTGATTAGTAAATATGCAGATCACCTTCCGCTATATCGTCAGGAAAAGATCTACGAGAGCCGTCACGATGTGTGGCTGCCGCGTCAAACTCAAGCCAGGTGGATCCTGGCGGCTGCTGAGTGGCTACAGCCTCTTCAACGCCAGATGCGCCAGGAGATCTTTGCCAGCAACTACGTCCAGGCCGACGAAACGCCCATCAAATACCTCTGCCCTGGCAATGGTAAAACCAAACAAGGTTACCTCTGGGCCTATCACGTTCCCGGCGGCGACACGATATTCGATTGGTGGCCCGGGCGCGGAACCGATTGCCTGCGCCAAACCGTGCCGGACAGCTTCGAAGGCATCCTGCAATGCGATGCCTATAGCGCTTACAAAAGCTTCGCTCGCGAGCGTCAAGGCATTGAGTTAGCCGGTTGCATGGCCCACGCCCGCCGACGCTTCCATGAAGCGCTCGAAGAAGCCCCTCAACGCGCCGCGTGGATCCTGCGCCAGATCGCTCACCTCTACCGGATCGAAGCGCAACTGCGCGAAGCTCGCGCCGGACCAGCCCTGCGTCAGAGCATTCGCCAGAGTCAAAGCGCTCCTATTTTAACGCGCATTCATCGCGCTCTCTTTCGCTTCCAGGCCACTCATCGACACCTGCCCCAAAGCCTATTCGGCAAAGCGCTAAGCTATTGCCTGGAGCAATGGGCGCTACTCACTGTGTTCGTCGACAACGGCCGTGTCGAGATCGACAATAATCTAACCGAGAACGCCATCCGCCCCACTGCCATCGGCAAAAAGAACTGGCTGTTCATCGGCGATGTTGACGCCGGTTGGCGCAGTGCCGTGATCTACTCGATCATCGCCAGCTGCCGCACCCATGGTATCGAGCCCTTCGCCTACTTGCGCGAGATGTTCACGATCCTGCCGAGAGCAACCAATCGGCAGATCGTCGCGCTGACTCCAAAAGCCTGGGCCAAGCGCAAGCGCGCAGCTGAACTGGCTGCGGCATAGACGTCATAGCGCAGTTCTACGACATCTATGGCTCCGTCTGTCAAGGGGGGGCCGACGCACCGCTTACGGTTCTCCTTCGAAGCGGAACACCGGTTGCGCATTCACCCGCTCCGGTTTGTGATCGTCCCTGCCGTCCCACTGGACGACATGTTCGCCGGCCTCGAACAGCGTTTCCGAGATCAGGTTGCGCACCCGTTTGCCATCCGCGTCATCCACACGAGCGTCACCACGCTGGGCTTGTCGAGCGTGAAATGCACCGGAATCTGCGGCAATTCGGCGGCTCTTGATCGCTTCTCATCACGCGCAAGGGTGAGGTCGGGTGACTGAGCGAAGGCCGCGCAGGTGGCGAACGCGAGCAGGGTGCTGATGAAGAGCGTTTTCATGATGGAATGGTTGTCATGTTGAAGGCTGGCGGATCGATTCACAGGAGGATCACTCGGCTTTCGTGAAGGTGATCTTGCCCCAGTGCTGGTGTGCCATCGAGTTCGGAGAGATAGCGCACAAAGAGCACCTTACTTGGCGGCTTTGGAGTTACTGTCTTTCGGCAGGTCGCCGACATGGCGCAGGTTTTCCATGGTGTAGCCGCCGGGGGTGACGGGGTAGAGGCACCGGGTGGGAATGGGCTGCTTTGACTGGAAGGGATTCGACCATTCCAGCACGACAACGCCGCCCTCTTTGCCGCCGGAGTAGTTGAGTTGAATCGGCGTCTGCTGGCGGAGGAGTTTGACCTCGTGACTGGAGGTATCCGTCTGCTCGGACTGCGCGGCTTCCTCCTTGAGCAACGGCTCACGGTTTACCCAGAGCTGCAGTTTGCCGTCGGCCTTGACGGAAAAAGTGTAAGGCAGCCCCGCGTCGTCATAGTCGCGACCATCGACGACAAATTTGTCGAGCAGCACCCATGTGTCAGTCGCGGCCTGGTTGCGTTTGCCCTGCCAGCCCACGACGGTCACCCTTACCTCATGGTCCGTGTCGGGGAGTCCCTCCTTGGCGAAGAGAGTCACGTTCCGTTTGACCTCGGCACTGTAGCAATCGGCTTGCGGCTGTGACTCTCCATCGAGCGCGATGTCGGCGAAGCCGCCATTCGGACCGGTGCTGCCGACGACAGCGATTGAGGTGCCACGGAATCGGAAAGTGGCGGTGCAATTGCCGTCACGCGAGCCGCGGGCCGCGCCCTCGAAGCATGCCTTATCCTTTCGCTCCGACCACGGGCCAGCGTATGCAGGCCCGTATTCCGGGAGCACGGTGCCAATCCAACGCACGGCGGCGACGGGCTTCGCGGTGGCCCTGGCGATGTTGATCTGTGGCTCCATTTTCGTGGAGCGCGGTTTCGTCATCGCGGCGTCATCAAAAGTGGTGGCTGCCAGCCCTTGTCCAGTGTGGGCTTTGGCGGGCTGTGTGAGCGTCACTGTTCCGGACTGCCGCTGCCAGTCGTTCCAGCCCGAAATGCGATAGACCCGCATTTCGTTTTCCCAGTTGCCATAGAATAACACGTCGCCGTCGGGCAGCACGTAAACCGAAGCATGGCAGTGCTCACCGCCGCATTGATACCAGTATGGTTCAATGCCGTTGAGATCGGGCGAGTCCATCAAACCGCCGACATAGAGGCCGTCGCGGTCCCACACATACGTGATCGCCAGGTTCGCAAGATTCCAACCGCCGTCCACGTCGATGGCCACGACGCAGTCATGGGCGATGCCTGCAAGCCCGCGAAGATGCGTCTTCACTTCACCCGGCAGCGCTTTGCCTTCCGCCCGTTGGCCGACTGTCCAGAGCGGCTTCCCGTCCTTCGACCACTTCTGCATGAAGGAGTCGTCGTAGTCGCACCAATTGCGAGCCCAGTCGTTGAGTGCGGCGAACAGGCTGCCGCTCGCCGCATCCTGATGCAGGAAGGCCGACCAGCGTGAATCGGCAAAGTGTTTGGGATCGAAACGCGGGGAACATGGGCCAAAGACCTTGCCCGCCGGCATGGTGCCATAGACCGGGGCGCCCACCTCGTTCCAGCCAGTCACGGCAAGCCGGTTGACGTGCCTTCCGTCCTTGTCATCGCTGACCGTGAAGCAACTGAAATCAGCAGCGATCGTTGGTTCATATGAGTTGGGGATGCCCGTCGGATAGAAGGTGAACTCGCTCTGCTCAGGCAGCCCGTCTCCATTGGCATCGTTCCATTGGTAAGACTGATTTGATCCCGCCCACGCCAGCATCTCTTTGGGCAACTGGTAGACGGCGCCGCACACCGTGACCGGCAACAACTTCCAGTTTCGCTCGTCGACCTTGAGGATCGTCGGCAGTTTTTCCAAGGCCACATAGGTGCTGCCGTCATGCCGATAGACACGGAAGTAACAGCCCTCGTTGTGACTGTCGCCGACCAGTCCGTTGGCCAGATTCGTGTATTGGTAACACGAATGAACTGTCCACGAGTTTTTCTCATAGTCGACCAGTATTCGCATCATCCAGCCGTATTGTGATCCGACCCACAGGACGTTGGGGTTATCGCCTTCGATCGCCGCATGAGGTGCCCAGCGCTGGCCACCGTACCACTCCTGAATAACCGAGCCATCAGCGGCGAAGCGTGCGGTGCGTCGCGGAGCAGCATTGGATTCCGTCACATAGAATCCCCCGTTCCCGTCGGCGCAGAGATCGGAAAACCCGGCGAAACTGCGCTTCGTCGTGTCATCGTAGAGACCGTCCTTCCTTCCGCCCTTTTCACCATAAGTCTTGAGCAGTTTGCCGCTGGCCGAGTAGCGAGCGATTTGCATTGTCCCTTTGAGATAGACAAACAGGTCGCCGGAACCCTGGTCAAGATCGAGCCGCCCCGGCTGCGTCAGGCCGGAGACGACCACCTCCGGCGTCTTATTGTTTCGCGAGAGCGACACGATGCGGTCGCCGGTGGATACATAAATGATGCCCTTCGGCCCTACCGTCACGCCCTGCGGCGACTCGATCTCAGCGGTGTCGAGCAGATCGCCTGACTGAGAGTCGTACCAGCGGACTGCGTTTCGCTTTTCGTAGGCCACGACCAGCACGCCCGAATGCGCGTCCATGTCGCTGGCGTCGATTTCCTGATTGGCGGGATCCCAGTGGACGTCGAGCTTGTCGGGCACACTGCCAACCGCGGTCGGGACCACCGTCCGCGCTGCGAGCGCCCCGGTTGCGGCGTCGTAAACGTAGACCAACTGCCGCTTGGGCAGCGTGGTCCGCCCATCGGAATCAGCCGTATGCCCGAGCATGAACAGTTCGCCGCCATCGACGGCTAGGCTGAGCGCGCCGTCCCACGCCTTGGGATGCAGAGCAGACCAGCTCCGCGAAGCGCCATCGAGCGTCATTTTGAGCACGCAGGTCTCGATATTTTCGGTGGTGTTGGCGGCCACGTAGATGCCGGTCGCATCAACGGCGACACTGCCGGGGGCGCCGTGCGTTCCCGGCCCGCAGGCCGTCCGCCAGTCACTGCCCGGCGGGTAATTCGACCCCAAGCTCATGAGGAATTTCGCCTTGAGTCCGGAGGTCTGCAACAGCTTCCAGGTGTAGTCGCCCGCTGGCAGGCTGTTGCCATCGCGGTCGAGTCCGTCCCAGACCACTGACTGCTTGCCCGCCGTCATCGGCACCGCATGCAATAACTCCCGAACGAGTTGACCTTCGGGGGAATAGATCGCAGCGGAGACGTGGCCGGGCTTGGCAATTTCCAGTGGGATATCGCTGGCCAGCGCGGCCTGAGTAAGGCACATCGCCAAGGCTGAAGCCATTGCCAGGCTGTGGGAACGTGCCGTCCTTCCCGATAAGCAGGTAGCAAGTGCTTGCCGCGTGGTGATGATGCGAGTTTTCATTGTGTCTAGTCTCTGGGACAAAGGTCTGGTTGAATGGTCATTCGCGGTGGGACGAGTTGAACGTACTGATCACGATAGACGGTCCGGCGGGCGATGAGCGACACTGTGACCGACTCAGCAGCCCGCTTCCATGTAAGGCGAGCGGCAGTTCTGTTTTTACCAGCACGCAGCGCAAACTAGTGAATAATTGCGTCACAGATTCACTAGTTGGCGCTGCGTGCTGGTATTTTTATTTCTGCTGCTCGCCTAACATCCAAGAATTGGCCGCCCGAGCGGTTCGCAGTGGCTCTATCTGGCAACCGGCGACGTCGAAGCCGAGATCTTCGACGTACCGGCCGCGATCGATCTTTACAATGGTAACAATCCGCTCAAGGGAAAAGGGGGCGCAACGAGCAAGTCGCTGACAAATGGCTAAAGCGACTCTCGGGCCTCACGACCTTGCGGAAACTCGATTTCGCGAACTGCTCGGTGCCCAACAACGCAATGCAGCAGGTCGGAAAACTCACATCGCTGGGAGAATTGAACCTGACACTGAACGTGATCTCGGACGATGGCCTGCGGCATCCTGGCGAATTGACGCGTTTACGCCTGCTGGGGCTTGCTTCGAGGCCGATGGCAAGGTCACTGTTTTGGTTGACAAGTTCGATGGCAAGCGATAAATTTTGCGTAACGATGTGGCGGTGCGAGTCGGCACTCTCTGGATCACCGATCCACCATGGGGCCTAACCGGAGCTGCCGAATTCCCCGACCATTGCCTCTTCAAACTCGTCTAGGTACCTGCAATGTCGAAGCGGTGGCCAGAGGTCTCACCATGGCCAAGGGCATTAATTTCTCACCGGACGAAAGCCGTCTTTACATCATGTCTCGCACGTCGGTGGACAGCACCCGCATGAAAAACGCAGGGGCGGAGCCTATAGGAGCCAAATGGTGAGCATGATGCCGTTTGTCGAAATGAAGACCTTGTTCGCCCACCGTGATGGGTTGATGGCAACAGCCGCAGGCCTCACTGCAAGTGCGCGTTCGTGGCGGTACGTAGCTTTCGTGGTCCAAGTTGTGTTGCTCGTGCTGTGCGTCGTGGTCACTCGGGCCCATGCCGACGACGCATTCTTCAAGTATCACTGTGTCAGTTGCCATAGCGGCGCGGAGCCGGAGGGCGGCTTGAAGCTGGAGGGTATTTCGAGTGGCCTGGCGAGCAGACTTGATGACCCGGCGACAATGGCGAACTGGACCCGAATATTCGATCGCGTCGCCAAGTCTGAGATGCCGCCTCATGACGCGGATCAGCCGAGCGATCTCGACCGGACATCGTTCGTGAAATCGTTGCGAGCAACGCTGCATGCCACGTCGCTCGCAAAGCAGCAGCGGGATGGGCGAGTGCTCATACGGCGGCTGAATCGCAACGAGTACCAAAACACGGTCCGCGATCTCTTTGGAGTCACAACCGATGTGAAGTCGCTGTTGCCCGAAGACAGCGTCGTCGCGGGATTCGACAACATCAGCAGCGGGCTGCAGACCTCGGCCACGCATTTAGTCCGTTATCAAGAAGCCGCCGATCGCGTACTCGCGGACGCCTTGCCCGCCGAAATCATCCCGACCGAACCACTCCTCTCGCGGCTGACGGGCCGCGAGTTCCTGGATTCGCGTTCCAAGTCCAACCGCGAAAACATGGCTCCGTTGGTGAGGTTCGAGGGCGACACGATTGTGCTGTGTGCCCAATTCTACAAGCACGGCAGCGTGCATTCGTCGCCCGTTCCCAGCGACGGGCGTTATCGCTTCCGAGCCTCTGTCGGCGCGGTGCGGAACAACGGCAAGCCGATCCCCGTGCTCGTCGGCAAGATCAGCTCGAGCCGTTTCGCGCATGAGAAACTTGAGCACATTCTTGCGATTCAAGACGCGCCATCGGAGAAGCGTCGGGTGATCGAGGTCATCGTCAATCTGCCGCGCGGCGAGCAGGTTTATATCGAAGGGATCGGGTTGACGTTTTTTGGCGAGCTGAAGAAGCAACTCAAAGATCAGCCGGTTGACGACGGTTACAAAGGGCCGGGGCTCGCGGTGGATTGGATCGAGATCGAAGGACCGCTCGATATCGGTGCCGCATATCGGTCGTACTTCGGCGGACTGCCGCGAGTGCCGCAGCGATTCTATGAGGACATCGTGGCCGGGAAAAATCCGCCGGATGATTGGAGCAAGTGGCACCCCAATGAGTTCCTGAAGCCGCACAACCGCCTGCGTCTGGTTTCGAAGGACGCGAAGACCGATGCCGAGCGTTTGATTCGCGCCTTCCTGCCACGAGCGTTTCGTCGGCCCGTCACAGAGGAAGTCCTCAACGGCTACCTTAAGTCGGCACATTCAAAGCTCGATCAGGGAGAACCTCTCGAAGATGTGCTCGTCGAGACCTACAAAGCCGCGCTCTGCTCGCCGCACTTCCTGATGCTCATCGAAAAGCCGGGCGTGCTCGACGACTACGCGATCGCTTCGCGGTTGTCGTGTTTCTTTTGGAACTCGGGGCCAGATGAGGAACTGCTCGCGGCCGCAGCGAAGGGCGAATTGTCGCAGCCCGAGTCTTTGCGTGCTCAGACGGAACGACTTCTCAAACATGCCAAGTCGAAGCGTTTCATCGAAAGCTTTACTGGCCAGTGGCTCGAACTCCGCAAGATTCACGACATGAAGCCCGACGTGACGTATGTCGAATACGACGACATGCTCGCCTGGTCGCTGCCTGAAGAGACGCGGGCCTTCTTCGAGGAAGTGCTGGCTCAAGATCTGCCGACGTCGTCGTTCCTGCATTCCGACTGGACGATGCTCAACGAACGATTGGCGCAGCATTACGGCATCGCAAGTGAAACCATGCTTGGTCTCGACCTGCGGAAAGTGCAGCTTCCCGCGGACTCGCATCGCGGCGGTGTGGTCACTCAGGCGAGCGTGCTGAAGCTGACAACGAATGCGACCTATACATCGCCTGTCAAACGCGGAACATGGATTTTGGAACGCATCCTCGGTACCCCGCCCGCCCCGCCACCGCCGAACGTCGCGGCAATCGAACCCGACATTCGCGGCGCGGTGACGATCCGTGAGCAACTTGAGAAGCACAAATCCGTGGCGGTCTGCGCGAGCTGTCATCAGCACATCGACCCGCCGGGCTTCGCGTTGGAGAGCTTCGATGTCGTCGGCGGCTGGCGTGAGTTCTATCGCAGCGGGGAAGGCGGCAACAACAACCAGTACGTCGAACTTGCGAACTATCCAGGTCGCAAAGTGTGGCTCGCGAAGCCCGTCGAAGCGTCAGGAGATCTCGCGACCGGCGAACACTTCGGCAACGTCGATGCCTGGAAGGAACTGGCGTTGCGAGACCGCGATCAGCTCACCCGTAATCTCGCTGAGAAACTGTTGATCTACGCCACCGGTAGCACGCTGCAATTCGCCGATCGAGAAGCCGTTGAAGAGATCGTGGCGAAGACTCGCGAGAAGCATCACGGCTTCCGCTCACTGATTCACGAAGTTGTGCAAAGCCGCGTGTTTCGGACGAAGTAGCGGCAGAGAAGGATCAGTAACCACATCCGAATTCATGAACCCATCACGGAACTCAAGATGCCTACTCTTTCCCGTCGAACGTTTCTGCGAGCCGGTGCAGTCACGCTGAGCTTGCCGCTGCTCGAAGCCATGCTGCCTCGTGGTCTGCGAGCAGACTCCACGGCAGCGGCAATGACTCCCCGGCGAATGGTCCTGCTTCACCGACCGCTCGGGACGTATCACCCCTACCTCGTGCCCGAACAAACCGGGCCGGACTATGTGGCGCCCCGCTATCTGCAGGCATTCGAAGGGCATCGCAAGCACCTCACCGTGTTCTCGGGGATCGGCCATCGTGGCTATCCGAACTCGCATCACACCGAGTCCGCGATCTTCACGGGCGTACGTCCGGAAGGCATCGCTCGCGCGGACGACATTCACAACACGGTGTCGCTCGATCAAGTCGTCGCGGAGAAGATTGGGTCTCAAACTCGCGTTCCGAGTCTGACGCTCAATACGGCGAACTGCGCTTCACTCTCCTGGAATCGCAATGGCGTGCCCGTTCCATGGGAAACCAGAAAAGGCAATCTCTTCAGTCGGCTCTTTATCGACGGGACGCCGGATGAGGTCGCACGGGAACTGAAGCGACTGGCTCACGGACACAGCATTCTCGACGGCGTGCGCGATCAACTGAAGTCGCTCGAACGAGATTTGGGCAACGGCGATCGGCAGCGATTGGAACTGCTGACATCGTCGATCCGTGAAGCCGAGGAGATGCTCTTGCAAGACGAAGCCTGGGTTTCAAAGCCGAAGCCGAAAGTGGACGCAACCGCGAATCAGTTCGAGCAGGCCGAGCATTGGGTTGCATCACAGCAGCAGTGGTACGCGCTGATTCATCTGGCACTGCAAACGGATTCGACGCGAGTCATCGTCTACGGCCTCGGCGAGCAAGGTCAGCAGAACATTCCGGACTTGTCGATCGGCCATCACGACGCCTCGCATCACGGCAAAGAGCCGGTCAAGATTGAGCAGTTCGCGCGCTACGAAGAGAAGGAATACCGAAACCTTGCAGGTTTCCTCGACAAGCTCGCCGCAACGAATGAGGCCACCGGAACGATTCTGGATCGCACGCAAGTTCTCATCGCCAGCAACCTCGGAGATGCTTCGGCTCATGCTTCGGACAACCTGCCAGTCATCCTTGCAGGCGGCGGCTTTCAGCACCGGGGACACGTCGCCTTCGACGCGAAGAACAATTACCCGTTGTCGAACCTCTACGTGAGGATGCTCCAACAAATGGGTCTCGAAACCGACCGCTTCGGCAGCAACACCAGCGTGCTCGACGAGATCTGAGACTTGGGACATGAATTCCGCGGCAAATCAACGTCGTTTGTGGATGGATTCTCTGACACCGTCGTTTGTTGCACTATTGGTTTCATGGTGTCAAAGGTATCTGATGTTTTCGATTTCAAAATGGGATTCACTGCGGACTCAGCGCCGCCGGCACATGCTCGACAGGCTGCGTGAGGCTTTCCCAATTCAGGTGAAACGAGGGCTGCGGGTGCGTGGCGGGGTATTCGATCTTCATCGGCACGCATTCATGGTGATCGTTTTGTGGCGGAATTCTTTCATGGCGAAACGTCCTTGGCGCCCGCCTGCAGTTTGAGGTCCGAGGCCCGCACGCGGGCGGCATCCGCGTTGCTGCGGACCTGTAGCGTCGCTGGACGCGAGGCGTCGCCGGAGAGCACGGGGCGTTCAAACTTTAAGCCGGAGACATGCGTGAGGCGGGCGACTCCCTTTTCGACTGTGATGCTGAACGCCTGCTCGGCTCCGATAGCCCGCCATTGGGCGTCGTCAAGGTCCACTTCGGCGTCGTTGAAGACAAGATAGTTCGTATGCCCTCGCGGCCGTGTGACACCGGGTTTGGCTTCGCCGCGATACATGTAGCAACTCACAATGGCCCGCCCTTCGGGATCGAGCAGTTCGATGGAGGCGGTGTTGCCGCCGTTGGCCACGGCGAAGATGAATCGTCCAGACAACTCCCAACGGGGTTGAGACCCCTCGACGCCGAGGGCCAGCGTGTCAGCCTCGTTGCGAACGTCGAGAACCTCGTCGTAGTGACGGATGCTGGCGTCAGCGATGGCTTTGACTGGCTTCTCCGACAGAGACGTGGTCGCGGTATCAGGATAGAGGGCTGTGGCAGGGACGTGTTCGATGGGCAAATCGAGGGCCTCCCAGTTGAGATGCATTTCGGGTTTGTCGCCACGTCGCCGCCAATCGATCCTCACGGAATAGCGCTGACCTGCTTCAAGTCGGATGGGCTCCGCCCAGTATTTACCCGGTGTGCTCCATTGATCGATGACCTTGCGACCGTCAATCCAGAGCCGGACTCCGGCGTCGGATGTGTAAGCCGAAAAAGTGTGCTCGCCACTGACCACCGGCTCGATACTCCCATTCCAGCGAATGGTGGCCGCTTTTGCCAGCGCTGACTGATCGGGCCAGCTTTTCTCCGAGAGCCAGAGGCGTTCATCAGTCCTCACAAGGAAGGGCGAGCCGTCAAAAGTCGCCGAGGCGAAGTATTCGGCGCGAAGTCCTTTGCCCTTGCGCTGGGCCGAGCGGACGGTGCTGGGAGCGGTGATGCGGCCTTGCTGCCGCTGGATTTCATCCCAGCCGGTGACGCGGAAGACGGGCGAGTTGTTCCAGCCCGCTGCGAAGTAGAGAACCTCGCCGCTGGGGCGCTCGATGAGGCTTCCCCCGAGCAGCATATCGTATTGGAGCAGGCCCAGGTTGTTCACCCAGTCATCGCCTTGATCGAGATCCTTTCGGAACCAGGCATAAACCCGCGGGTGCAGCCCATCGTCCGCGCGCTTGTCGAACAAGCCGCCGACATACAGCCCGTCTTCGGTCCAGAACTCGGCCGGATGCTCGATGTAATCGCTAAAGCCGATGCAGCCGTGAACGACCCCGAGCGTGTTGATCGGATAGTGCATCTGGCCGGTCGGGCTGGGCGCTCCGCGACCGGAGCGTTCGCCGCTTTGCCACAGGATCGTGCCATCGGGAGCGGTCTTGACCACCGCCGTCGCGTTCACAAACGTAGCCGGCCACTGCCAATGGTGGTTATACCCATCACCCGTGTAGGCAGAGGTCTGATACCGGTTGCCCGTCGTATCCGTCCAAAGAGAGCGGGTCTGGTCAAAGATCGTTTCGGGGCCGGACTTGGACTGGTTCCAGTCCCAGACCGGAAAACCTTCCTTCGTGAATTCCACTGGCGAGTAGATCAAATAATCCGGCCCGCTGGCCATGTTGGACTGCACCGAAACATTGAAGTGGTCATCGATATCCAGAACGGAGGAAGGAGTCACTAATTTCGATAGGCGGATCTCCTGCGGTTCGATCTTGCCGTCCATCGCGCCGCCACCAGCCCCATCGGTCCAGGAAAATGCCTTGTAGATCTGACGCACTGCCGGATTCTCCGGGTCTTCGCCCTGGAGCTTGATGGCCTCCGCCAAAAGCGTGGGCTGGGCGGGATCCTGTGTCCACTTGGAGTCCTCCAGAGGAACCGGCACCACGCGGTCCGTGCCGTCCGCTGCGCGGAAGGAGATGCTCGCATTCTTGACCGCCAGGGTAGCACCCTGCTTAGTTCGAAGCTCGATTGCTGCGGGACGTCCGTCCGATCCCTCCATCACCGGACGCTCGATGGCAACACTCTTGCCCGACCCGGGATCGCCGAAGACTAAACTGGCCCGGCCATTAGCAACGGAGATGCGGACCGGTGACTCGTTGGCGGTGAGAGGCCATTCTGGGCTTTTGTGGTTCATGACCTCCTGGCCATTGAAGACCATGTAGTTTCCATGCCCGGCATCGGTGGTGACGCCCGGCTTGTGGTCGCCCCGATACCATAAGAGGGAGGCGATCACCTTGCGATTTCCGTCGAGGACCTCGAACTCGCCCTCCTGATGGGCATTGAAAAGCCGGCACAGAACGTCAGCTTGAAACCCCCAGTCGCTACCGAGAGGCCTCTCTGCAAGCTCGGCTGTCAGCGTGCGTTTCGGCTGGGTCGCAAAGGTGGCGGGAATGGGATCCATCGTGGCGACCGGGCGGAGCAGTCCCGCTTCCTCATCGACTCTCAGCACGATGGGGCTGCTCCATTTCGGCCAGATATACGTCTCCAGTTTGCCGTCGCCATTGAGGTCGAGGCGCTTGACGCCGAAGCCTGCGTTGCCGAGGGCACCGGTTGTCAGGTCGCGGTCGAGAGCACCGTCAAAGGCATACGTCGCCAGAGGCTTCCAGGTCTTCGCCGCATAGTCGACCTCCAGATAGATCAACTCCCCCATGGAGGCGAGCCAGACCCGGTTCGGATTGTCCCGCTCCGCCACCACGGGCGTGTAGAACCCCTGTCCTCCATACCATTCCCACCGCACTTTCCCCTCGGCATCGAAGTGGGAGGTTCGCCGAGGGGCAATCCCTTCCACCACGACAAAGCCGCCAGTTCCGTCGCCAGAGATGCCTGTCACTTCCTGAAAATCCGTCGCCACATAGACCCCGCGTTGACGTCCTCCCTCACGTCCAAACGTTTTCTCGAGTTGATAGGCCGGACTGAATCGCAGGACCTGCCCGCTCGTTCCTCCCTGCGCAATGAAGAGGCGACCGGTGATCGGATCCACCGTCAACCGCCGTGGACTCGTCAGATTGTTGAGCGGGGTTGACGCGACTTTCCCGTCCTTGGAAACTTCGAGCAGCGCGTTTCCCACCAGGGCCAGAACCTTACCTCCGCCGATCGAAGTGATATCCGCCAACTCACCGCCCTTCACGGTCGTCCGGGCCGTTTCGGTGCCGGTCTTCGGGTCCAGCCAGACGATCAATCCTCCGGGCGAAGCGAGCACGAGGTCGCCATCGCGGGCCGAAATCCGGCGCGGGCCGTCATACTTCTCCACCGACCAGTTTTTCGGACCGGTGCCGCCCCAATTCACCATACCCGGCAGGCTTCTGATCTCGCCGGTCGCAGGGTCCTGCACATACAGTCCCGCGTCGCGGCAGTGAGGCCCGCCGAGGAAGTAGAGGTTGTCCTTATCCAGGGCAAGGTCGATGCCTCCCATCCATCCTCCGACCGGCCCGGACACCCATTTCCACTCCCCCTCGCTGGTGATCGCAGCCGTCTGGGGCATGCCCTCCGACATGGCGCTGGTGGCAAAAATGCGAGCGCCATCCGTCTCGACCCCGCACATCGCGCCATGCTGGGCGGGCCAATGGTGCTCTCGGAAACTCGTACCAATGGAGAGCAGGTATTCGGACTTGAGCCCTTGGCTTTGCGCGAGGCGCCACTCGAACTCACCCGCTTGCGGTCGTCCCTCGCGGTCGAGGCCGTCCCACCAGATCGTCTGGATGCCCGCTACGCGAGGATCGGCCCGCAGCAATTCGCGGATTCGTCGCCCCCGTTCGTCGTAAACGGCCAGCGACACACGTCCCGGCGTCTTCAAATTGAAGGTAATGGGCAGCTGGCCCGGTCGCTGTTCCACCGCCTTATCGGAAGTATCGGGCTCCGCCGCTTGATTCGCGGCCAGCGGTCCTTGGATGATGAGCGAGTTCTTGTCATTAGCGGGGGTGAGGTCTGGTGACTGAGCGAATGATGCGCTGGTGGTGAGTGCAAATAGTGCGGTAAGGAAGATCGTTTTCATCTTGTCTGGTCTCTGGAGCGAAGGTCTGGTTGAATGGTCAATCGCGGTGGAACGAAGTGTCACTCTGGGACACCTTCTGCCACCCTGAATTGCGAACGCAGTTGGACTCTGGTGACTACTCAAAGTTGAACCACTCAAAGAACGCCCATTGATTGTTCGTGTCGCGGATGTTGATGAAGTAGAGATCGTGGAGGCCCGAGATCGGTGATTTTAAGTCCTGCACGATCTCCCTGGGTTGGTCGCTCGGTGGAATGTTGAGCGTGGCGATAAGGGGGCCGTCGGGGGAGTCGAGGCGGAGTTCGACGAGGGTGGGCTGGGTGATGCCGGCCCAGGTGTGGCATTTTGTGGAGATGCGTTTGGCGCCGTTGCCGAAGTCGAGCCGTTCGTAGCCGACGGTTACGGGGCCAGCTTCGGTGCGACCGAGTTCGAGTCCGGTTTCGGTCAGTTGGATTTGGCCACGGTTGACGAACAACGTGGCGGAGTCGATGCGGCGGTGAGCATCGCGAACGTTTGTGAGAGCGGGGCCGCCATCGCCCATGGGATAGAGATTTTCCGTGGGAATTCGCTGTCGATCAATCGAAAAGGACTCCCACATTAAATTGCAGGAGGTGCCTTCGGATTCCGTGCTGAAGTCGAGGCGGATCGGATACCGTATGCCCGCTTGCAGCTTGATCGGTTCGGAGCGCCAGAGTTCGCGTGCAGCGTTGCCGTAGATGACTTGTCGGCCCGCGATCCAGAGACGAATCCGCCCTTTCGATGATGTGGAAAACGTGAACTCTTCCGTCAGCGGGGCCTCCAATTCGCCGACCCAGCGGGCGGCGAAATTTGTTTTTCGGCCAAGACCTTGGGGGCCGTCCGTCCAGACTTCGGTCTGCATTCCGTACCATTCGTTTTGCGTGAACCAGATGCGGCGATCGATGCGGTCAATGGTCGGCGGTCCGTCGAAGCTGGGGTTCGAAAAGTATTGAGCCTTCAGACCGGTGCCTTCGCGCTGGGCGGTGGCTGACGGAGTTTTGACGGTGACTTTGAGTTCCTGTCGCTCCCAACCATCCCAACCGGTGATGCGGTACACGGGAATGCATTGCCAGCCGTTGGCAAACCAATAGACGTCACCCTGATGCTCCACAATTCTGCCGGGGATTTCGTGGTCGAAGTTGAGGATGGAATCATCCTTTCCGGGTGCCGATCGCCACCAATGATAAAAAGCTTCGGACAAACCGTCGGCTGCGCGGTGATCGAGAAAGTCCCCCGCGTAAAGACCGTCTTCGGTCCACGCGGTGGCGGGCCGCACGGAGCGATCGCACACGACCACGGTGTTGCGGACATGCCCGACAAATCCGGTGGCTTCATGAAAGTCACCGGGCGGACTGGGGTTTTCGGTGTCAGCCGGGTTTTGTGTCGCATGCCGTCCCACGTTCCACAGAACTTTTCCCTCGGCATCGACCTTCACTAGCCGCACTTTTCCTTGTCGATTACTGGGAAAGGAAACTCCTTGCTGATCTCGCGAACAACAGAGCACGCTATAAACCGCATCGTCCTTTTCGAGAAAGCCGAACGCTTCAAAACCGGACCGCGCGGGCATCGCTAACGACGCGATCGGCTTCCATATCGTCGGAAATTCCGGCACGCCGTCCAGCCAGCGCGACGGGGATAATCGCAGGAGATCAACCTGGGGATGTCCGTCTTTCTCACGCAGACCGTAACCGAACAGGTTGAACCCTTCACCCGGAGGGGCTTGGATTTTAGGGCCTGTCGGCATCCGATCCTTGAAGAACGTGATCTCGTCACTTTGCACGGCACCGTCCTGGGAACGATCGTGCCAGACGAAGCCGACGGACCCCGCAGCACCTTCCGATTTCTTCCCGGCGATTTTGATGGCGCGTTCCAAAGCGGTGCCGCTTTGGGCACCGGCCACGACCGCGTGCAGGCGGCCATTTTTGTGCATCGCCACATTGGGCGGCGAACTGTTGAACACCAGATAACGCTGTCCCGCGTGATAGCGAATTGCCGCAGGAGTGGTGTAACCGCCGAGACCTTCGGGAAACAGGCCGTCCGCTAACCCTTCCACGCGATGCGTCTCAAGAATGGACCAAAGGCCGGTCTGATAATCGATCTCGGCGAGAACCAAATAACCCGCGTGCGGACTATACCAGACCTGTGTGGGGTTCTCGGGATCGGGTGAGGGACTGGAGAAGAATCCACACGGTCCGTACCACTCATGCAGCACTCGTCCCTCGCGATCCAAATGTCCCACCCGGCGCGGCGCACCGAATGGTTCCGCGATATAGAACCCGCCCTCGCCGTCAGCTTCGATGTCGCTGACGCCGCGGAAGTCGGTGGCGACATACGGGCCATCGCTCCGCCCGCCGAGCTTGCCGTAAGTCTGTTGCAGCTTGCCGTCGAGAGAGAATCGCTTGATCTGTTGCGACGAACCCCCTTCGACGATGAAGAGTTCTTGGTGCGGAGCAACCGTCAATCGCAACGGTTCCGTCAAGCCGCTGACGATCACTTGTTGCGTACCATCCGGCGTGACCTTCAGCACTTGTCCCTGAGAAATCACCAACACGCTGCCATCGTCCGCGACAGCCACGCCGCGGGGTGACGGAACCTTCGCCTCAGCCGTCGCCTTCCCGTTCCTGTCCAGCCAGCGCAATAACCCTTGTTGATGGTAGCTCGCAACGACGACCTCGCCGCGCCCGGCCAGATCGATTGTTTCCGGCGAATACACCTTGTCGCCCGTTCCAAAGAATTTGCTCTCGTCGCGTTTGGTATCAGAATGCAATAGATCCCAGGTCTCGAGCAGTTTTCCGGATTCGGGATCGGTGACCATCGCCTTACCATTGGCTTGCAGAAAAACCAGCCGATCAAACGCACAACACAACGCGATTGCCCCTTGCGCCGGCTGGAACTCATTGCGTTCCCACATTCGTTGTTTACCGTCGAGCGATTGCTTGAGCAGGATCGGCACAAACTCTGCCGTCTCCGCTGCGACGTACAGCCCTTGCTTGTCAACCGCGAGCGCCGAGACCCCACCGTGACTCCCCGCCCATTGCCGCCCCGAACGTTGATAAGCAGGATCATTCCACGACATCCCCGGATTAATCCCCAGCGCCGTCACGAACTGAGCCGTAAACCCCGGCGTCCGTAACACCCGCACCCCATATGTCCCCGCCGCCACCGCGCCCCCGTCGCGGTCCAACCCATCCCAGTTCAATTGGTGCGTCCCCGCCTTCTGCGTCTGCCCATGCAGTAGCGAACGCACCAACCGCCCCTCCCCATCATAAACTGCTACCGAAACCTGTCCGCTCTGTTTAAGCTCGTATTGAATCGGCACTTCAGCAGCGCGCAGCGTCAAGGATGCAAGCTCGATCCACACCAAACTGACCATTATGGCAACGAGAGATTTTGGAGTCATTAATCCAGCCAACTTTAGACCGGACTTGACCAGAGTGGTGATGAAGATCGTTTTCATTGTGTCTGGCCTACCATCGGAGTGAAAAAAGCGAGTATGTTCATGTTGTTCTAACGAACGCTGTCAAGCAATTAGTTGATCTTTTGACTTTGCCCTCGCCTTCAATCATTCGCGCCCGAAGAATGACTCTTCCATCGGGACGGTGATAAAGGGCCAACTGGCAGGATAAAATCGGACAACTTTCGTCGGTCGGAAACCATCGAGCAACATGCCGCACTCCAACTGAATCTGCACACCGCTGCAACCGGGTACGACCGGGACCTTGTTGAATTGCAGTATGTTTCCCCCCTTGCGATCGTTCGTCGGGTCATAGGTCATAAGTGACTCTCGCGCGACGGCAATGGTACCTTTGGGTGCCAAATCATCCTTCGCCCCGCCCTTACCGAAAAGTGCCGCTGGCCAGCCGAGCGGTTCCGGATTGATCGTGGTCAAATCGTTGAACAGTGCTGGATCGACGCCATCAAAAAACGTCATCGTGACAATCTGTTTCTTGTCATCAACGGCATCTACCCACGCCGGCAATCCGCGTTCTTTAATGTGCTGACGATGACACTCCATCTGCTGGTTGATCGCTAGTACACGGCTGACGTCATCGAGATAAATTTCCAGAATACGGCCTGGCCCAAACAGCCCGACCCAGGTGAGATTAAACTGCACCAACTGATCTGTCTCCAGCGATTCGAGCGATCCAAATCCACGCTCTTTAAAGACTTGGGTACGACCAAGAAGATCGAACGACTTCGACTCGCCAACCATTTTTCCGTCCTGGAATAGTGTTGCGTTGAGTTTCTTTTTCTCAAGGTTAACGCTGTCAATTTTCCAAACCTGTTGCTGTCTCGCGCGATAACTGAAGTCGTCTTCCACTCGGATGCAGCGTCGGAACGCAGCATCTGCGGAAATGCGATCGTGGAAAACAGCGAGTGGTGGGCGATTGTCCGATTCGGCCTTGAGATAGCACCAAGTGTGCAGATGCGTACCCAGCGGGATGTCGCACAATGCGGCCGGAGCACCATGATAGAAGATTGAGCCGTAGGGCAACATGTCCAGAGACAGTGGCAGATCCCAATAACCGGCCTGTTGTGAATCGTTGCGATCCACACGAATCACCAACTGGCGTTCCGGGTGATCGACCTGAAAGAGTTCGCCTTGGATGTAGTGCGAGGAACCTATCGGAGGAAACTGACCGCTAACGAGATTGAACCAAGGTAGATTCTTATCCGCGCCGTCATCCGTTCTATATTCTGGATCTGCCGCGTTGGCGGTCGTCAACCAAGCAACAACACTAAATACAAATAGCAACTTAAACAAGTTTCGCATTGACTAAGCCACCACTTCCGAGATAACGCCAGTGCTGTCCTGGAATTTTTCCGACTCCACACCGCAACGTTGCAGCATCGTCAACAGCAGACTGCTTAATCGTGCATTGTCATCGACGGGACGACCGCAAATTTTGTAGTGATCATTTGCCTCTGCAACATTGTATTGGCCGATCTTCGGCAGGTTGAAGTCGACATGCTGACCGTGCTTCACGCCCAGCTTCTTGCCTCCTGCGTACAGAATCGGCAAGTTAGCGTTCCCATGGCTATGACCGTAAGACATACCGCTACCCCACAGCACCTGAGTCGTATCTAACAGGTTGCCATCATTCTCTTGATGCGACTTGAGCTGGTCGAGAAAGTAACTGAATTGTTCGACATGGAATGTGTCGGTTTGCGTCAGGCGACGAAGTTGCTCCGGGTCACCATTGTGGTGCGAAAGTCCGTGACGAGTTTGTGAGATGCCAATATCAGGAATGGCCCCGCCGTTGGCTTCGCTGCCGATCATGCAGGTGATAACGCGAGTGGTATCCGTCCGGAGCGCAAGAGCCATCAAGTCATAGAACAGGCGGTGATATTCGCGGACCTGATCCTGATTCATCTGACGCATGAACCGACCGGTGATGGAATCGTCGAGCTTGGGACGCGGCACGTCGAGCCAGGCCTCGGCCTTTTCGGTACGCAATTCGACTTGGCGTACCGCAGTGAGATATTCGTCCAGCTTACTGCGGTCTTCAGAGCCTAGATTGCCGTTCACGCTTTGAGCGTCACTCAGCACGGCGTCGAGAATGCTCCCTCGCCGACTCAAGCGTCGGCCAGCAGCATTCCTCCCGCCAGCTTCCTCGCCGAACAGTCGCTCGAAGATTGATCTCACGTTCCGTTCCGCTGGAATCTGAATTCCGTCGCGTGACCAGGCTAATGAGAATCCGTCAATTGCCATTTCGAGCGACGGAAATCGAGTGAACTCACCTTGGACTTCCGCAATCAATTGGTCCGCTGAAACGGTGTTTCGAAACGCTCCACCATTGCCAGGAACGTTGGCGCCGGTGAGCCATACTTGATCGCAATTGTGGGCCTTGCCTAGGACCAGCGGATGGTGCAAACCACTGATAGGAGTGACTTCATTGCGGTGACGCTCAAGGGATTTTAGGGGAGCGGTGAGTTCATAATCCGCACCGGCTTTTTCGATCTGCCAAGTCAACGTATTGACGCCGTTGGGAATGTAAAGAAAGACGCTGCGTTTCGGTGCCGTCGCCTGGGGAAGTCCCGAAGCAGCATGGCATGGCAGACGCATGCAGTCCAACATTGGTAATGCGATGCTTGCACCAACTCCGCGAAGAACACGGCGACGATTTAAGAGCCATTTGTTAGTTTGAATGTTCATATCAATTTCTTGTTCGTTATCGTTGTTGAAATAGATCCGAGAGCACAAACGCTTCGATAATGTCGGCGACGCAATAATCACTTTCGCGACCGCTTCGAGCGATTGCTTTCAATTCATCTTGATCATCAAACGTCATCGTCCGGCGTAATCCATAGATCGCCAACTTCTCGACAAACGTTTCGTTGAACGCGTCAAGGTCTGCCATCAAGAGTTGCTTAAACTCTTTAGCGTTGGCAAATCGTCGCCCATCGGGCATTACTCCGTTCGCATTCACTGGCGGATCGTCTCCGGTCCCTTCGACCTTCTCGTGCGTGCGCCACTCACCGATCGCGTTGTAGTTATCAAAGGCCATGCCAAGCGGATCGATATTCCTATGGCACGAAGCACACCTAGGATCATGAATGTGAGCCTCAAGCTTCATTCGAATGGTCGCTTTAGGGGCATCGAGCGGGTTCGGTTCGATGGGGTCCACGTTAGCTGGCGGTGGCGGCGGTGTTTTGCCGAAAATGGATTCCGATAACCACACGCCGCGATGGACCGGGCGATGCCTTGTGCCGTCGGAGGTCAGCGAGAGGATTGCCGCGTTGGTCAGTAAACCGCCGCGTTGATTTTCGGGATTCAGCGAAACTCGCTGGAACTCGTCCGTAACAACATCTTTTAGACCATAGAACTCAGCCAATCGAGGATTTACCATCGTCCAGTCGGAGTCGATAAACTCACGCAGAGTCAATCGCTTCGCAAGTACTTCGCTAAAGAACGCCAGCGGTTCTTCAATCATGCTCTGTTCGAGGTGGCGGTCGTAATTAGGATAGATGTTCTTGTCGGGCGCAAACATGCCAACTTTCCGAAGACGAAGCCATTGCGTTGGGAACGATCTCATAAAGCGATTCGATCGCGGATCGGTGAGTAAACGTGTTAGTTGACGCTGCAGTTCAGCCTTATTATGTAGTTGACCTCCCTCTGCTGCTCTCAACAGTTCATCGTCCGGCATCGTGCTCCAGATCAGATAGGACAAACGCGACGCGATTTCCCAATCGGTCAACGTGTGCCGCTCCACGTTCTGGTCGCCTTCGGCCAGAAAGAGAAAGCTCTTCGAACACAGAATCGCGGTCATCGCCGATTTGATCGCGTCAATCAATTTCTCCCCGGCCGCGATTTCTCCTTCCACGACGTTCATATAGGTTTGGATCTCGCCTTCCTTGAGCGGGCGTCGAAAGGCTCGTTTTGCCATCGCCTCCAGTCCGGCTCGAACTTGATCCATGTTGCCCTCTGGCTTTGCCATGTAGTCATCACGCCGACGTTGCTCTTGCTCAGTCACAATCGGCCCTCGCATTGATATCGAATCGATGATCAAGATGGGAACCCGGGGAAGGCCCTGTTCATCGGTTATCTTCATCTGCCACGGTGCGAGAGGATCCGCCGTAGTAATAAATGGAATCCGACCGTTTTCGTTGCTTCGCGGATGACGCGGTCCCCCGGCGATATTGATCACATGAATCTCGGGGTGGCGCACGAGATGTGTCCGAAAGCGGACTGTTACCGGCTTGTCTTCCGGCGCGATAATGTCCTGCTCAAATAGCACTCGGTCGAGTTTGTGCTCGTATACCTGCATGCGTGGCGGCCTTTGGTCTGCTGGCTTCAATCCGCAAACCGTATAGCTGATTTCGTAAACTCCGGATCCGGGGAAGTCTCGGCCTGGCCCGTGAAAGGGACTCGAGGCTCGAAAGAGTTCACCAGCGGTTGTCAGGGGATAACGTACCTTGTCGAGCATGTCTGTTTTTTCCAGTCGTTCATAGTGAGGCATCCCCAGCCGCATTTCGGCCGCCCGTGTGCTCAAATCCTGATACTGAATCTTTTTATCGGGATACGCTTCGGCCAGTACGGCTTCTGCAGCCATCACGTACTTTTCGATATGGGTTGGAGACAGCGTGAGGACTGACCCCAATCGTTCAAAGCCATTCCACTCCGGGTCTTCGAGCAATCCCCCAGGGTCCACTGCATCGTACTCAACGCCAATCAGATCTCGCACCGAGTTGACATACTCTTCACGCGTCAATCGGTGATACGATACGCGAGCCCGCCGTGCCATGCGGGTCGCTTCGCCCTCTTCAATGCGTGCAGCAAGCCACTGGATTATCTTCACGCTTTCGTCTGCCGACGGTCGCGTCTTCTGTTCTTCTGGCGGCATTTCGCCCGAATTGATACGTTCGATGACCTCAGCCCAATGCGGCGTGTCGTTGAGCCCAACGTCGCGCGATAGGGTGTCAATCCGGAAATCGCCTTCCTGCTTCTCAACACCGTGACAACGAAGACAATGAGTCTCAAGATAGGGCTGGATGTCCTTCTCGAAAGAGAACTCCGTGGACGCATTCACCGGGGAAAGGATCGAAAACAGGAGGATAACGGCAGGAAATCGGTGAATCATTTGGGTAGTTAGTGTCTGTCCATAAACAGATTTGCATCGGGAAAATACGGAAAAATTACGGAACAATCCCTCTGAAAATCGAACCTTTTGAAGGGTTCGCGCGTTCAACTTGTTAGCAAAACAAACATTCATCGCAAAATCTTCAAGGAGCAGTACGGATGCGAAAGAGCTAGGAAACCCAGCGGCGATTCGGGCTTTGCCCCATCGATGACTTGTGCACTGCAGGGGGTCGGGAGTCTTTTTCTGCCATTCACCGCAACTGGCACCCTGTTTCACGAAATGTACCAACCCAAGCCCCGCAGAAAAAGACTCCCGACCCCTTTTCCAAGCCCTTGAGCGCCAGGTCGTTTTGGATGGCCCCGCCGTTCCCCGTCTTTCGAAGTCGTTTGAGTTTCAGGATAAGGTGTATTCATGGCACGGATCAATCGGCGAGAAGTTCTGTCGGAAGGTGAGATTCAGGTGGTTCACTGCGTGAATCGCGTTGTGCGAAGAGGTTTTCTCTGCGGGACCGATGAACTGACGGGACAAAATTACGAGAATCGCCGTGAATGGATTCGGAAGCGGTTGGAGTTTCTCGCCGGGGTCTTCGGGATTGACATTCTGGGGTTTTCGGTAATGTCGAATCACCTGCACGCAATCCTCAGAAATCGGCCTGATGTGGTGAAAGACTGGACTCGCGCCAGTGGGGCCATCCAACAGGCTCACCCTGCAAATCAAAGTTTTGGTGTGTGGGAAATGGAGTTCGTGTGCAGCCTCAGGCAAAGAATCTGCTCAATGAAATCTGGCGAGCCCCGACGAAAGAAACCGCTGAAAAAGCGTTTGATCTGTTCGAAAAAACATTTGACGCGAAATACGAAGCAGCCGTGAAATGTCTGACAAAAGATCGAGACGTCCTGTTAACGTT
>Ga0335398_10002300_pt1 | contig 30542 bp, 27 predicted proteins | sample BON03_FD_205742 | JGI IMG/M metagenome (GOLD analysis project Ga0335398, IMG submission 205742) | Freshwater microbial communities from Lake Bonney liftoff mats and glacier meltwater in Antarctica - BON-03 (spades assembly) (version 2) | ecosystem: Environmental > Aquatic > Freshwater > Ice >... | reverse complement strand
AACTTTGTTGGGCACTGCCATACTATGGGTTTGAAGCCTGCTCTTACGCGTTCAAAAGGCATCATTTGAAGTTTACCCAAGAGAATAAGAATCGTGTAAATTGCCCCCCATGACTTCTTTTCGACCCCTGTCAATCATGCGCTTTGTGTACAGCCACTATTTTGTGAGTGCACTAAGATTAAGTTTCGGCGTGATGTGCGTATTTGTTATCGGTTATTTTTTGACTGACAGCATCACTTCCTCTGTAGCCACAATCGGCGCGGCTTATGTTTCGTTAATCCACCGGCCCGCACCCATTTGGCCTCGTATCAAAGAAATGCTTGCTGGTGCTTTGCTTGGCGCCTTTGCTGTGGCTGTCACCGGTTTTTCGCTCAACAATTCATTGGCACTGTTACGTGTGATGACGGTCATGGCGTTTTTCTTTTCTATGTTGGTGGTTTATGGTGTCAGGGGTGTCACCATTGGTCTGGCCTGCATGACGCTTGCCATCATTACCTTGCCGGCAGGTTTTACACCTAGCGAGGTGATCCACTACAGCCTTGTCTCTCTTGCAGGTGCCATGGCTTATATTGTTTATAGCATCGTGTCAGACCCTCGTGTTTTGCTATCTATCTTCGGTTTGACATTGGAATTGTGTTTTGTTTTTATTGTGACGGCCAATTACCTGATCTACAGTATGTTTGTCTCGGTCACAGTGCTTCTTATGCTGCATGCCCTCATGCCGGGATCTGCTCAATTACCCACAGAGCGTGCCATCGACACAGTGATTGGCTCAATCATTGCATTGGCTTGCAGCTTTGTGTTGCCTTGGTGGGAATCGAAGTCTATGCCGTCGCTAGCGGTCAATGCTGTTGGCGCCCCAACCCATGGCCGACTGCTCTTATGCCTTAAAACAACTCCGGCAATATACCCAGCAGGTGATTGTGATGAGTCAAGAGATTGGTTTAAGACTAGATAAACAATCTCATTAAGCAAGAACTCAAAGGGCTTAATATTTAATTCCGAACACATGAGGTTAGGCTGAAGAGAGTAGAGTGTTGAGTTCAATCTTCTGTTTTTTTTAACTATTGTTTAAGTTATACGCATTGCTCTTCAGTTGAACCGATAATTCCTGAGCAAACTTCTGCAATAAGTCTATCTGCATAGGTAACGGTGGGTTCGGAATTTCTTGTATGGAACCAACAATACCTATTGCACCAGCCAGTACATTGTCGTCACGAAAAATGGGAACAACAACTGTGTTTATTCCCACCATCATTTCTTCTGCAGCGAAGTCATAAAGCCTCTCGCGTATCAGCGTTAGCCTTTCAAGCAATGCCTGTCGATCAGTTAAAGACTGGTCTGTCTCAGCGATTAAGGGCTTTGATAGCAGCGTGTCTTGTGTTTTTTTTGATGAGTATGCCAACATCACTCGTCCAAATGCAGAGCAATGTGGCAATGGTCGATTTCCCGGTTTTACCGATATACAAATACGCGCAAAGATGTTGTCTGAAGTTGAAATGACCATGGGTTGATCATTAATGGGAATTGCCAGCACAGACGTTTGTTTTAACTCATCTCTCAGTTTTACCAAGTAAGGTTCAGCTCTGTAGCGCAGGTCAAATTGCGCGCCTGCTGCTTCACCGAGTTGAAATAAGCGCCAACCAAGTTGGTAGCGTTCAGTCGCATATTCCTGCTCAATCATGCCCATTTCTTTGAGGGTGGAAAGATGTCGGTGTATCCGTGGCTTAGTCTCACCCATCAAATCAGCGAGCTCAGTGATGCGCATGGCGCGTCGAGCGAGGGCCATCTCATTGAGCATTCGCATGGCGACTTTTACGGACTCGACTGAATTCGTTTTGCGCAAGGCGGAAGCAACCACTGTTTTGGCCGGTTTTAACTTTGGTTTCGATGCGGGCATGCTGTTTATCTCGTTCGATTGCGTTATTTCAAATAGTGACAGTTAAGTCTTCAAATTTAATATAGCAAAATTCAAATTTTATTGTATGATAATCATCAGGTGAAAAAAAATTACGCTAGGCGTAAAAAGAGTTAAGTGTATTGAATGCTGTCAAACCGATTTATTTAACTCCTCAAGGCATTCATAAATGATTGTTTTTGATCTTTTGACCGGATTTTTAGGCAGCGGTAAAACCACGCTGCTTAATGCTTTCCTTCGACTGCAGGCGGGGTCAGACACGGCTGTAATTGTTAATGAGTTTGGTGCTATTGGTTTAGATCAGCTGCTGTACCAAGAATTTTCTGAAGATGTCTATTTGCTAGAAAATGGTTGCCTATGTTGCACCGTGACACATTCCCTACGCGAAACTTTGCTTGAAATTAAAAGTATGACTCATAGGTTAGGGCGTCCGCCTTTGAATCGTGTTGTTATAGAAACAACGGGTTTAGCTGATCCACTACCCGTTTTGCATTCGCTGCTTGGCGATAAAGTGCTCATGCAATATTTTCGGCTTGGTCAAATCATCACAACTGTTGATGCTGTGCAGGGCGCCCATCAGTTGACACACCACTTTGAGTCACGTCGTCAGGTCAGTGTGGCAGAGCATTTGGTGATAACTAAAAAAGACATGGTAGATGCGTCTGATTTGCTCTTGCTATGTGAAAAACTGCGTGAGATCAATCCCTCAGCACTCATGACAGAATCAATTGATGGTCAAGCGGCATTGTCTGTCTTCAGCACCGTCGTGGGTCAGCACAATTTGCAGTTATTGCCTCAGGCAACCCACGTTGTTCACGCCTTCAACCACACTCATGTTGCTGACATTGGCGCCTGGAGCGTTTTCACCGATATTCGCCCCACTTGGGTCGGCATATCTGCTTGGTGGAATTTGGTCGTACAAAAGTTTGGTAATAAGTTGCTGCGTTGTAAAGGGTTGCTTTCAGTTCAAGACGGTCGCCCCTACGTGCTTATTCAAGGCGTAGGAAAAGTGTTTCATTCCCCCACTTACTTGCAAGACTGGCCAGATACGGATCCTCGTGGTCGTATTGTTTGTATTGGCGAGGGGCTTGACCCAGATTGGTTGCAGGCCAGTTTGCGTGCGCTCACACTTTCTGAAGCATCGTTAAGGCCCCGCAATTTAGTTGAATTAAATGAATGTTTTTAAAAAGAAATACTTATGAATAAAGATGAATTCGTTTTACGTGACGGTACAGTTGTTGATGCAACAACTGAGGGGGTTTTGCGCGATTTATTAATTCGCAACGGAAAAATAGTTGCTCATTTAGCACCAGGCACACCTGTTGATGCATCGATTCCGGTTCAATCAGCTCAAGGTTTGCACATCTTCCCAGGCCTCATTGATGCGCACGTCCACTTTGGCTTTGGCGAAAAGATCACAGAATACGAAACAGAAACGATTTACGCCGCTCAAGGTGGTTTCACAACGGTGTTGGGTTACTTTTTAAATAATGAAGCCTATGCCGATGTTTTCAAACGTGAACAAGAATATGCAAAGACGCGTGCCTATATTGATTATGCATTTCACTTTAGCACCGCCAATGAAGAACATATTCAAGAACTGAATGATTACGTTAAAACCCATGGCGTTACTTCATTTAAGTACTTTATGAACTTTAAGGGCGAAGAAGGGCGCTACTTGGGTTTAGATGGTACCGATGACGGTTATCTGTTTGATTTGCTAACAAAGGCAGCAAGTATTGGTGATGTGAAGGTGGTTTGCCACACCGAAAACATTGAAATAGTTAACCGTATTCGTAGTCGTATTCAGGCAAGTGGTGGTTCTACACTTAAAGATTGGTCGCTTGCGAAACCCGCGTTTACAGAGGCTGAAAGCTCGGTACGTGCCATGTATTTTGCAGAGCATTTAGGGGCTCAAATCTACATTCCGCATATTAGTACGCGTATGGCATTGAATGAGGTTCGCAAGTGGCGGGGACGTTATGACAAGGTTTTTGTTGAAACGTGCCCACATTACCTGACTCACACGGAAGACTCTGATTTGGCGGGTATGGGTAAGGCGAATCCCCCATTTCGTAGCGCTGATGACGTTGAGGCAATGTGGGAAGGCTTGCGCGATGGCTCAATTGATGTAGTGGGTTCTGACCATTGCCCACGCAAGCGCGAAACGAAAGCAAAACCTTTGTGGCTCGCTTCTCAAGGTTTTCCTGGAACAGCCACTATCTTGCCCGTTTTATTGCATGAGGGTTATCACAAGGGCCGTTTGAGCTTGCGTCGAATAGCAGAAGTCTTAACGTCTGCGCCCGCCAGAATTTTTAACATCGCGCCGGCTAAAGGTAGCTTGGAAGTTGGTTCAGATGCTGACATCACGATAGTCGATATTAATTTAGCGCGCATTGTGAATCCGGCTGAGCTAGGTTCGTATTCCGATTACAGCTTGTACGAAGGCCAATCGCTCAAAGGTTGGCCTGTACAAACGATCGTGCGGGGTCAAACGGTCATGGCAAACGGGAAAATAAAGGGTCAAGCGGGTTTTGGTCAATATATCTTTCGTTCACTGGCTCAACCCAAAGAAGGCGTAAACACATGAAACCTTGGCATGGCATCATCAGCGAAGAAGAGCAAAGAGCCTATCGCGCTGCAGGTTTTGGTCGCCCCTCGGGTATTGGCAAACGCCCAGCATTGTTAATTATTGATGTGCAATACCGCACCACCGGTACCCAACCCTTTCCATTTTTCGAGGCAATTAAAGAGTTTCCAACGAGTTGCGGTGAGGTGGCGTGGAAGGCAGTTAAAAATATCGAGTTGTTAGTTGCTCAGTTTCGCGAACGGAAATGGCCAATTTTGTACCCTCACGTAGCCCCAAAGATTCAAAATGAAGGGGGTAGGTTGGCAGACAAAGTGCCTGCAATTATGAATATTGCTGCCAAAGGCTACGAATTTGTAGAAGAGATCGCCCCACAGTCTGGCGATTTTTTAGTGCCAAAAAAACATCCAAGTGCTTTTTTCGCCACGGCGTTAACCAGTCACTTGGTTGATCTACAGGCAGACACTTTGATTATCACCGGATGCAGTACCAGTGGTTGTGTGCGTTCTAGCGTTGTTGATGCGTTTTCGCTGAATTTTAAAGTGCTGGTGCCACAAGATGCGGTCTATGACCGCAGCCGTGTATCACATGCCGTGAATCTTTTCGACATGTCAGAAAAGTATGCTGATGTTGCCCCCACATACGAAGTAATAGAAACCTTAAGAAAAATATGAATTTACCGTTTACTGGTCAGTTTTGGCCAATTTTTGTTTCATCAACCCTTGGAGAGAAAATGAAACTTTCAAATCGACGTCGTATGCTGACGCTTGCTGCACTCATTTTGAGTGGGTCCGCCTTTTCAAGTGCTGCGTGGACACAAACTCAAGAAACACTCAAGTTCGGTCTCGCCATGCCGCTGTCCGGTTCTCAGGCATTGTATGGCGCTGATCAGGTTAAAGCAGCTGAATGGGCTGTTGCTGACATTAACACCAAAGGTGGCGTAAATGGTAAAAAACTTGAAATGATTGTGGTTGATACGCAGGCAGACCCTCAGTTGGGCATTACTGCCGTTAAGCGTCTGATCAGTGTTGACAAGGTACCGGTCTTTATCACTGCTTGGAGCAGTGTGGTCAAGGCCGTCGCACCCATTGCCAACAGAGAAAAAGTGCTTGAACTCAGTGTGGGTGCAAACTCTCCTGAAATTGCTAAGTTAGGCGATTATGTTTACACCACATTTCCGTTGGCAGAAGTCGATGTAAGTAGAGTTGCTGAATACACTATTAATACGCTTGGTAAGAAAACTGCAGCCGTTATGTACATTAATAACGACAGCGGCGTTGAGGGTGCGGCTATCTACAAGGGCGTGTTTGAAAAAGCGGGCGGTAAAGTTGTGGCCTTCGAAGCTTATGACACCAAAGCCACTGACTTTACAGGCGCGTTATTAAAAATACGCGCAGCCAATCCAGACATGATTCATATTCAAGGGTTAGTTGCTGATTTGCCTCAAGTCATTGCTCAAATGCGCCAACTCGGTTTGCAGCAACGCGTTTCGACTTACTCTGCGGGATACAACCCCAAGGTAATTGAACAACTTGGCGATGCTGCAGAAGGTCTAATCGTGACATCACTTGCACCAGGCGTCAACGACAATGCTAACTTGACCCCGTTCATTGCAAAATGGCAGGCAACTGAAAAGCGTGTTCCAAATGGTTTGCCCTACACCCAGTATCTTTATGATGCCCCATACTTGGTTGCAGAGCTTTACAAATGGGTCGAGCAAAACAAATTGCCAGCCACAGGCGAAAACATGCGCAAGGCTCTCATCACAATGAAAAATTTTAATCTTCCCATGACAGGCGTTTTGCAAGTGGGTGAAGACCATCGTGTTAACAAACCTGTTTACCTGTTGACTGTTGATAAGGGTCAGTTTGTGCCTTTGGCTACGATTAAATAAGCGATTTTGTTTAAAAAGTATCGAGTAAGGCCACGGTTGAGTCAACAGCTGTGGCCTTAATCTAAATAAAGGATTGGTGTGATTGATATTTCCATTTTGCTTCAGATCATTTGGACGGGGTTAGCAACGTCGACCTATTCGGTCTTATTTGCTGTCGCTTTTTCGCTTGTATTGAAAGTGTCTAAGGTTTGGAATTTTGCACAAGCAGGCATTATGGGCCTCTCTTTTTATGTCATGTTTGCAATGCACAATATGTTGAGCTGGCCTTTATTGGCATCGGTAGCTGTGGGCTTAATCGCTACCATAATAGCGAGCGTTTGCCTTGATCGTTTTGGGCTACAAACGCTACGCAATAGAAATTCACCAAGTTTGACTTTTTTTATTTTTACTCTAGTTGTGTCTGAGTTTTTGGCTTATTTTCTAGCTTTAATTTTTGGTACTGAGCCCGTTGCGTTGACCAAGAACATTATGTCTGGGGTCAATATTATTAGTGGTGTTGTTATTAGCAATTGGGATATTCGAGCGGTTTGCTTGACAGCTATTGTCTTGCTGACCTTGTATCTTTTTATTAAGCACACACGCGATGGGCAATTCATGGCTGCTGTCGCAGATAACCCAGACCTTTCACGTTTTTACGGTATTAATGTCAAGCGTGCCTACGTCATTACGTTTGTGATTGCAGCTGTCATGATCACTGCTGGCATGTATCTCTTTGGTACGCGCGCATCCATCATTCCTAATACACCCTTACAAATGATGTTGTTTGCAGTGATCTCAACGCTACTAGGTGGTATGGGTCGTATTTTTGGAGCAGCATTGGCTGCGATGGGTCTTACTTTGATCCAAGGTCTGAGTATTTTTGTCATTCCTTCGCAGTGGCAGGGCCTTATTTTGTATGTTTTTCTTTTCGTCACGATCTTATTTTTCCCGCGAGGCGTAAGTTTTCAAAAGATCAAAAAACTGACCCGCGCAGTGAAAAAATCATGAACCCCAAAATGCAAAAAGGTATCTGAACATGGAGTATTTTGTTTCAATGGTGGTGTTGATAGGCATTTATATTATTCTTGCCTCAAGCTTTAATCTCATTATTGGTTTTGGCGGCTTGGTGAGTATTGCTCATCCTATTTTCTATGCATTGGGGGCTTACACCACAGGTTTGTTGGCGATACATTTTCAGCTTCATCCTGTCCTTGCGGTTATGGCTGGTGGCGCTGTGGCATTTTGTTCCTCAATCATGTTGTCGCTTCCCTCGTTACGTATTTCTGGTGACTACCTACTTATTACAAGTATCGGTTTTCAATTAGGTATGCTTGAAATCATCAAACATTTGAGTTTTACGGGCGGCGCAAGTGGACTGGGTAATATTCCCAATGTCGTTGAGGGGTCTTCTCGCAGCGCAGTGTTTGCCATTATTTCATGCTCCATTGCCGCTGTCGTGGTTTTGATCATACGTTGGTTATTGAATGGGCCTTATGGGCGAGCCATCTCTGCCATGCGAGATGACGAATTAGCGTTTTCTGCGCTAGGGCGAAATGCGATGATGATCAAGCTCGTATTGTTCGCTATTGGCTCGGGTTTTGCAGGTATAGCGGGCGGCATCTACGCTTACTACTTCCAGTACATTAGCCCAGACCAGTTTGAAATTATGCAATCTGCGATGCTGTTGACGATGGTGGTAGTAGGTGGCATGGGTTCACAGATGGGCCCCGTTGTGGGCGCGGTACTTTTGCTTTTGCTCCCTCAAGCGATTAGCTTCATGAATTTACCCCCTAGTTTCATGGCTTCACTTCAAGGTTTAATTTTCACAACACTGATGATAGTCTTTCTATTTTGGCGACCTCAGGGTTTGATATCTCCCAAACAGCATTCATCTTCAAGGAAAGCTTGAGATGACTATATTGATTTCTTTAAATAAAGTGTGTAAAAGTTTTGGCGGTATTGTCGTGGCAGACAATATCTCGATCGACATCAAGCGCGGTGAAATTCTTGGGCTGATTGGCCCCAACGGTGCTGGCAAAACCTCACTCTTTAATTTGATTTCTGGCCTTTACCCCGTTGATTCGGGCTCTATCACCGTTTCTGGTCAGTCTCTAGACGGTTTAGCGCTATACAAAAGAGCACGATTAGGTGTTGCCCGAACATGGCAGCATATGCGCTTATTTTTAAGCATGACTGTTCTAGAAAATATTTTGATTTCGCCACGTGATTATCCTGGTGAAAAGGTTACTAACATTATTTTTCGTTCTAAACAGACTGCTGCGAGTAATAAAACTCTACTTGAGCGGGCCATGGTGATTTTGCAGAGAATGAACTTGCAATCTATCGCCCATTCAAATGTTAATGACATTACATTTGGACAACAAAAATTAGTCGGCTTAGCGCGTGCATTGATGAATGATGGGGAATGCCTATTACTTGATGAGCCGATGGCCGGTGTCGAAGGTAATGTTTACGAAACGATGAAAAATATTGTTCGTGAAGAGGCCGCATCAGGTCGAGCGGTCTGCGTGGTCGAGCACAACGTGTCTTTTATTAAAGATCTTTGCAACAGTGCCGTTTTTATGGCTAATGGAAAAATTCTAGAACGCGGTAGTGTTGATACCCTGTTGGCGAGTGACACCTTGGCAGAATTATATTTCGGCGCATAAGCGATATTCAATCTCAAAGAGGGTTTCCAGTGCTTCAAGTCGATAACGTCAATGCTTATTACGGCAAACTGCAGGTATTGCATGATTTATCAATGACCGTGCAAAACGGCGAACGCGTGGGTATTTTTGGCCATAATGGTGCAGGTAAAACGACGTTGCTCAAGAGTTTGGTGGGCGACTTGGCCCAGGTAAATGGCAGTATTCAATACAATCAACAATCAATTTCTGCTGGGCAAGTGCATTTGAATGTGCGTCACGGCATTGGTTTTGTGCCACAGGGAAACAACGTCTTTCGTGAGTTGTCTGTTGAGCAAAACCTTAAAATTGCAGGTCTCTTGCACGACATGACTTATGTTGATACGGTATATGAAATTTTTCCGATTTTAAAGGAACGTCAACTTCAGGTCGCGGGGTCTTTGAGCGGTGGGCAGCAACAAATGCTTGCGCTTGGAATGGTTTTGATGACACGGCCTCAACTTCTGTTATTAGACGAACCTACCACTGGTTTGGCTCCGATTATCGTGCGAGATGTCTTGGCCTCGATACACGCCATCAGTCAAAACTCAGGCACCACTGTGCTTATTGTTGAACAAAACGTTCAAGCCACGCTCAGGCAGGTTGAGCGCGCAATCGTTCTTAAATCTGGACGTGTCATTTTTGACGGGCCAAGCAAGCAATTGCTTGAAGAGAAAAGCCTTTGGTATTTATTTTGATTTAACTTTTAAATTAAATTTAAAAGTTATTGACGCAACACACATTAAATATATTCATCAATATTTTTTTACAGCGTTTTAATTGTTAAACGTTTGCCAACTAGTATGGACCTATGACAAATATCGAAAAGCGTAATGCGACAGCAAAAGGATTTCAGGAATTGGTAGCATGGGCAGTGCGCCAAGAGTTGGTTGATATACCTATTGATGTACGTAAACAGACAGTCATGGTGATTGCTGACGATTTGGCTGCTATGCTGTCTGCCGAGAATGAGCCTCAGGTGATGGCTTACCAAAATCAAATGATTGCGCGTGGTCCGACTGGCTCTGCTTCTCTATTTAGACTAGACCAAGCGCAGTTGGCACCGTTACAAGCTGCTTTGGGAAATGCCCTGTCAGGCAGTTGGAACGAGCTTGATGAGGGCTATCGTAAGGCTGTATGTCATGCAGGTTTATACATATTGCCTGCTTTAATGGCCATTGCTGAGAGTGAGAAAATTCCTACGGCTGAGGTTTTGCGTGCCACCACCTTAGCCTATGAAATCACTGCTCGTTTTGCCAGAACGTGGCGTTTTAGTGCACTGTCTATTCACCCACATGCGTTATTTAATGCCGTTGGTGCGGCAGCCGGAATAGGTTTTTTGCGGCGACTGACTGCCCAGCAAATGATTGATGCATTATCAAATGCCAGCACACTTGGCGTCGTGGGTCCATACAACCAAGCTGTGCGCGGTGCTTTAATACGCAATGCTTGGGCTGCTGCGGGTATATTTAACGGGTTTCAAGCAATTGAATGGGCTGAAGCGGGCATTTCGGGTTTACTTGATACACCCCACGCGGTTTATCACGAGATGCTCGGAAGTGAAGCGCACCCAGAAGATTTGACCCTTGATCTAGGCCAAGATTGGGCCATTAGTTCGGGTTACCACAAAATGAATGCTTGTTGTCAGTATGCGCACTCAGCAATTGAGGCGGTACAAGAAACCTTACAGCATAACCCTCAGCTTTTGGGCGGTGATGAGGTTGTTAAAATTGAAATTGAAACGCACCCTCTGGGTATGACACTCAACAACTTTAAGCCAGTCACCACCCTTGGCGCCAAGTTTTCATTGCCCCATGCTCTGGCCGCTGCTGTCGTATTTGGAGACGGTAACGCTCAATCTTTTGGAACAGACTCTTTGCTTGACGAGCGCGTTACGCGTTTACGAGAGCGAGTTGATATGCGTTTGGTGAGCGAACAATTGCCATGGCCTCAAGATCGCCCGGCATTTGTTACCTTGGTTGATACAAAGGGGCGCCGCTATCAAGCCCATTGTATGAGCGCGCGAGGCGGCTCTGATCGACCCTTTACTGATGAGCAACTGTGGAGCAAGATTGACAGCTTGTCAAGCGCATCAGCACCCAGTCTGATGCAAGTCATGCAATCCTTACATGCCCAATGCGATATACAACCTGCAAGTAAAGAATGGTCACAACCATGGCGAAATCTTGTTGATCAATTTTTTAAGCCTGTTCCAAATCCATCCACCTTTCACTTGAATGACGCTTGAGGAAAACGCAATGATTGCAGATGATAATGCTTGGGATATGGAGGTTGATGTTCTGGTTATTGGTGCAGGCGGCTGTGGTTTAACGGCTGCTATTGCTGCACATGATGCGGGCGCTCATGTTGCGATTGTTGAAAAGCGTGACCGACCTGGTGGCAATACTTCACTGAGTACAGGTTCGATTCCTGGAGCAGGTAGTCGATTTCAAAGAGAGGCGAACATCGATGATTCACCCGATGTCATGATCGCTGACCTTGAGCGAATTGCCGGTAAGCATGAATTGAGTGATGTCAGTGACATACTATCAAAAATGTCTGCAGAGATTTGCGAGTGGTTAGTAGATAAAGTGCCTGCCCGCATGAGTTTAATCACTGATTACTGCCATGTTGGCCACTCTGTGCCAAGGTTGCACGCTCCCTCATCACGTCGCGGTCAAGATTTAATGGATGATCTGCTGATGGGTGTAACAGACCGTGAAATTGCCCTCGCTGTCGGTAACCCAGTACAGTCATTATTGAGCTCACCTAGCGGAGAAGTCGTCGGCGCACTCATCGGTGGAAAAGGTGTTGAGTCAACTCGCATCAAGGCTGGTAAAGTGATTCTGGCCTGTAACGGTTTTGCTGCAAATCGTGAATTGGTTAAAGAGTTCTGCCCTGAAATTGCAGGTGCAGAATATTTTGGTGCCTTGGGTAGTGAAGGTGAGGCCGTGCAGTGGGGTCGTGAACTCGGTGCAGGTTTAGCTAATATGGGCGCTTATCAAGGTTATGCTGCTGTCGCTTACCCACATGGTTCAATTTTGTCTTGGACCACCTTAGAAAAAGGTGGCATATTGGTAAATGCCAAGGGTGAGCGCTTTGGTAATGAAGACGTTGGTTACTCTGGTTATGCTCGTCTTGTGCTAGGTCAACAATGTGAGGTCTTTGCCATTTTTGACGATCAGATCAAAGCGATTGCTGACAAAGAAGAAGAATTTAGAGAACTTGTAAATATGGGCGGTATTAAATCAGCCGATAGCCCTGCCGAATTGGCCGCGCTATTTAATCTTCCGCCTGACACACTTGTTCAAACCTTGAATGACTACAACCAAGCATCTATGGGTCATACAAGAGACACCTTTGACCGCCTTAAATTCGGTCTAGCGCCCATGCAGTCAAGGTTCTGGATCTGTCGTGTAACGCCTGGGTTATTTCATACCCAAGGTGGTCTAGCTATCGATACCAGTGGTCATGTACTTAGACAAGACGGTAGCCGTATACCCAACCTTTTTGCTGGAGGGGGTGCTGCCGGTGGTATCAGTGGGCAAGCAGGTGCGATGGGTTATGCATCAGGAAACGGCCTATTGACAGCGATTGGTCTGGGTTATTTGAGTGGTCTAGCTGCTGCCAAAGAATTGAACGAAGCGTCAGGTTGTCAAAAATGACACATAGTGAGTGTATGGCTAATTTTGCATTGTCTCTGCGTTTGCAAGACATGCCAAATGATGTGTCACAGTTGGCTCGTTCACACACGTTAGATGCTATTGGTGTTGGCATTGCAGCCGCTCAAGGTCACGTGCAAAAACGTATGGCTCAAAGCTTATTGCTCAACAATACACAGGTTAGCGGTTGCACTGTCTTGGGTCATGCTTCACAAACTAACAGCGCTAACGCCGCATTACTTAATGGCAGTTTCATACATGCACTTGAATATGACGATACCCACATGGCTTCTATTGTTCATGGTAGCTCGGTATTAGTCCCGGTTGCATTGGCCGCTGCTGAACAACACCAGTTAAGCTTGGGTGAATACCTTCGCCTTGTGACAATTGGTTGGGAAGTACTTGTGCGAGTGGGCTTGGCTGCGCCGGGAGCATTTCAACGTCGAGGGTTTCAGGTCACCTCTGTTGGAGGCGCATTAGTCTCTGCACTGATTGCTGGCTTACCATCAGGTTGTTCCTTCTCTGAGTTGGTCTCTGCCCAAGGTATAGCAGGTAGCCAAGCATCTGGCATTTTCGAATTTCTCAGTGAAGGTGCCACGGTTAAAGCGCTTCATCCTGGGTGGGCTGCGCATGCTGGAACGATTGCATCACAACTTGCTTTAGCTGGTATGACTGGACCCTCGACGGTGTATGAAGGTCGTTTTGGCCTATACAAGACTTATACGGATGAGCCTGATTCTGCCAATGCACTCGGTCGGGAACTCAAAACTTTAGGGCAGCACTGGACGTTGCGAGATGCTGCGTTTAAATTGTTTCCATGCTGCCACTACATACACCCTTTTATTGAGTGTGCGCAAAAAATATTAGCTATGCCGATTACTATAGAAAATATAGAAAGTATTGAGTGCGGCGTTCCATTGGGGGCTGCAGGAATAATCTGTGAGCCATGGCAAAGTAAACAGACACCTTTAATTTTAAATGAAGCTAAATACAGTCTGCCTTACTGCTTAGCACTAGCTTTTCTCAATATTCCCATTACAGCTCAGCATTTTCAATCTAATCAGGTTAACGCCGATGCAGTGGCTTTTGCCCAAAAAATAAGTTGGACAACCTTGCTAGAGGCTGATTTCCCAAATAAATTTGAGGCTGAAATTAAAATTCAGCTTCGTGATGGCCAAGCGGTATTTAGCCGCGTTGATCAGGTAAAAGGCAGTGCCTCTCGACCCGCATCACAAGATGAAATAAAAAAAAAGTTCATGGGCAATACATCTTCTATTTCTGATCAGCAGGGAATTATCGACTTTTTATTGCAGGGTGAAACTGACTTACCCATCACTCAGCTAGGTGCCTTGTTAAGGAGCAGTTAAAAAGAGGTATTAAATTTTTCAATTAAATGGGGTGCAGTTCACATTGATGGTGTTATTTGCGTTGAATGGGGTTGGGAACTGTTTTTTCGGTCGCATAGACCCAAGGTCGCCGAATTCTGTCAATTTTGCGCCAGGCATCAATGCTTTCTCGGTGCGCTAAAGATTGTTCAATTTCATCTATACCTTCAAGAAGCATTTGTCGTAAAGTTGTGGGTGCTTTAAACGAAAAGATTAATGCTCTACCCACCAGACTGACTGTCTGGGCTTCTAAATTAACGCGCACTTGTTGCGCCCCCTTTGATAGCAGAACAAGGTCAACAATCTGTTGTATCTCTTCCAGTGCAAGTTCAACAGGTAGCAAGCCGTTACGAAAACAGTTATTAAAAAATATGCCACCAAAAGAGGGTGCGATGATGCAACGCAACCCAAATTCACGTAATGCTTTTGGGGCTCGCTCTCTTGATGAGCCACATCCGAAATTTCGATCAGCCAATAAAATTTTGGCTTGATCAAATGGCGGTTGATTCAGTATGAATGAATCGTTGAGGCTACCGTTACTTTGGAACCTTGAATTAGCGAATAGATGAGCGCCATAACCTTTGGCGTCAGTGCCGCCAAGGTAACGGGCAGGAATAATCTGGTCCGTGTCGATATTTATCTGCATCATGGGTGCGGCCACACCTGTTACAAATTTGAATGTTTCCATGATCAATATACTTTTGCACTTGCGATACAACCTGCAATTGCAGAGGCTGCAACCGTTGCAGGGCTTGCCAAATGGGTTCTGGTGTTTGGCCCTTGTCGCCCCTTGAAATTGCGGTTGGTCGTGCTGATAACACGTAGGTCGGCAAAGCGGTCATCGCCAATATGCCCACAAAACCCACAAGCAGAGGCATGCCACTCAAAGCCAGCATCAATGAAAATTTTATCTAGACCTTCTGCCTCGGCGGCGTGTTTGACACCCGTTGATCCGGGAATGCAAATTGCTTGAACCCCAGGTTTTACCTTAAGTCCTTTAATTACTGCAGCTGCAATGCGCAAGTCAGAAAGTCTTGCATTAGTGCATGAGCCAATGTAAGCGATATCGATCGGTATGCCAAGTATTGGCATACCAGCTTTAAGGTGCATGTAAGTCAGTGCCTGCTCTGCGGCATCACGTGCCTGCATGTCTGTTTCTAATGATGGGTCAGGCACCTTTGCATTAATAGAAGAGACATGCTGGGGACTATTACCCCAGGTAACCTGTGGGGTGAGTTGAGAGCAATCAATGTGTACCTCTGCATCAAACAGTGCATCAGCGTCAGTGCGTAAGGAAAGCCAATACGACACGGCAGATTCCCATGCATCACCACTGGGTACAAATTCTCGACCAGATAAATATTCAATTGTTATTTCATCGGGAGGTATAAAACCAAACTTTGCCGAAAACTCAATGGCCATGTTGCATAACGTCAGACGTCCTTCAATAGGCATGTTACAAATCACGGGCCCAGCAAACTCAACGGCATAACCAATGCCACCGTTGGCTCCGATCTTTCCAATCAAGGCTAGAATGAGATCTTTGGCATACACACCATCGGGCAGGTGGCCATCGAATGAAATACGCATGGTCTTGGGTTTTGGCTGTGCCAGTGTTTGTGTCGCGAGTACATGCTCAGCTTCGCTGGCACCTATACCCCAAGCTAGGGCACCGATGCCCCCTACGGTGCAGGTGTGGCTGTCGCAGCATACTAGTGTTGTTCCAGGAAGCGCTATACCCAGTTCAGGCGCGACCACATGCGCAATACCCTGACGTGAGTCGTCATAGTCTATAAAATGAAATCCATAGTGTTTTGAAGCCTTACGCGTACCATCAATCATGGCTGGCCCGCTTATTGATACCGATTCATTCGGGCCTCTTCCAGGGCGTGTTGAAATTAAGTGTTCAATTACAGTGAAAACTTGCCCTCGACTTTCAGGCTCCCTTCCGCCTTCAGCGAGAGCCCTGAGTGCCTGACTTCCACTAAGCTCATGCAGAATAAGTCGATCAATCTGTAACAGCGCTAAGTCTTCACCCAGCAGGGTGATTTCATGGTCGCGCCAAACTTTAGAAAAAAAAGTTTCGGGTTTTGCCATGTCTTTTATCCTGTTACCATTAAATTTATTGAGCTGATTCGATGTTTACATATGAAATGAGGCTAAGACCTAATCATACGTTGATGAACGCCCTTAATGAGTCAGAACTTTGGCGTTTTTCTAACAACAACCTAAATAACAACGCATGAGTATTCTTTCTAGCTTACAAGACCCAATACTGCCCATTTTTACGGTAATGCTGGTGGGTTATTTAATGAGACGCATCAATTTTTTTGATGTTCCAAGTGCGCAGGGTCTTAACAAGTTTGTTTTTTATATGGCCATGCCGGCCCTGATTTTTGAATTGATTCGAAAGATTCCACTACATCTTCTTGATTGGCCGACGGTCAATGCTTATCTCTTAAGTGAGTTTTTGGTTTATGGCGGTGTTGCCCTCATCACCTACCGGGTGTTTAAGCGATCTCTGGCAGAGGCCATACTTATTGGCATGGCGGCCGGGTTTGTGAATCACATGATGTTTGTATTGCCTATTGCACGCAGTTTGTATGGTGTTCAAGCATCTGAACCGATTGCTGCCATTGTTTTTGTAGATATTATTGTTTTCTGCCTCACCATATTATTAATGGACTTTATTCGTGCTTTTGAATCAAACAAAGCGGGTGCGTTTAGTCTACAAAAAGTTGTGCTCATGCTTTCTAAAAACCCAATGGTCATTGCCTCAGTGCTGGGTCTCGTTGCGGGTGCACTTAAAAACAATATACCGTCAGGTGTCTATACCTATACCAACTTTTTAGGTGGCGCCGCGGCACCAGCAGCCCTCTTTGCCTTAGGTGTCATACTCGGCAACCAGCCCCTTCGCCCGGTAAGTGGCCCGGCATGGTTGGCGATCGGTTCAAAGCTTATTGTTCACCCGGCATTGTTCTTTGCGATGACGTTGATGGGTGGTGCTTTCATTATGAAACCCGATTGGCAAACGATGGCCTATCTGGTTGCGGCCGGTCCTTGCGGTGCCATGCCTTTTGTGATCGCATTGCAATACAACGTTAAGTCTGATTCGATTGCAAAGGCTGTGCTGATATCAACGGTTTTATCGATTATCAGTCTAAGTGTTTTGACTGGCACATTGAATTAACAATTTGCACGCCGATGATTCGCTAAGGCTAAATCATCAAATTTCATATCTTCTCTTCTTAAAGCGCGATGTTTCGTTTTGCGACCCGCCATGCGTGTGCGCCACATTTTGAACGAACTGGGCTTGAGTTCAGTCCTCATTAGTTTAATCACGTCAGTTTGAATCAACCCCGTGCGCGCTTCGATTGTTTCAAAGGTGGTTCGATCTTCCCAAGCCATTTGAATCACCGCAGATATATCGCCCGGTGTGAGGCTGGCAAGTCGATCAGCAGATGTGGTTTGCATGGTGGTGCCCTCAATAAACCTTATTTTATTTGCGCAAAAAAATTGATAAAATAAGTCTTAGTGCTTCAAATTAATGACCTATTTAGTAGGGATTGAGTCGCGCTTACTACTAATAAATCGATTCACATTCGCTACAATACCAATATATGATTACCTTTGCCGATGTTTCTTTATTCCCCCGTAACGCCAAGCCCCTGAATAGCTACCGCAAGTTCTGGGCGGCGCGCTTTGGTGTTGCCCCGTTTTTGCCCATGAGCCGAGACGAAATGACTCAACTCGGCTGGGACAGCTGTGACATCATTATTGTTACGGGTGATGCCTACGTTGATCACCCAAGCTTTGGTATGGCCGTTATTGGCCGAATGCTAGAAAACCAAGGGTTCAGGGTTGGCATTATTGCTCAACCAGACTGGCAAAGCGCCGAACCCTTCAAAGCCTTAGGTAAGCCCAATCTCTTTTTTGGTGTCACTGCTGGCAATATGGATTCAATGATCAATCGCTACACAGCTGATCGCAAAATACGTAGCGATGACGCCTACACAGCGGGTGATATGGGCGGTAAACGACCTGATCGCGCTGCAATTGTATATACCCAACGCTGTAAAGAAGCTTATAAAGACGTACCCATTATTTTGGGTGGAATTGAAGGTTCATTGCGGCGCATTGCCCATTATGACTATTGGTCAGACAAAGTGCGTCGCTCGGTGGTTACCGATAGCAAATGTGATTTGCTGTTGTTTGGCAATGCCGAACGTGCTGTAGTTGAAATTGCACATCGCTTAGCCGCCAAAGAACCTATTGAGCAGATCACTGACATTCGGGGTACTGCATTCATTCGGCGCGAAACGCCAGAGGGCTGGTATGAAATCGATTCAACCAGTGTTGATGCACCCGGTAGAGTTGAAGCCCACGTCAACCCATACTTAATGATTAGCGAGCAGGCACTTGAGCAAGGCGAAAGCTGTGCCCGTAATGACGAGGCGCGCGAGGTTGCTGATATCGCTAATAAAAAAAGCGCTCAAAAAAGTGCTGAAATAACAGATCAAACTCGGGGTCAGAAAGATAGCCCTAAAAGCGCGCAGCAGAGTTCTAAAAAAGGGGCTTTAGCCCCATCTGAATCACCCCTCGTGTTTCAACTTAACCCCTCGTTACAGGCAAACGGTAAGCTGAAAGTTCCGCCACGAGATCGCAGTGTGATTCGCTTACCTTCTTACGAGCAAGTCAAGTCAGACCCCGTGCTTTATGCTCATGCGAGCCGTGTTCTTCATTTGGAAACAAACCCGGGGAACGCGCGCGCCCTTGTTCAGGCACATGGGGTAGGGCATACCGCGCGCGATATCTGGATCAACCCGCCGCCCATTCCGCTCACAACGCCTGAAATGGATCTCGTCTTTGATCTGCCCTATGCGCGCAGCCCACATCCGGTTTATGCCGACGAAAAGGGTGGTCATGATGGCGAAACCAAAATACCCGCCTGGGAAATGATACGTTTTAGCGTCAATATTATGCGGGGCTGTTTTGGGGGCTGTACCTTTTGTTCAATTACCGAACATGAAGGTCGCATCATTCAAAGCCGTAGCGAAGATTCAGTTATACGTGAAATCGAAGATATTCGAGATAAAGTGCCCGGTTTTACAGGTGTTATTTCAGACTTAGGTGGCCCAACGGCCAACATGTATCGTATAGGTTGCAAAAGCCCTGAAATTGAGTCGGCTTGTCGCAAACCCAGTTGCGTTTACCCTTATGTCTGTCAAAACCTGAATACCGATCACAGCTCGTTAATTCACATGTATCGACGCGCCAGAGAATTAAAAGGCGTGAAAAAAATTCTAATTAGTTCCGGGTTGCGTTATGACTTGGCGGTTAAGTCACCTGAATACATTCGCGAATTGGTTACCCATCACGTCGGGGGTTATTTAAAAATAGCACCAGAGCATACCGAGATGGGCCCGCTTTCAAAAATGATGAAGCCGGGTATTGGTAGCTACGATAAGTTTAAGCAACTATTTGATAAATTCAGCGCTGAAGCAGGCAAAAAACAGTTCTTGGTACCTTATTTTATTGCCGCGCACCCCGGTACTCGCGACGAAGACATGATGAATTTAGCCGTTTGGTTAAAAAGCAACGGTTTTCGTGCTGATCAAGTTCAAACGTTTTACCCCAGCCCTATGGCAACCGCAACGGCTATGTATCACACGTCACGCAACCCGCTTGCGCGCGTCACCCGGACGAGTGAAACGGTTGATATTGTGCGGGGCGACCGTCGCCGTCGTTTGCACAAGGCATTTTTGCGCTATCACGACCCCAACAACTGGCCGATGTTGCGCGAAGCCTTAAAAATGATGGGCCGTGCTGACTTGATTGGTAATGGTAAAAAGCACCTCATTCCTTTTCACCAGCCTCAAACCAATGGCACCTACGTCAGTGCTCGCCGTAAAAATAGCTCAGGTGCAACATCAAGCGTCTCTCGAACACTAAAATCGGGGCAACTATTGACTCAGCATACAGGTTTGCCGCCGCGCCAAAAGTCTTAAACTTGGGTAAAGTTTTGCCCTCATCACATTGACTTCATGAGTGGGAACCTAGCGGCGCTTATGTTGTCTTAAAGCATTGATTTTTATATGAGATGAATTGTGAACCCAGATCGTGCCCTGTTGTCGATAGCCATGCTTGCTGCTTTTGCAGATGGTGCAAAAGACGATCGTGAGCGTGAGTCAGTTAAACAGTTTGCCCAACAAATGGGTTCTAACACGATAGATACGATGGGTATTTATCAAGACGTATTACTTAAGCGGGTTTCGCTTGAGCAAGTTACCGCGGCCTTGGTCGATGAGGGTCAGCGGCACTACGCTTATGAGCTGGCTGTCTGTGTTTGCGATAGCGATGGCCTGCGTTGCTATGATGAAAACAAATTTCTAAAAGAATTAAAAACATTACTCGGTTTAGACGCCGACCCCGTTGCACATGAAGTAGAACACCAAGCCGATGCCATTGCTTTGGGCGGCGCAATGATTGCAGGGGCAGTAGCTGGCAGCACTTTAAGCAACGTCGCGTCAAGTCAACTGACCACAAACCAAAATACTTTAGGCGAGATAACGCTAGAAGACGATACATCCCCAAAAGTGGTCGTAGCTCAAAGCACCTTAGATGATGCAGCGCTAGACAAAATGGTACTGAACTATTCCATCATGAATGGTGCGCTCGAACTATTGCCTCAGTCTTGGGCCTCTGTGGCTATTATTCCTATGCAAGTCAAAATGGTTTATCGCATAGGTAAATCGTATGGTAATGAGCTAGATCAAGGCCACATTCGTGAGTTCATAGCCACTGTTGGTGTGGGTATGACTTCTCAGTATTTAGAACAGTTTGGGCGTAAGCTAATTGGCGGCCTGTTGGGCAGTTTTTTAGGTAAAACAGGCAAAAAAGTAGGGGGTGCTGCCACGGGTGTCGCGATGTCGTTTGCGACAACTTATGCGTTAGGTCAGGTGGCCAAACGCTATTACGGCGGTGGACGCCAAATGAATACCGAATTATTGAAACAGGCATTTTCAGGCCTGCTTGCTCCTGCTCAAAAACTACAAACCCAGTATTTGCCAGAAATTCAAGAGAAAGCACGCAACCTTGACGCGAAAAGTGTGTTGTCAATGGTTCGGGGTGGAGGCCTTTGATAAGCCGTCGGTGTTATAGAACTTAATTCTCAACAATTTAAAAAATTCGCCGGGGTTAAACCCATCCTTGTCGCCAAACAGCTTTATTTTGTAAATCGCGCCACGAAATAATCTGTGTGGCTTTTGAAAACACGGCTTCTATTTCAACATATTCAATCGCATCAGTCGGTTGAGTCGGCTCAATCACTTTTGAGACTAGAAAATGTTTTTGTTTAGCTATGGGGATGACCGCCGTCCATTTGCTGAGTATGAGTTTCTTAGGGTTCAGTGGGTTCATCACACCTATCTTACTTTACATAGAGGGTAACTGACTTAAGACAATTCTATGAATCGATATAGCCCGAAGATTTTGTTCCAAACGATGAACGAATTCAAAACATGGGGCTACGAATTTTGTAGTGAAACACAAACATTCGGGTGCCTAACGCACCTAACAAAACGAAAACCACCATGGCTGTGATGTGTTCAGGGTGATATTGCTCCATACCAGCATACCAATTGATCAATAGCGAAAAAATAAGACCCCAAAGTAATGCAACTTCAGCGTAAAAAGACCCTTTAAGCCCCGGGTTATCAACGTCTGCCCTGATGACGTCTCGCAATATACCGCCACCTGCGCCGGTTAGTGCTGCGAACAAAGGGCCCCAAAGCCAAAGGGGTTGAATGTTTGCGTCCACTGCGACAATGACCCCAATAATGGTAAAGGCTGCAAGCCCCACTGCATCAAAAAATGCCACGGCTGAATGGTTGCTTAAGTGACCGATTAAGTAGGCATCAGTATGGGCCCCCAGTTCAGCTGACCGTTCAGAAGAAAGCCGATTCTTAATTCTAAATATGAAGTAAAAGGTGACGACAGTCCCTAGAATAGTCAGTAGGTAAAGTGGTGATTTCATTACAGAAAGTGTGTCACGTTGAAGGAGTAAGTCGCGAATAATGCCCCCACCCACAGACGGTACGGCAGCCAATACTAACGCACCAAAAAAACTGTACCCGCCTTGTCTGGCTAAAAGTACACCTGACATGGCAAAGGCGATCGTACCTATGATGTCTACAGCTAGAAACCACCATTGACCCGATGTGGCATCAAGCATAACGGGCAATAAGTATGTGCGAACGATTTCTTGGTATTCACCCGTTTCACGTAAGCTTTTAAGGCTTTCATTGAATGCAGTCACCATTGCTGGGCTGGTGGTGGCCTTACTGAAAATTACGTGAATGCCATCGGAAAAAATCGGAACACCGACTTCTTTTACCTGACCTTGCCAATTATTGCGCCAGACCAAAGTCTCAGCCACTAATTCATCAATTGCAATGGCGTCAACCACATTATTTAGCAGGTTACTTATGTTTTCTTTATCGTTTTCGACACGCACAATACGTGAAGCATGGGCAGGGTCATTGATAAAGGCCATCATGGTGGGACCATAATAAAAACCATTTATGACACCCAGCCGAATGTTTTGATTATTTAGCCGTTCATACCATTGTTCGGTTATTTTGAAATTGATTTCGTTCGTATCATTTTCTCGCACGTAAATAACATCTTTTTCAGTACGATAAGCATCAGAATAATAGGCATATTGACTACGCGCATCGCTTTTGAAGGCACCTGCAGCAACATCTCTTGTACCGTTTTTAATATCAATCTGATGCTGGTTCCATGAAACCTCATCAAAATCTAACAAATAACCCATTTTTGCAAAAATAGCCTTAAGTAACTCAACATCAAGGCCTGTTAATCGAGTTGAACCATTCTTAATAACCAGGTATTGATAGGGGTCCCAAGGGTACCAGCCTGCTCGTAGCACTTTTTGCTTTGTTTGCGCGTCTAGAGCAGGCGAGATAGCAACAACTGAAGAGGGTGTTGCCGACCCTTTCGTCTCAGTGCTTAATGCTGAATCGACCAAACCAAAAGTGAGTAAAAGACAAAAAAACCAAGATGTTAGTCGAAGCATTGCTAAGATAATCTCTCATTAATGAGTATAGGGTTATAGCGACACAGTCAGGACTATTTAATAAAAATCAGATTTGACCATTCCACAAACTTTTGCCAGTAGGCTTAATGCATTGCTACACGTTAAAGTAAAAAAATTTTAATATTGTTATGATGGTAGCGAAATCAGTTTATGGTAAATGTGCTGTCTCAGCTAGCTTTAAAGGTTAATGGTTACTAAAAGTAGACATTGTTTTCGTGTTGAACAATGATCAAATATAATACTATTTGCTTCAAATTTGACAGCAATTAAAATTTCAAACCCCAAGGATTTACCTCTTATCATGGCCACCCCAAACAACACTAAAAATTGTTCCAATGCAATTGTCACGGTACTTGAAAACCATGGGGTAACGCATGTTTTTGGTATTCCAGGCGCAAAAATTGACAGCCTTTTTATTGCACTGAAGCATTCCAAAAAAATTAAATTAGTGGTTTGTCGTCATGAACAAAACGCAGCCTTTATGGCAGCTGCGTTTGGGCGCTTAACGGGTACGGTCGGGGTTTGTATTGCAACTTCAGGCCCAGGCGTGACAAATTTGGTTACGGGTTTGGCCACAGCAACCAGTGAGGGTGATGCTGTGCTGGCAATTGGCGGTGAAGTACCCGTCAATGAACGTTTGAAAAAAACTCATCAATCGCTCGACACCACTACGTTGATGATGCCTGCAACAAAGTACTCTGCTGAAATCACAACCCCTAATCAGTTGTGTGAAATTTTGGGTAATGCCATTCGCGCGGCTGAAAGCGGCCGGCCAGGTGCTGCATTTGTTTCTTTACCTAGAGATATTGGCTTAGCTGATTACCCCGGCACTGTGCACGAAGCATGGGGCCAAAAACTGTTAGCGGGCCCTGCCAATCAATTCGCTATAGAGCAGGCATTGACGCTTCTTAATAATAGTAAACGTCCAATCGCTTTGCTAGGTATGCAGTCTTCAGAGGCAGCATTTGCTGAACCATTGGTCAACTTCTTTAAAAAGTCAGGCATACCTTATGTTGCCACCTTTCAAGGTGCAGGGGCTTGGGTGCAAAGAAAGGGCGGCGGTATTTATGCGGGTCGTGTGGGTTTGTTTCGCAACCAGCCCGCTGATAAATTGCTTGACCAAGCCGACTGTGTGCTGACGATTGGTTACGATTCAATTGAATATGACCCTTTTATTTGGAATACTGACACGAATCGACCCGTCATATGTTTAGATACCATTGCGACTGCGCAAGACAATGCTTTTATGCCTGCAATTGAGTTAGTTGGTGATATCGGTGCCACATTAAATGTATTTTCTGTCGGTTTAAAAGTTGGCCTAGACCCAACCTTTGTAAGTGTTGCGCGTGAGGCCGTACAAGCTGTGCAAGCAACGATTGATGAGGGCGCTGGTATGAATAAGTTCCCTGTCGCGCCTCTGCGACTCATTCATGAGTTGCGCAAAGTTATCACACCCGAAACACATGTCGCTTTAGATGTGGGTTCACATTACATTTGGGCAAATCGCTATTGCGCTGCAGACCATGCACGGCAAGTGATGGTGAGCAATGGTCAACAAACACTGGGTGTTGCCATGCCTTGGGCAATTGCGATGAGTATGCTGTACCCAAATGACCGCATTTTGTCAGTATCAGGTGATGGGGGGTTTTTGTTTAGCGTGATGGAACTTGAAACGGCAGTCAGAGAGGGCACGAAGTTTGTTCATGTGATCTGGAACAGCGACTCGTACGATATGGTTGCCTTCCAAGAACAAGCGGCTTATGGTGAAGAGGCTGGCGTTCAGTTAGGTGCTTACGATGTGGTGAAACTGGCTGAGGCTTTTGGTTGCAAAGGCTACAACATTCAATCGGCTGATGAGTTGCCAGGGGTTCTCGCCGAAGCCTTTCAATCTAAAGTACCTGTGCTGATCAACGTGCCCGTTGATTACAGTCGAAACAGCATATTGATGCAAAACGTGATTCAAAGCTTTGTAAATTAAAGACCATGCATAAATCTAAAATACCCCATAGCAACAACCTTAAAGTGAATATCTCCTCTTCATTATTAGCTGCTGTTAAGCAACGTTGTAAACAAACGGGCGACTCAGTTGATCATGTGGTTCAAGAGGCTTTGGCTAAGTTGCTGGGTGTTGAGCATCACACCCTGTTTCAAGTTTCTACGTCTACAGCTTTAGTGCAAGGTGTATACCAAGGCTGTGTCACGGTGGGTCAAATAAAAACGCATGGTGATTTTGGCTTAGGTACTTTTGATAGTTTAGATGGCGAAGGTTTGATGCTTGACGGTCACGTATGGCAAGCTCATGGTGACGGCAGAGTTTTAGAGCCACCTGATAGCACCACAGCCCCCTTTTGGGTCAGTGCTGAATTTGCAGCAGATCGGTCTGGTGTGCTGAGTCAGCTTGTGAGTTGGGCTGATTTGTGTGGGCAGATTGATTCATATCGGCAATCGGGTAACCTGTTTACCGCCATAAGAATAGACGGCGTTTTTGATGAAATTCACTATCGTGTGGCTTGCAAAGCTGCAGCGGGTGAAGACCTTGTTACGGCAACCAGTCATCAAGCTGAATTTACCTTTAATAATTGTTCAGGTACATTGATGGGCTTTTGGTCGCCGTCTTACGCTCGTACTTTCAACATTCCGGGTTATCACATGCATTTTTTGTCTGCTGATCGCCAGCATGGGGGGCATGTTTTAGATATTAAGGCTAAAGATTTGAAAATTCAGGTGATGGACGCTAACAATGTAGTGATGGCATTACCTGAAACCCCACAGTTTTTAAGCGCCGATTTATCAATAGACCCCTCAAAGGCCTTGAGTAAAGCTGAGGGGTCTAGAACTTAACTTTCTGCAATCTAAAAAGTTAAGTTACCAGATCTACACGACCCGTACTCAGGTTATAAAACCCGCCCAATACTTTCAGTTTGCCTTCTTTAACACGCTGGCTAATGATGGGGTTTGATTCATGTAAGTTGCGTACATTAAGCAAAATATTATTACGTTCAGCTGCAAGCACAACATCAGCGGCCTTGTCGTTTACTGCTTGACGAACAGCGGGTGCGAGTGCTGTGGTCAATGCTTGAATGTGCCCAGGGAATGCAGCATTTTGTGTATAAGCTGCTACGGCTGCACTGATTGCACCGCAACTGCTATGACCTAACACCATAATGAGTGGCGACTGAAGCACTGCAGTACCGTATTCTAGGCTGGCTAAAATATCAGGCGTTACAAAGTTACCCGCAACGCGGGTAACAAACAAATCGCCGCGCCCCTCGTCAAAACATAGCTCAGGTGCAACCCTTGAATCAGCGCAACTTAGAATACATGCATAGGGGTTTTGCCCCTTTGATAACGCTGCGCGTGTCGTATCAAAGTTTATGGCCTGCGATTTACCGCTGACGTAACGCTCGTTACCCGTCATCAAACGAGCTAGAGCTTGATCAGGTGATACAACATTTGCAGGCAAAGGTACTGTCGTTTGAGCGTGTACTTTTGCTGAACCCAGCACAGCAGCAATAGGCATGGCACCGAATAGACCCATGAGTGATCGACGACTTTTTGAAGCAGGTTCATTTGATGAAGTATGGATTGAGAATACAGATGAACAAAGTTTGCACATGATGACTTCCTTTTTATTTGTAGTTATTTTTTTTTAATTTTAGTGAGTTTTTCATTTAACTTAAATTACTAGCCTGATAGGCCGTAAGAAAGAGGAATCACTTAGTAAACAACTTTAACATGAATTCAAGACCATTAAATGACCTAAATTAAATGGTTTAATTTTTTAAATAAGCTAAATGTTATTGATGTAAGTTTTAAGTTTTTTTTGTGAATTTTATTATCAATTTTTGTTTAATTCTTTTTTATAAAAATAAAAGGGTGGTCAGCTGCACACTGATCACCCATTTAAAATGTAGTAGAAGGTTAGTTTTATACGCTGCTAATTAGTAGCTCTTATAAGGTAAAAACTTGCCTGACATTGAGATACGAACACGGTCGCCCTTGGGGTCTGATTCACGTTGAAGATCCATAGAAAAATCAATAGCGCTCATAATGCCATCACCAAATTCTTCATTTATGAGCGCTTTAAATGTTGTGCCATAAACACTGACGAGTTCATAAAACCGGTAGATGAGTGGGTCTGTAGGCACGGCGGTTGGCAAAGAGCCCTTATAGGGCACCATTTGAAGTATGGCTGTTACCTCACTTGGCAAAGCAAAAATTTCAGTTATTATTTTTGCTTGCTCAGCGTTTAAAGTCATTTGCCCAAGACATGCAGCGGTTGTCCATTCTTTTGATAAACCAACTTTTTGTGCCACGTCAGCCCACTTTATACCGTTTGCAATTTTGGCGGCGTAAATGAGATCGGTAACGTCTTCGCGTGTCATGGGTTTGTTATAGCTTGTCATGTTTTCCTCGTCAGTTTTAATTGAGATTCGTGGGTAAAAAATATAAGGTAATCGGGTAATGCTTTAACTAAATTGCTTTATGTTCTTTATGTTCTTTATGTTGTAACCCCGGCTGTACAACTCTTGGGGTTAATGGTTTTTCTTCTGCACCATTAGATATGGCTTTGGCACGAGACACTAAAAAGTCAATCAGGTGATTTCTAATGTTGTAGTACTGAGGGTCATGATGCACCGTCGCTCGCGTTCTGTTTCGTGGCATTGTATTTTCAACAATTTCAGCAATGACAGCCTGCGGCCCATTACTCATCATAAAAATTTTATCTGCTAAAAGAATAGATTCATCAACATCATGAGTAATCATAAAGACAGTTTGTTTCGTTTCTAAAACGATCGACAGCAACTCATCTTGAATGCTGCCGCGGGTTAATGCGTCGAGCGCACCAAAGGGTTCATCTAGCAAAAGCATTTTGGGTTGAATCGCAAAAGCCCGTGCGATGCCAACACGTTGCTTCATTCCACCTGATAGCTGGGAAGGTTTTTTTTCTTCGGAACCGTTGAGGCGCACTAAATCAATGAAATTTTGTGTGTGTGCATTAATTTGTGAATCAGACCATTGAGGCCATTTTGATTTGACTGCAAAATTTATGTTGGCTTTAACACTTAACCAGGGCAACAGAGCGTGCGATTGAAACACAACGCCACGATCTAAGCTTGGTCCAGCAATTTCTCTACCATCCATGAAGGCGTAGCCGGCACTGGCTTTTTCTAGGCCTGCTAAAACGTTCAAAATGGTCGTTTTGCCACACCCAGAGTGTCCGATAATGCAGACGAAATCACCCTTATTAATGTGAAAGTTTACATTTTCAAATACAACGAGTTCAGGTTCTCCAGGTGCGCCAGGGTAAGATTTCTTAAGATTTTCTACTTGCAAAAAGTTTGGCATATTGTGTGCACTAATCCTTATACATAACTGCTTTTTGCAGTCTGGCAAAGCCAAAATCTAAAAGCATGCCAATGAGGCCTATTGCCAATATGGCCACTAAAATATTACTAATTGAGAGATTGTTCCACTCGTTCCAGACGAAATAACCAATGCCGGTGCCGCCAACAAGCATTTCAGCCGCTACGATTACCAACCAAGCAATACCGATTGATATACGCATACCCGTCATAATTGTGGGTGCAGCAGCAGGCAATATGACGTAAATAGCTTTACGCAATGGCTTAACTTCAAGCGTTAGTGAGACATCAAGCCACTCTTTTCGAACGGCACCGACACCGAAAGCGGTATTAATGAGCATCGGCCAAATCGAACAAATAAAAATAACAAAAATAGACGATATGTTTGAATCTTTAAGAATAAACAGAGCAAGCGGCATCCACGCTAAAGGTGATATAGGCTTAAGTATTTGAATAAAAGGGTCAAGCGCTTCAAAGACTCGGCGAGACATACCAATGATAAAACCAAGCGGCACAGCCACCAGTGCAGCCAACCCAAAGCCAGCCGCTACGCGAGCAATTGACCACGCTAATTGAATGCCAATGCCTTTGTCGTTTGGGCCAAGATCATAAAAAGGGTCTGATAGCTGTTTAACCAACACAGAAAAAAATTGATGAGGTGTTGGAAACCCAGTCTGTTGACCAACGGCTGCTGCGGCACCAACCAATTTAGCGTAGTCGTCATCGACTGTCTGCTGCCCAGCTGATGGCAAAGTAACCAAATACCAAAATAAAATAATGATAATTAAGATTAAGGTTGGCGGCCACAGCCGTTTGAAATACGCTTGATTCAACATTGACATCAACTTCTTTTAATAGCAAAGCTATTCAGGTAGGCTTCGGGTTGTGCTGGATCAAATGGTTTACCCATTACGCTGAAGCCTTTAGATGTAGTGGTGGGTGGCGTCATACCAACCTCTTTCATCAAGCGCGCTGCATCAGTTGCTAGAAAAACCTGTTGGGCAACTTGTTGATAGTTGACTTCGCCCTTTATCTGACCCCATCGTTGCATCTGAGTCAAAATCCAGACAGCAAACGACTGCCAAGGGAATGGATCAAAACCAATACGATCCGGTACGCGTTGCACGTTGCCTAGGCCATCAGCAAATGTGCCAGTTAGGACCTGTTCGACCACTGTTACGGGTTGATTGAGGTAGTTAGCCGGTGCAATTTGTACCGCAATTTCTTTACGGTTTTCAGCTTTTTGAGCATAGGCAGTGGCATCGATGATTGCGCGCAACAAAGCGGCATACGTATTTGGCATGGTCGTTACAAATTTTTGGCTAGCCGCAAAGGCGCAGCAGGGGTGGCCGTTCCAAATGTCTTTAGATAATATGTGAATAAATCCAACCCCATCGTAAACAGCACGTTGGTTAACCGGGTCTGGTGCAAGAAAGCCGTCTAGGTTGTCGGCACGTAAATTTGCAACCATGTCAGGTGGGGCTACCACTCGAATTTGTACGTCACGATCGGGGTCAAGACCTGCTTCAGCTAAGTAGTAACGTAATAAATAATTGTGCATTGAATAATCAAACGGTACTGCAAACTTAAACCCTTTCCAGTCTTTTGGGTTACGCTTGTCTTTGTGTTTCATAGCCAAAGTAATGGCCTGACCATTGATATTTTCTACAGCTGGCATGGTGTACGGAATAGGGGCTACACCCAGGCCTAATGACAACGCAATGGGCATCGGTGCAAGCATGTGAGCCGCGTCGTATTCACCATTAAGTGTTTTGTCACGAACTAAAGCCCAGCCTGCTGTTTTAACAATATCAACATTTAGCCCTTGCTTAGCATAGAAGCCCATTGGGTGAGCCATAATGATTGGGGTTGCACAAGTAATGGGTATGAAACCAATCGACAGGTTAGTTTTCTCTAATGGGCCGCTTCCTTGCGCGAAGGCGTCTTTG
>Ga0335398_10002299_pt1 | contig 30545 bp, 33 predicted proteins | sample BON03_FD_205742 | JGI IMG/M metagenome (GOLD analysis project Ga0335398, IMG submission 205742) | Freshwater microbial communities from Lake Bonney liftoff mats and glacier meltwater in Antarctica - BON-03 (spades assembly) (version 2) | ecosystem: Environmental > Aquatic > Freshwater > Ice >... | reverse complement strand
CGATTGTGATCTCAGGAGTGCTAATCACAACTTCACAGCAAATTCCAAGACAGTATTCGCGTCTGGAAGAACTGCTAGATCTTTAAAATTGGTACGTGTTTGCAACTGGTTGGTTGTTTTTGAAAATCGCACCATTTTTAAATAGGTGGTTATTTTATGTACTTTGCTGTCAGATCACACTTACCCCGACATGAATGTACACTTGGAAAGGAAAAATTTACAGAACAAGACACAAACATGTACTTGCAGCGAAAACCATCATGAAAAAAAGGGGTGGCAGAAAGATGACCCAGATTATTTGGTATAATATCGATTTTCTTTATTTGTGTTTAGAACAGGTACCACTACCAGAAGGGGTTTGTCTTCTGGTACAAAATTGTGAATGAGTACACAAACCTTTGCCACCACCAACGACAGTAGGATCCAACCTGCATTCATTGCAATACCTCACCTGCCTTTTGCCATTAGGAGCATGCATGCACTCTAAATGACGACCATGACGTTGGTAGATGGCGGTCTTTTCTCGATGTGGACTCCCACTGGAACTTGGGTGAGGAAATTCCATCTTAGCACTCAACACTAATTTGTCAACCTGGTTGAAAAAATCCACAGATGTCTGGTTTTTACTGAATTTTGTCTGCCCTGGTTTGTCGCTCTTAAGATCCAAATTTGGTGGCAATGTTCCAAACGAATTGCATTCAATTGAGGTGCAGCGCTTGGGTGTCTCAGGCACAAGAACATCAGGTGTCATTGGCACGAGCACCTGGGCATTACTACACCTCTGTGGTGTATTGAAACTGTCACCATTGCACAAATGCGTCTCTCCTAGACTATCATACTGCTGGTTGTTACCGATATTTGTTTGACATGGATTGACGCGCTGGTGTTGCATATTTAGTGACATTGTCCAGAACTCATTGCATGCAATTGCCTTCATGCTGTCTGGTGTCTGAGAAATTGGTGTCTGAGGAATGAGGACAGGGCCTTGTCTCCATATCTCCAATGAGTTGTCTATGGTCACAGTTGAGTTGGAGTTCACGTGTTTGTATTTGTGATTTTTTTGGATTCCGAGTTGCGTGAATATAGGTGTGAATGTGTGTTTTGGTCGGATGGGAAACATCCTACCAACTCTTGAAGTGTGTAAGACTTTCATTGCGGGAGAACTCAGACCAGGTCGTCTAATTAATGGCAGGTCCTTGGGCAACACACTCCTTCGTTTTGACTGCGATTGTTTCATACTGACAGTCACCTGCAAAAACCTCGAAACTTGATTGCATTTTTTTTCTACCCTCTCGGTCCTGACAACACTGCTTTTGTCAACAGTATAATCACTTGCTGCTGTACCAGAGACTGTGTTCGACATCTTTACCAGCTCTTGATCTGCCAATACTACCAAGGCACCAATCCTTTCGGCAGAAATCCCAAAATACTCGGCGATTTCTGTGAGTGTTCGAGGTAAGCAAGAGCCAAACAATGGTTCAAGGGTCGCGTTAAAGTAACTTAACTTTTGAGCAAAGGTCTGGTTCACGAAAAACCTTCCAAGCGCAATTTTTACACTATGCATCGTTGTAGTCCCAATAGGGTCTGCATATTCTGTTCCTGTGCAAACTTTCAAATACAAGCGCAACAGTGCCTGCAATTCATGCATCCGTTTGTACAAATCTTTCGACATGCCAGCAGATACAGTGTTCCAAGTCCGTGCCTTTATAACCCATTTTGACGTTATGAGTGACCTAATCTCTGTCCGAACACTGTGGACCACCCTCCCCGTGTTAGCAGCTGTGCAGGATACATCGTGTTTCAATTCTTGTTTTCTCTCCATTATTCCACGATATGCCCAATTCTGCGTTGCCACACCTTCGTCCATTGTTATGCCCTCATGTTCGTCTAATTTCCAGACTGCCACCAGGTCCTCACGTTCATCCACATTTCCATCTTCGACGACTTTTTTCAAGTTCTCGAGGACAGCATTGCACCTGGGAATAAAACGCGTGAACAAACTAATCGGATTCTTGTGCATGTTCGTTCGAAGCAAATTGCTGTATTGGAGATGTAGTATATCGACAGTACTTTCAACTGTCACCTCCAAATTTTGTTGGCCACTCGTTTGAATAGTATTTATGGAAGATTGTCTGATGTCAAGGTTGGCCCCACAGCTCGCATGTTCATCAACCTCACTGCCCTTTTTGCCATTTGGAGTCAAAAAAGCTGATGCGGAAGATGCGTCCATTACATCGGACGGACCCTGAGTTGCAGTGAGTGAAGACATAATGAGCTGTGCGGTGAAGTATCTGTACAAATCGACAAGAGAAAAAACAAACAACAATAGAATGAAATAGACATGCAGCAAGACAAAGAGTTATCAGATTGAAAGCGCAATAAAAGGACAATACACTGCAAAGACAAAAACCCGAATGAGGGCAACAAATATAAAGAGAGAGAAACACAGAAACAAAAGGAAACCAGAAACAAGGAGAAACAAGATAGAAAGTCAGACAAAGAAAAAAAAGAAGAGAGTGAAGGATATGCAGATAGATCAAAATAGACACAATGATCACAAGAGAATAAGACATGTAAACTCGACAAAAAAGAAGAATCAGGATTGAAAGACCAAGTGAAAGATAAAGGTGAAGGATGAGCGACAATTGAATTCTGGGCGAAGGTGAAAATGCGAGCAAGGGATGGAGGAAGAAAATGCAAGGACAGTGACAGAGAGAATAAGAGAAGTCGATTAAATTAGTATAGATCCTTGCCAAAACAGTGAGACTTACACTTTATAAGGACAAAGGCGCTTTCTCGCAAGTGAGCGACCAACAGAGTTGAGATGCAAGTACCTCAACATTTGTGGTTGCTTCATCTGAAGGTTTCTTACACTTACATACAGTACAAGATGGGGAGCACCATTGAAAGCACAACAGTAACAGAAAGAAGGTAGTGCACACATGTTACAATATCAATCCTCCTCCTGAATGAGAAAAGAGAAAAGAAAAGAATGAAAATCTTTTTAAATTTTTTGTCAATTCAAGTAGCATAGTGTTGAAGGGTATGAAGTAATAAAGAAGACCATAATAACTATCTAACCACTTAGAATCAGTTTGTACGATGAGTTAGTATTGATGATGATGTTTTGGTAGTACTGATTCATCGGATCCGAACAATGTAACTCATAATTCAATGTCAGTTTCTAAACACTCCTCTGTTGGGATTTTTTTTTATAAATCATGACAAAGAGAATCTTAAAAAGTCCATCCTACTTGAAATCTGAAACTACAACAAAGTCCGCAAAATTTTCAGACAAGTTGTAATTTACCGTGTTCACAACAACGAGCCGTCACTAAAAAATTCAAATATAATCATTTCGCCAAATAATTTCGTTTTTTTCTCACTTTCCTCTTCTTCGGCAGCTGGCCTGAGACTGACACTCCCAAGTTGTGAGAAGAAGAATTTTCAAGAAGCAGATCGGGCGAAGTCGGCGTGCATATGAGCAGTTTACAGGGCATCGTATCATCTGGCAAATCAGCAGCTTGCTGCGGAACAATACAAAGTAAAACCACATACTGGGAGGCGGAACTTCCGTGCAATCAAAAAGAAGCACAAAACTTGAAGATTGCGTTGGAACAATCTGATCCACCAGAGACATGGGCGAAATGTGCAGTGTGTTTCGGGACGGCACATGCGAACACAACCTTCTTGCCAGCAGGTTTGCTTTTGCATTGTCAATCACAACACTCTGAGGTCTATTTCTACGACGTGCCAGCACATGAGGGAGGGTTGTCTGATGCAGAGCTGTCGGAGGACGATGAGCTGCCGGAGAAAGAAGAGCTGCCTCAGTACGTCGCGATGTCGAAGAAAGAAAATTTGTTTGAGAAAGACCTGATGGAGGAACGGTTGGTAAAGGAAGTGCTGCCGGGAAAAGAGATTGCTGTTGCTGCAGCTGCAACACAGCAGTCCAATGCAGAGTCTGTTTCGACGCACCAGGGAAAAGAAGATTTAGCGGAAGCGGTGTGTATTAAGTACAATCAGAAGAAACTGGCAAAGAAGGGTCGTCATACAAGCGACATCACTACGGGTTGCTTAGGACAGGAAGAGTGCAAGGTGATTCCAGACGTCACCTATATGATGACTAATGGTTTGGACTTGAACTTCTTCGAATGCCTTATTTGTTGTAAGCGTTATAATTCTCGCCGCAGACATGCGTTGGATGGGCTTGGTGTATACAAGGAATATCGCTTCGCATATCATGCAGACTTGATCAACCATCTCTCAACACACCATATCAATCAAGAGAGCAAAAATGCTGTGAAGGAGCATGGGGAGATCTTGCAAATCCAGCGTTGGCAGGGACTGGGTCCCAGGAACTGCTCAGTCCTACACTCGGGTCCGTTTCAATACCCTTCACAGTCAGCACATTCTGCATGTAACATCAAAGCACAGCAAGAGGCCATTAAAGAATCGAAGAACAAAGAAAATTCGTTTCGGATTAGCCATATGGATTTGTCGATATTTCGTGCGGCGCACACTGGATTTGATTCTCTGGCCAAAGCTGCAGAAAATTTGGTCAAACATGCCATAGTGCGACAAAACGGCGGAGGCGAAGAAGGGGTGCTCGTCTGTTTATACATTGCAGTTTTTTTGTTATCACCCTCAACTTTGTCTTCTGTGGTTTTTTGCAGATTTCGTGTATTGTACTGATGTGTACATGTGCTGACTTACTATTTTTAATTGTGTTTTTAAAGGAAAAGTATCTCAACACGGTGGATGTTTCTCTCACCTTTGTTGACCCAATCAAGCAGACAAAAAGCGATTACCTCACCTTTTCGACACACACTGATGATGGTATACGTAGCAAACATGAATCAGTTTGCTCATGATTTTTTCAGTTTCTCATGTTTTTTTAACATTTTCGCTGTTTTCAGGTGTGACAGAAGGTGCGTTTCTCGGTGAATCGACCAAAGCCTCAAAAAAACGGTCAGCTGCCGGCCTGGGTGTGGCGCATACTGTGGTTATTAAATGCAGTACAGGTATATTACAAATATTTGGTAGGCATTAAAGACTGGTAATACTGAAATTGATTTTCTTTATGCTCAATTTCGTCTGAAACAAACATCACACTCACAGGTCCAAGTTACATGCACGTATGCGGAGCCTTTCGTAAGGGCAGGTGCATGGCGTATAGTCGCTACCATGGCACGTATGCTTCTTTTCCAGCAGATCTCAAGCACCGCTCCGTGAAACTTGGTAAGCGCAGGCATATTCTGAAGCTGTCATTCTTCTTCAGAATTCTTCGAAAACCAATTGCAAGGCCTGCCAAAACGCCAAATGTGACCAAATTCTTAATTGCAAAGAAATCCATCAGAAAGAGTCCCCGCTTCGTCCGAGGGATTCATGGCACAGAAGAAGGGAGTGTACAGAGACCATGAGAAGGTTTTTGTAAAGGGCCACAAGACTGCATTGTGTGTGGATGGAGACTGCAGGATCAGGGACTGAAGACTGCAGGGCAGGTCGCTCAAGAATGCAGGAATGTTTGTGGTTTCTTTGGAATATTTCAGATGGCAAGCAGCGGTATTTATGTGTAAACGCACCAGTTCGATGTGGCAAATCAAATTGAAACGCAAACGAGTTAATGAGTAGGACTGACTTAGTGTGGCATTCCCATTCCAAGACTGTTTGTATCAGGCCTGTCGGAAAGTGATATTCCTGAAACGGATTATTTTAAACATCCATAACGATATGAATCTGTACATACAAGCACAAGTAGACTACGACTGTGTCTCCCGCACAAATGTTTGTGTTTTCCTCTCTTTCTGGTCTGTATTGAATATGTCAACAACCCCGCCAAGGAGTGTCCCAGTGCACAAAAGTGGAAACATGATGCTCAGTTCCCAAGTCATGCGAACAAGGATAAATCTTGGTATTGTTATGAGTTGAGGAAAAAACAAACTTTCATATGAATGGTGGTCAGAGTCCTGCGAGACCATTTTCAAATCCTCAAAATGGATTTGATTATTCGCCAAGCAGCACAAATTCCTTCATGCGCTCAACGACGCCCACCAAGAATTCTAGCTCGGAAATTTGCTCCTCGCGCTGTGGGTTAATCTTCGAGAGCATTTCCCAAAATTGCAAAGGCCAGTGTGAGTTGGTTGTCCATTATTTCAGAGCTCCTGCTAATCTCTACTCCATTCTCGACATCCGCATCCTTTAATCTGCCGAATCCAACACAACACGTTCATTTCAATGTAGTCGGGGCCAAGTTTTGCATAGTGTGCTTGCGAGAAAATTACGCGTTCTAAGAAGGCATAAGTTTGCTCGGACTTGTTCCTTCCAGGTTCCAATTCCCAGACGCGTGTGCGAGTAACGAAAATTTCGGCCTCCAACAGAAATTCTTCCACCACGCTGCGATTTTGAATCATTGTTGTAACATCACTGTCGAACTCCCATTCATCGCGCTGCGCCTCGGAAGGTTCAAGCTCTTCCACTCTCTTGACAAGACGGAAAAAGGCACGTAGACGCTTGTCCGCTGCATCCCAGTCGTCAAGCACCATGCACATTATCGCAAGTCATGCTGTCATACTCGTGGTAGCCCAGCATAATGACACGTCACTCATCTTGTATTTGCGGGTCGACCAAGTTGCCTCTGCGAACTTGACAATTGTCTGCTCCTGCACTGCTTTGGTCATTTTCAGAAACAGATGCAGCGAAATGTTCTCAGGTCAACTGTCAACAAGGACTTTGCGTAACATTCCTTCTTTCGGTCCCGCAACCCTGAAAGTCATTTGTACACCAGTCTTGCTGTAGCTCGCTTTGTGTCCGTGTTTCCAGTGTGCTATTTGACAGTCACGTCCACAATATGACACATATTTATATACATATATATTTATATGTATATATATATATATATATATACATATATATCAAGATTTGAACCTATATATGTATATTTGTATACATATATATATATATATTCATATATAAATAAATATACATATATATATTCATATATATGTATTTGTATATATATACATATATGAATGCAAATACATCTACATACATGTATACTGCACCTATAAATATATATATATATATTCATATATATGTATTTATATATATATACATATGTATATGCAAATACACCTACATGAATGTATGCTGCATCGCCCAATCGCCTCTTACAAACCTTGCTCCCTCGCTTTTGTCCATGTCAAGGTTACTCCAGACATATAGAATTCCCTCTATTCTGTCTTCTGATCCCTCCGTCCCTTACTACCTTACTCTCTTTCCCTGCCTGATGTCAAACCCCCCTATTTTGCATGCCCCCTCATTCGCACCCATTTCCTTCCTTCCTCCCTCCCACATCTTATGTAAACATACATATATATATATATATATATATATATAAATGTATATAGACATATATATATAAACCTATATGTATGTGTATGTACATACATTCATATATGCATGTAAATACATATATATATATGTATATCTTTGTATTTGTATGTATACGTTTATATATATATATATATACTCGTATACTTGAATGCAAATGTCAGAATATATCAACACGCAAGTACTTGCATATATTCAAAAGATATGGGTATTTTCATTTTCACACTATATATTTGTATGTTTGTCTACGTATATGCAAAGATGTATTTACATATAGATATATTTTTATATATATAAACACATCTATAAGTATATCTATAAATATAATTTTTTTCACATATATATGTATATGTATGCATATGTATACATGTATATGAAAATATGGATAATTATAGATGTATACATGTGCAAATGAAGTTTTTGGATGTGTACATATGTATGTACATAAATATGCATACAAATGATAAATGTATACATATATATACATTTGCATGTATCGACAAATATAGGTATTTGTACATGCAATTAGAAATAAAAATGTAGATACGTACATATCAAAGTATATGTGAACATACATTTACAAATTCAAGTATATGCCCATACATATACAAGTAAATACATATACTCAAATATATTTGTTTGTATATATATAGATTTGGATATATATATACATATAACATATGTACACACTTTATACATATTAATATACATATATATACATACATATATATATACATAAATATAAATATACATACGTAAGTATATATATATATATTTGTGTATATTTATTTGTATTGTGAATTATATGTATATGTATACTTTCAGAAATGTACATATATACAAAATCAATACACATGTATGTTTGTGTAGATTAAAAATGTATATATACATGTATATTCATGTTGAACATTATACATATATATATAGAGAGATATGTATATATTTATTTCAATACATCAATATACATATTTATATATATATCATTTGATGCAGATGTGTATTTATATATACATGTTTATACAGAATTATATACATACACATACATGTGGCTGTATGTACATACATGTATATATACATATATATGAATATATGTATCAGCATGGGTTTCTATACTTATTTGTCTATATATACATATGCATGTATACATATACATATGCATGTATACTTCTTTTTGCCCCTTTTGCGGGATAAAAAGTAAATCGCAAACAGAAAAGACCACAGATACATCGAACCTTGGCGCCAGAACGAACGATAACATGCTATGCAAGAGGATACGACATGGATCCAAACTTTATAGCGCTTCATTCCCCTTTCCATTCCCCTGCAAAACTTCACCCTTTCCACCTGCCTTTCCTCTTGTACATTTGCTGTCGGTTACCGCGCAGATGAGCCAGATACTAACAGATCACAATGCACACACCACACTGCATATGCTGCAAAAACGACACACAAGATGCATGCAAACGTTCTACTTAATCAAGTTTAAAAAGATCTTTTATTTACCTTCACTTGTTCTCTAACTACTATATGGTCATCAGACAACGATAACAAAGGATTTTCCTGTTAGAGTTTATTCAAGTCAAACATATGTATCTCCCTACAGAGTCCAGTCCCTTTGTCCCTCATCCTCTGCAATCCATTATCGTTACAGTTTCTCTCTCTAAGTATGACTTCTTGTATGTTTCTGTACCCTTCTCTTGTCTTCCTAATATTGCTTGCTCCCTCGCTTTCTCCCTCCCGCGTGCTCAAGCGCAATCAATCTCCGTCTGTCTCGCCTTTTTCCTCTCTCTATCTCTCCATCTTTCTCATTCTCCCTCTCTCTCTGTATCTTTCTCTTTTCTTGTTTTGCTATGTGGACTTCGATCCACGTTGTGCTTTCCTCCCACTCTATCTTCTTCTCTCGCTCTCTCTTCCCTGGTTTTCACCCTCCCTTACCTACACTCCCGCGTTTTCTCACTCTCTTGCTTCTTGACTTGTTACTTACATCCTTTCCTCTTTGATGATTCCAATTTGGTTTGTATCTACAACCTATCCTCCTCCCTCTATCACTACCCTCATCATGCAATCCCTTCAAACCTCAGTCCCTTTCTCCCTCCATATTGCGTTGCTCTCTCCCTACGATTTTTTCTACCTTCCTCTCTCTCGCTACATGTCTTCATCCTACGCCCCAACTCTTTCTCCATTTCTTGAATTCCATCTCCTTTCTTTTTGATCCCTTCACTCTCTTTCTTCCTTCCTCTTTCTCTCCCTACTTCACTGCTTCACTTCCTGAAACTTCTCATCCCACTCACCCACCGCACCTCTTTCCCTCTCTGTTTCTCCCCTTGACTCGCTCTCGCAGCTTCCAACCCTTCATACCTGACGGACTCCCTGCGCTACCTGTTCCCTTGCTTCCTCACCCTCTGACACATACAAACACAACAACAAACTCACACACACGACGTCTCACATGAAAACAATTACTCGCACGCAACTCGTTTATGAAAGCGCACAAAAACACAAACACAAAACCTCAAAGGCACACAATGGCCGCCCATGGTTCTGCACACTCACAGACACACAGAAACCCCACCACAAAAACTGAAGTATGATCTCGTACACACTCTTTCTGGATTTGTTTCTTTTCGTCTATCCGACATACAAATACACAGTATACGCATGACAATACGAAAACGCAAATTCACCAATATGCACGCACACATTCACACACAGCCAAAAAAAAAGAAGAATCCAGACATCATCATGCGGCCAAGGTCATTCTTGAATAAGGCTAAAACCAATGGTACACACCCCAATCCTTTGAACCACTCAATTCCTAATAAATACAATACTTTCTCCAGGTTGAATATGTGCAATAGATCCATTCAATTTATTTTTGAATCATACAAACGCGAATGCAAACTCAAATTGCACTAAACCTTTCTTGAGGTGTTCAGACATGAACAACAACGAAGGACCACGCAGTTTAACACTGGGAGCGCATGACTCGTCATGCCTTGCAACACCCATAAAAAGGCATAGCGAGTAACCACATAAATAATTGAATATCGTATATGTAAACACACAAAGTGAAGGAGCAAAAGACAGACCGAGAGAAAGGGCCTGCCTCCGTATGTCAATTTGTCATGAAACAAATGTTTCGTGTGGTATCAATTGATAGCCACCATGTATGCCGTTTTGGCAGTGATTACACGAAAAGCGAGATCAGGAAAGAGTGATTGATCATGAGGGGAGTTCATCCAAATCAACCAGTCGATATCTTGAAATTTGTCAATTCTTGTGTAAATTAAAGGTACTTTCCACACAATGCTTGTGGTTACTAACGGCTTTGTTTTCACAGTATTGGGTCCTGCACACCAAACTCTCATATAATCGTTTGTTGAGGATGACGTGTTCAAATCTTCATTTGATGCAAAGACATTACAAATCTGAAGCAGACATTTCAACATATTTCCATCCAGATGTCCTCAGGTTTCCACTCGTCGCCTCTTGGTGGATCGTAATATTGCTTGGTCTGAGTCCCACCTGGACAAAAATATATATATATACCTGGTCAGATATTTCCAAGGCAATACAACGTGTGGAAATCAGAATTGAACAAGAAAAACTCAATTCATTCCAACGAGCAGAAACCAAACCTGCTGATGTTTGTAGTTGGTTTTTGAGATGTCAAAGGGAGATGAAGAAATTCTGCATTCATACCTGGGTGAAGGTGCAGTGCCTATCGTCATCAGATACACACTCTGACTTTTGAATGTCGAAAGATATATTTAATGAAATTTGAATCACGGAATAAAGATTGATTTGTTGAAATACAAAAGTAAGGAACAAACCCATAATGTATTTGAAATCATTACAATACAAATGACAAGTGTAATTGGGTTAGTGGTATACCAGGAATAATAGAATCATTTCCGTCAACCATGTACAGCATTTTATTCTTGCCATCCAGCAGAAGTGCAATACAATGACAACTATAACACGCAGAGTGCTCTTGAAATGAAGATTTAGCCGCCAGTTGGAGGAGAGTCAGAGCTGACCCATCAAAAACATACATCAACACGTAACATGGCAGTACAATACACTTTGCGTGTTTGACTACATAAGACGCAACTTTTTGCACGGTGTCTGCAAATATTGTTGAGCCCAACAGAAAATTGCGTTGAAATTGAATACCACATCCAAAATTGATGTCCTGCAGTGCACCTCCATCATCTACGAATAACTCCTTTAAGTTCCACATTGTCTCTTGGTGTAACTTGCTATCCCATCCAATACCATTAAGATGGGCATCTTGTAAACGATACGCTTCATGTTGCATTAGCAAGTTTACTTGCTCTTTGGTGTTTGATTTTTCCAATATATTGACAAATCGCCTATGTTCCCTAGCAAGAAACGACTTTGCCGATAGGATTGATTTCGGTGGTCTGGTCCCCAGTGCATCTTTGAAATGATAGGCGAGAGACATAGACACTGTCTCGCAGTGCGCCTCGAGGGAGTCCAACAAAACATGTTCTGGACATTCGACATCTGAAGCCCCCCCCGTGATCAGCAAGTTGCGCATTGCAGCAATGTAGTCAGTGTCAAAAATGTCTTTGTTTTTCCCTGCTTTTGGCGCTGGATACCAGGACACCACGGGTACACAATCCAGCGGGGGGAATTCAATGGTACACGGACCAATCACAGACAATTCAACAAAACTATGAGACAGTATTGACTGAATCACAGACAAGATGTTGCTGTGAGATCTTTCTGTCAAGTGTTTACATCCTGTCCTTTCGCCAGAAATGGTTTTGTGATGAACGTCGTGAAGCTGAGAATTGTTCATTCTTCGTCAATAATCGTGGGATTACCCTTCTACACTTATCAATGAGCTCCATGATCCTTTGAGAAGGTCTTTCGTGTCATCACACGGTCTGTAGAAACTCCGTCCGTAACTAGTGAGAGTCGAAAAGGGATTGTCCACGATTCACCTGCAAATACACAAAGCAAAATTTGACGTGAGAATGAGCCAAAAGATGAGCTAGATTGTTCATGTTTGCTTGTAAAGTTTTGTCTGTTGCCATTCGGAGGCATGCCCTTCCAGCATTCCCTTCGTGCACATTGTGGCAGCCTCCGGTTCATCCGTATCCACCGACATCTAATTCCGCGGAATATCGTACTCCTCAGGCATTTTGTGCACTCGCACAAGCCCCTCTCTTTGTTTTATGTTTCCAATTTTGTAAATGGACCAAATGCTACTGCGTGCTACATTCATTCTAGGAGAAAAAAACTTTCGAGCTTGTGCAGATACATGAGCGAGAGGAAAGGACTGGGAGGGATACCCTTCAGCCATTGTACTGCAAACATACTCGAACTGATTCAAAGCAAGGTTCCTTGCCAAGGACCTCGACCGGAAGTTGCAATGGTTTGAAGACGTAGAAATTTATTTATAAATCTCGATGCCTCGAAATTGATGACATGCTCATCGATGAGTTTCTATTCAAATGAGTGTATCTAGTACAATATCTTTTGTATCTATCAAATAGATCTCCGTTGATGTTTCTTGTAATTAATACCAGAGAATGATTCATTTGTCCTTCTTCAATTGTAACCTTCATTCTACAAACAAAACGTTTCGAGTGTGTGGTAAATTTTTACCACAAACTCGAAAAATAGTTTTTCCAAAGATAGTTTTTTTGTTTTTTGTTTGAAAATTGGCAGTTCTATGCGATGGAGACGGAGCGCCGAGCGGTATGCTTGGGCTGGGAAGATCTTGAAGAAATCTGATTTGCTGGCTGTTGTGCTGCGTTGTGAAATTGCCTCACAGAAAATTATCAAGGAGATGCTTTGGCGTCGGCTGGTGGACAAGGAGTGGAAAGTTGCCATCTCTCTCGTTCTTGTAGATGCCCATTGGCTTGCTCCCATTCTGTGGTCGGGCAGCTTGTTTGTCAACGATATGCCGCGACTGGTTTTGGAGATGTCGCACATGTTCGTTGATGTGCACATGGCCCCTCTTCCGATTGCGGCTCAAATTGAGGACAAAATGCAAAAGCTGCGGTGTTTTATCGATCGGATGAGCCTACATCTTTTTGATGCCGAAACTCAGTTCCGTGCCCTCACGCAGCTTAGCGAGTTTCTCGAGGATGATGCATTCAGCGATCAGATATTGAGCTTTGTCGCGGTCGTTGTGGGTGCTACAATGCAGGTGCACGAGTTTAATGCGGGGGTGCAGAATGCAGCGTGTTTGGTCTTGGCAAAGCTTCCACACGTACACATGAGTGCAGTCGAGTTTCAGGGAACCGGTCTAATCGCCAAAATTGTGCGCGTCATGCGCCGCTTCGGCAACTGCGAGTATGCGACTTTCATTTCCCGCACATGCATTTGTACTTATGCCCGCGCACACACACATCCCTGTTCATGCACACACACATCCCTATTCATGATGCATGTTCACGATGCATGCATGCATGCCGCATGATTGCCAATGCAAAATGCACACACATGCTGCTCATACTCAAACACGCATTCATTGCATGTAGGTAGTCCAGCATGCAACCTATTTACGCGCGAAATTTCTGTTGCTCGTGCACCCTTCCCTCTACTTCTCTCGTTATGCACAGTTCAAATAGTGATGGATATAAATTTACAGTGCGGGCGGCGCCATGTGTCTACGAGCAATTTGTCACTTGTTATTGATACTCAACACGCCACTGCTTCCCGTGATGCAGAGCATTGTCGACGAAGGCACCATTCAATTGGCAGTATTATTGGCGCAGCGTGACACATCGCATGTCTCCGTATATTGGGACTTTTTGGAGCTGGTAACACAGGTTGCGCCCTATCATTCAGATGTTCTGTTTGCAGCTCATGTGCCTCGAATTATCTTTTCGAAAATGGTGCGGCAGGGCCCCAATGTCCACAAATTTCACAATCTCAAAAAACAGAAGATGTCCATGCGTGCGCTGTCAGCTCTTGTACATGAGCGAAATGGCCCCGGTACAGCAATTGATTTTTTTGACAAGGGGCATGGCATGGCGTGTGTCTTCAATTTTGTGCACATGCAACCCCGTCTTCCGAAAGTCGATGCCATCGGCATAAATCTTTTGATGGAATTGACAGTGAGGTACCCCGAAACTGTCGTGCGCATGTGTTCACTCGGTCTTATTCACGCTGTCAACGAAATTATACGGCGGGATTTTGCAGCGCATTCTGCGGGTGTGTTTTTGGATGCTGTGACGCTTTTTGAGGCGCTGGCGAGTGACGCAACGAATTTGCGCTCTCTGTCGATGGCTGAGCCCTACGGCACACTTCGTCTGGTCATGCAACGGACAATGGTTACACATACAATGGAAATTCACATCAAAGCTATGAACATAATTGCCGCACTCGCCAAGTTGCATGGCCCCGTGCAGCGCGCGGGGGCACCTGCCGATGTCGTCACTCTGGTGTTAGATGCAATGCACTCGAACTCAAGGATCCATGTGCAGTTGGCAGGTGTTTGCGCGCTTGCAAATTTGGTGCACCATTGGCGCAACGTGGACACGATTGTCGCACAGGAAGGTGTCTTCTGCATCTTGCGTGCTGTGAATGATCATCCAGGTCAGAGGGGGCTGGTGCTAACTGGCTTGGATGCAATCGGCAGCATCACCTCGCGTATCAGGAAAAATAGCGCGTTGACACTAAAGGTGCAGCTAGAAGGCAGATGTCTCATCGAATGGCTGTTCCATATTATATCCGATGATGACGATATTTCTGTGCTGCGACAAGTGCTCAAGGTGTTTTCCGATTTCGTCGTCCCTTCGCCGAAAATGCGTGCGCTCTGCAATGGCCTTGGCTCAATAACAGAAATGATCCGTTTCCGCCAACTCGACACCAGAGACAAAAAAGAGGCACAGCGTATTGTGCAATTGTTGCGCAAGAAGTAAGGTCTCGTGTGCTCGCGTGCTTTTGAGTGAGGAAGGCGGGCCCGCAGGGGTGTCTGTGGACACATAACTATATGTGCCTGTGTGGTCTTGGTCAGATATATGTATACATATGTATATATGTATATACATATACTTATGCATATAGAAATATGTATATGAATATTATTCGTAAACGTAAACATTCCACAATATAAATATACAATTATATATATATGTATGCATATACACATGTATCTATATTTATATGCATATATATATATATATATGTATATATGTACACAGATATATATATATACATATACATATATATATACATATATATATAAACATATATATATATGTAGTATATATATATATATCAACATATACACATATATATATGCATACATACATGTATACATTTATGTACATACATATATATATATATATATATATAAATATATACCTGTATATATATGCATCTGTGTATATATATACATACATATATATTTCATACATATATACTTACATGTATATATGTTATATATATATTCATGTACATATTCACGCATATATATTCAAGTGAATGCAAATACATACACATATGTGTGTATTCAAACATATGTACTTATTTCTACATATATATGTACATAATATCTGAATGCAATTTTTCATGCATTGCATCCGACATCTGAATTCCGATAAAAAATATTCAGATGTAAATTTGTATATATGATAAAATCTAGGTATGTAAATATGCAAACCTAAAAATATCTAAAGGAAAAATTGTATATTTATATTTATGTGTATGTATGGATATTGATATATAAATGTATATATATTTACATACATATATATATTTATATGACTATATACATAGGAAATACACAAAAAAATTTACATATGTATACATTCTTGAATGTATATAGATACATACTTATATGCATTTACATATATGTATATACATACATATACATGCGTAAATGTATGTGGATATGCATATATACATAAACACATATATATATATATAAATATATATATATATATATGTATATATATATATATATAGATAACTGTTTATATTGATACCAATATGTGTATATACATAGATATAGATATATACACTTATATATCTACACATAAGTTTATATAAATACATCTATCTATATATGCATAAACAGATATATATATATACAGATACATATATATATATATACTAACAAATATGTGTATGTAATAACACGCATATGTCTACTATATATAGACATATGTATATATATATAAATACATCTATAGATGTATTTGTATATTCATATATATATATGGAAGTATATATATGTATATTATGTACACAGAGATATAGATACATTCATCTGCAAAATCCATACATTCACACATATCAATTCATACATATATGTATATATATATATTTTTAATGTACATATATGAATAGACATATATGAATGAACATATATATATGTGTTGTGTATAATACATTATCCAATCTGCCAACCTGTGCCACGAAAAATTTGGATATTGCCACTAGTGAATAGGTTCTGCGACAGTGACTTGCTGTTCCTTTTTCATAGCATGCAACAGACAATTGCAAAACTGAAGGTATAAATATACAAATATATACACAGATATATACATATATATATGCATATAGATATAAATGGATATACAAACATATGTATATTTATGTATATACACATTCATATATAGTTATATATATATATACTGACAAACATATATATACTTACATAAATCTATACATATATATATACATATATATATAGAGACACTGATGTGTACATATGTGTATATACAAATATTTGAATACATGCATCTTTAAATATTAGATATGTAAATAAATATATAGAAAGCAAATTTATTTATAGGCATGTATATATGTATATAAATACAGATGTATATGTACATCGATGAATACATATATCAATACATACTTCTGTCCACAAAATACATTTGTTCACACATACACATGTGCAAATATATACATATGCATGTACATATGTTTTTATATACGCGAATATGAACATGTATACACATATGAGTACACATATATATATAAATGTATACATATATATACAATTATATATAAATTTTATATGCATACATACGTATTAATACATGATTATATATATATGTCATCATTCACACATTATTTTAGGCACCAAATATCTCTATGTAAATATACATTTATGTATATATACATATATTAAAATATGAGTACGCATATATACATATATATAAATATGTATAGATATATGTATGCATATATCTTTAAGTATATAGCTTTGTATGTATGTATGTACATATATGTATATGTGTGTATATACATGTACACATATATATGCATACATATACATCACAACACATATATTTTCAACAATATACAAGAACATTTATGTACACATGCATATATGTTTAGATGTATATATTTTTTTCATTAATATGTTTTTTTTTTTTTGAAAAAAATGACATACGTGCACATAGATATATGTATGAACGTAAAAAAGTACGAGCATATATACATATATATGTACATATACAGATATATATATATATATAATGAGGCATTTACCCTTGTATACATGTACATATACATTCGTATATGTTATATATATGCAAACTTACATGTTTGTTTATACATGTATATATAAATAAATGTTTTGACCATATACTCACATATATATGTTTATGTTTATGTTTATATATATATTTTTACACATACATTTATTCATAAATTTGATTGAATACATACATATATGTTCAAATAGATTTATATATACATACACAAATGACCACATACGCATGGATGTACATATACATACATACATATGCGTACACATAGACATATATGCATCTATACATATGCCTATATATGTTTATACATATATGTATACACATATATATATATATATATATATATATATATATATATATATATATATATATATATATATATATATATATATATGCATATATATATATATGCACGTGGATATATATGTACATATAAATAAGTCCATACATATACATACATGTGTACATATCCATATATTTATATACATGTATAAATTTGTGTAAATATTTGAATCCATATGCATATATATATGTATATATATAGATATGTATTTGGGTGTATTGGTCTATATATACACATCCAAATATATACTCATACATATGAATGTATATATATAAAAATATACATTTATATATACATACATACATATTTATATGGGTGCATTTGGAAATATATATATATATATACATATATATACATATATGTATTGGTGCATATATGCATATGTGCATACATATATGGTGGTGTACACATACATATATTTGTGTATATACATATATGTACATTTATATACATACAAATGGCAACGCAGCACAAACGATTGTGGCAATGATGACGTTCTTTTTGAACTTGGCAGAGTTGCAGATCGAGGCTGATAGCATGTTGTTGATTGGGACCGCGCCAACAAAGGATTGCATGTTGAGTGACATTGCATGCATATACAATCTTATATACATATACCGATACGTATAGATGTGTATGATTTTTGAGCCTAAGTGCATTTATATACATACATCTATACATGTATATGTTTATGTGCCTATATATATACACCCAAATGTATACTCATACATGTAAATGTATATGTATAAAAATGTAGGTGTATATATACGTATATATATGTTTATATTCGTATATATGCAAATATATATATATATATATATATATATACATATATATAATTGTGTACATATATTTTCATGTACGTATATATTTGGTCGTGTATTCATATATGTAAGTATATATACACATACATAAATATATATATATGCAAATGGCCGAACAGCACGAATGTTTGTGTCAACGATGAAGTTCTTTTTAAAGTTGGCTAACTTCCAGTTAGAGGCTGATAGCTTGTCATTGATTGGGACAATTGTGGATCTGACACAGGATTATTTCAACGACAAGACGTTTACATGGACCTCGCTGCGTGTGCTGCTCCACAAGCTGGGCGTTACCTGCCACTTGGGGCTGAAGGGTAGGACTGCGGCGTAAACATCGACATCGACTTCGTGTTGGATGACAAGCCACATCCTTTGATTTCTGCCTGCAGCACGATGAGAAGATAAAGGGCTCTTCGGTATTATCGACTGCAACACACAGGTGGTGCTGCGGTGGGAAACATCAACAATTCCAAACGCATCTCACGCTACCACATCTTCGCGGTCGTTGACATCAAGGTCGAGCGCATACATGACGAGGGCCAGGACGGCGCTCGCAAGCGCTTGAAGCACCTGGCCACCCTCGATGCAGCCGGAGACGCGGTGTCGGCGAAGAGGAGTTGCCAATAGCGTGCTTGAATAAACACTTTCACCGAATCCTGCCTCGTGTACTTTGAGAGTAGAGTTTTTATTGAAAACTGAAAGTGGGTATCTAAGGGATGCGGAAGTTACTTGATTCACCCTGGCAAACCCTTAGCATTCCCTTCGCTTTAACACCCATTGGTCAGCTCCACCAGTCTCCGCCCTCGCCCGTTTTGATTCCCGTGTCGTATCCCCTTTCTCTCGCTTCCATCTCTCGTCCCACCCGGGGCGCAGTTTCTGCTACCCTCGCCCCAGGAAGCACCTGCGCCAGTGGGCCCAAACACATGCACTTCGTGGGCTGGATCCCGTGGTTCATCTATGTTGTTTGCGTGCTTGTGCCGTGGGCGAAGCACTCCATGCACACACTCTTGGTGAACTGACTGCGCATGACTTTTACACACGTAGCGCTGCTGCTGCCCTAGGTCATGCTGCTCTCCCTGATCTTTTCGCTGCGTGACCGGGCACGCCAGACCCAGTTCCATGGGTAGATTCATATACATATGAATATTTATATAGATATATTTATTTATATGGTTACGTATATATATCTGTATATACAAATGTAAATAAACATACATGTATAAATATGTCATAATAAACATATGTATATAGATACATGAATTCACGTGGATATAAATGTAAATATATATATATGAAAGCATACAAACATATATATATATATATATATGTGTATATATATATATATCTATATATATATACACACATGTATGTATATGCATGCATTCTTGTACATATGTGTATAATAACATATACGTATATACATTTGAATATATAGACAAAAAAAAATTTATATTTATGAAAATATATTTTGATATGTGTTCGTGTATATGTTTATATACATATGTAAGTACATAACAAAATATACACATTTATACATACTTATGAATACGAAAAATATGTGCGTGTGTACATATACATATATGTGTATATGTTTATACATTTGAATATATACATATGTATACATGTATATATATATTTGAAAATATAGATTCAGAAATGTATTTGTATATGTACATGTAAATAGGACAAGAAATTGAACGACCATTAAATGAAGGATTTTTCAAATAATGGAGTTGGAGAAAGATGGACACATAGGTCAAGGCTCCTTTGATCATTCAATTAGGGTGTATATGTGCGTGTGTGTGTTTTAGTGCGAGGATGCATGCTTGTGTACGTGGAAGTGTGACTATGTGTGAACGTGTGCATGTAAGTATATGCGTGTACGAAGGCGTATACGTGTGCGTGTATACGTGTGCGTGTGCGTGTGAGTGAGCATTTGCGTGTACTTGTGCGAGTTCAAATTTGTGGGTGTGTGCGTTGGCGTGTGCATGCACATGCGTGTGTGCACTTTCATGTCTGTGTGTATGTGCTTGTGTGTTTGCGTCTGCGAGAGAAATTGAGAAAGAGACAAAGAAACATCGAGACAAAGTTCAAGAGAGAGAACGCAAAAGAAGCAAATCAAGAATGCGACAGACAAATGGAGAAAGGAGGGGAGGCTCAGAAGCGGAGGGGAGGGAGGGGGGGGGGGGGGGGGGGGGGGGGGGGGGGGGGGGGGGGGGGGGGGGGGGGGGGGGGGGGGGGGGGGTGTATATGTGCTTCTGCATGAGCAGGGATCTATGCATGTGTGAGAAAGTGTGTATTCTTATATTTGAGAGCAATCATCAGTGAGTCTGTGTGCGTGTATGTGCGTGCGTGCATCGGTATCTAAGTGCGTGACTGTCTCTTTTCTTTTCTTTTACAAAGTGGAACATATTGGCGCATGCAGATGGAGGTTGAAGGAATACTTAGCTGAATTAATGTGCATCCAACTGGCCTAAAAAGTGTCTTCTTTGTCTTCTTCATCAATAGATGAAGGATTCAATATTCATTTTGGAAACATGCAACATCTCAAAAATGTGTCAAGGCGGATTTCATAACAAGGAACACTGACAGCCTGAGTCCAACTTTGTTGAAAGATCTCCAAGGTAAAAATTGGTAAAAAGACTATTTTCAGCTTTTCAGAGACTTGACATTGCGAGATACAGTGACTTGCAGCATGATGTAGACTAACGAAACGTGGGATGGTGAAATCCTTTAACCTTCACTTAAATTCGACACTCGATTTGATGAATTATGGTCTCTCCCGGTCTTGGTTTGTTTCAGAAACTTCAGTGAACTTGAAACAGATATGTAAGAAAGTGTTCCATGCCTCCTTACGCTTCTCTAACGAATCTTGTGCCTTGAATTACACGCATTGCTGATCGTACTTCAATACCATGAATTAGCATTGCTAATCGCACTTCAATGCCGTGAATATATCATTTGCACATCCTGTGCATTCCTGCTCGATTTGCAAATTTCTTCCTTGAGTTTGATTTCAAGACAGAATATTCAGATCCTTCCACAGCCCAACAAAAATATGAAAGGCGAGCAAGAATAAGCAAGGCGAGGGGGACAAAAAAATTGGCAAAAACAATTTCAACAGGAGATTTATTGCTTCATCGTACATCAGATTCTTAACAGAACATCAAGGTTGTAACTCAGGCCCTCTATTCCAATTGGAATTTTCACATACGAGGCCACTTGATTATTCAGATAATGCTATTCAGATAATGCCAAAAGTAAAACAATTGTTTAAAATCTGTAGGTGTGGTGTAGAAGTACGTTTTGAGGAATGCAAAATGTTATTTTTCTTCCTCTCTGCATATATTATTAAGACATGCACGAGTTATGTCATCTAACGAAAAATTTCCAGTACAGAAACAGAACACCAATTGATTTTGACTGAAGATGAACACAAACTGACCAGCCACACTCTAGAAGCAGCGGTTGAAAGCACCTGTCGTTATCAACCTTTTCCGCGCAAGGTCTCTCTTTATCACTTCCCAAAACGGATCCTGGAACTAAACCATTCTGATTGTTTTGTCGCATAGTCCACCTGAATACTGATTCTCGAATCAGGTCTGATTTTGATGAACGATTGACAACCATATATTGTATGTAAATATATATACATTCTTATGTCCCTTCTTCATATCTGACACTCCAGTGCCAAAAATGAATAAAATTTGAAATTCAAATCCAAACAAGGGCTAATTGAAATTTTGTCGATGCAATCCCTAAAATTTGATGACAAGGCAGCTTCCTAAATAGATGTCAAAGATTTTCACTGTAGGAGCTAGATCTGCGATCAGGTGGATTTAACCAACTTCGAGGACTTGTGAGGATTTGAAAAAACATCACATAGTTCTTCGTGCAGCCTTGTAAGATCAATGCCTTACAGCATTAACCTGTCTGTGGTCGTAGATCACCTAAACTCGCTCGAAAGGTCCATTTTTTTTGTGTCCACAAAATCAGATTGAGTGAAATTGCATATGCAACAGCACTGCAAATCAACAATCAAATGCAGCGGGTGATGAAATTACATGCTTGGATAACGTGATGTCACCTGAACAATCCATTCACGTACGCGCTCAATATCAGCTTGTACATAATCGAAAGGCTTATTGGCGAGGATACTGTGGAAAGGTGTAAAGTTTTTGGATCATATTCATGAAGATGTTCGAGTGGTTTCACTCTTCGAAAAATTAAGTACTACGCTTCATTTGTGAATATATGTATAAATCTACGTGCCATTTTCAAAACTAATCCTCGCTGACAAACCCAAAAAAATGGAAACATATAGTCCACAACATACCAAGAGGCGCATAATAAGACGAAAACACCACAATCCCTTCCATTGTTTTGTTGGGGGACAGAAATTGTTGGTGACGAGACGGGTGCATCCCAAGATGTTGGTAATTGAAGGTTGTAATAAGTTTTGTACACACCAGCAAGCCATTCTCGCAACAAGTGGTGAACCTGTGTACAACGAGTGAGAAGGAACTACAACACAACATGCTTAATGATACAATGATCACAATATCAAAGGGTATACCTCCACATGGTATGCGCTGTGCTTCGTGAGAACAAACCCCGTGGCCAGCGAATCATAAATGTGGATTACACATTGCTTAACGTCCATGACAGCAAGGATCCAATGCAAGCCATCCGGCTGTCAATAGAATATCCGGGGGAAAATGTGTCAAGTATTACAAAAATATGTAAAAGATGTAATGACTGCATGTTGCTTTCAGTACTGGATGTCAAGAAGTTGTACATGTATAAAACAGCTGAACACACAAAGAGTGGGCACACGCGGCGCATGCCGACAAGACATTGATTCGAGACAGTTTACACACATTACATTGATGGGAAAGAAAATCCTGTCTGGAAGACACACTTGCGACGTGTTAGGATTCAGAAAACATTGGGTAGATTTCCTCCAATGCTTCTTCTTATCGGGCAGTGAGGTACGGGATTTCAATGTGTGGTAAAAGCTTGTCTCGCAGAAATGATCGTTTGTGCTCAATGCCCCTGAAATTTCTGAATGGCATCTGGAAATCAAAAACCGTTCCTGCAACATATACATGCTTCAGTACTAAGACAAATGATATTGAATCCTCTTACACACATACTCATTGAATCCAATACCCAACGTCAATGTAGTTCACACCTGTTCAAATCCGGCATTGCTGTGCTTGGAGAAGTAGCACATCATCCAGTCAATAATTGTGTCTTGGAGTAACCCCTTGCTTTGTAAAGTTTTCATATTCCTTGATGTCAACATGGCAGGTGCCAGCCCTTCCGACATCGAATGTGCCATAAACGCGTCGCATTCATGTGACAAAATTTTTTCAAGAAGAGTGCTGGGAAAGATTTCAAGGAAAATACATTCCAATAATTTAGTGAACTCAACTATACAATCTTGGAGTTTTGTCACAATTTGTGCGATAATGAGGCAAGTCTGACCACGTACCAAGGGGAATCCATGCACAAATATGTCTCGAGTGTATGTGCTCACGACCACTCACCGATCTACGATAAAACAGAACGCAAGCTCACGCAGGGTCTGGTTTCCGGGGCAAACATCCGTCATGGCAGTTAGATTTTCTTCCTGAATTTTGTGCACTTGCACACACTCTGCTTGCAATGTTCCAACTGTGGGTGCTTGCAGTTCAGTGCAAAGATTGCACGAAACAAATATAAGCAATTCTTCGCACCCCGCTTTCATTTATACGCAAACACGCGAATTCTTTTGTACATGACGCAAAACAATTGCTGCAATGATCACCTTCAAGAAGAAGACGATCCAAATCCATGTCCACAGCGTTCTCCTCATCACTTTCAATAAGTATTGGCCCATCTTCGAGCATAACTGCTCGTTCCTTGGAACGACTGGTGGACAATTGGAGTTTGGTTTGTAAAACTGCATCAACAACAACCTTCTCCAAATGTGCACAAGACTGACGTTTCTTCCTTGCTCTTTTCATCTTCACAGGAGGGTCTTTTCACCGCCGCCAACGCATCGAACGACCAGAAATTTCAATCGGATTTGTTCATTGTCATTCAAGTAACAAATCTTTTTTCTTTCTCTCCCGGTACAAAAGCTATGAAGCAGAAGATCTCCTTACCACAAAATAGTAGATTGCGGTATGAACGTGATTAAGTAGTACTAATCTAGGTTCCGATGCATTGTGCAACTTTACTGCACCAAAAAAGAAACGGTGTGCACTGTTTTTCAATCAAGAAAAATCTAATGGCTTCGCAGACAAATGCTTTCAGCATTGCAGCATGCTCCTTCTGTCACAATTCTTCGGCAGTCCCATCAAAAAATGAGGATAACATCTGCAGAAAGCAGAAACAGCACTCGGTGGCAAAATATCCCCCATGGGACGAATCAAGTAACACCCCGCAGAAACGACGCCTGGAAACTCCGGAATCGTCCAACACAGAGACATCAAAAAGAAAGCTTCGTTGGTCAGATCAAACTGATATCAAAAATCTTGCCTTGGGCAGTAAGGTTGTTGCACTGTGGGCCGAGCATGACAACGTATATTACCCTGGTACAGTGACATGTGTTCATTCAATCACACCGCCACAATACGATGTAAGTTATGCAGATGGACAGAAAAGAAAAAGAGTTCCGCTGGCAAGCATCGTCGATATTACCGTGTATGCAGGTATGGTTAACCTACTCTCTCCTAGCAACAAGCAAGTGGTGACGGGATCAGGCGCAATTTGTGCTTTGCGCGCGCTTGTGAAGGAAAATGCAACAACAAGAACAACCAGGAATCAGTACGACCCCCAAGAATACGAATATGCTATAAATCAGCAACAATCAACAAATGCTGGCAAAAAAGACTCATTCTTTCTCCAGATAGATTGTATTTCGACAAAACAGATGGGGGTACCTTTGATTGAGCAATCAACCGTGAAGAGTCAAGTCTCTATTACGAAACAGGGTACCAGTTCGGCTTGTAAATCAACGAAAACTGAACAACGACAGCCGGCGACAACAAGCACGTCCAGGAAATATGATCAGCCCCAAAAAACCTCAGCAAAACAAAACTCATCCAATTCACCAGAAATGTCTGGAGTGTACACAACTCTGGACAATGAAAATCCACGCCTGATAGTGAAAAAATTGAAACAGCAACATTCAACGTGTGACCAAAATTGCCAATCTTGCAAAGGAACAGGCCTGAAGGGTTTGACACCAACAGATATAGTAACATGGAACAAATCGGTTCATTCCTCCATTGAAGTCTCTTGCAAATTTCGTGCAGGGACACAGATCATTTACCGCGATCTATCAACAAAGTCCCACAGTGTGCAAATCTCGAAGGAGCAAACCTCCAAGGATCGAAGTGAGGCAACTTCTCTGGAGGCACCTAACACAAATTTGAAGTCCGAGACAGAGCATAACAATTTGCAAGAGTCAAAGCGATCAAATGAAATGAGATCGAATGCACACGACACGACATCACACACAAAACTGCAAAGCATTAAGCACTTAGAATCACATCAAAAATTGGACTGCTTATGGAAGGCACATACTCTCGCAAAAATTTCACGAGGTGACGACAATATTCTGTTGGCGAGATCTGACACGTCCGCCGACCATGATACAAGCGATCAGCAAGAGGCAACACAACTGAAAATCAAGAAAATGCAACAGTCTGATGCTGATGCCACAAGAATCAAAAACAAAAATATGGAAATCAGTGCCCAACTGAGGGCTCTTCACCCCCAACGCAAAACAGTGAATAGCCAACGTGTATATGCATTCAAGGGAGTCCGACTTGGACTCGTCGAAACCCGCCGAGAATGGATGAATCATTTTTTGACCTCTGTGAAAACGTTGGAGGAAATTGAAATGGATGAAATTTCTGAGATCCACGTGTTGAAATACTATAATTCCCTAGAACACAAAAATACCCTAAAGATGGCAATACAAGAAGCCGACCAAAAAATCCTTCCAACAATAGTAAAGGCCCAGGAACAAAGCGCCACAGATGGTAATTCCAATTTGATCCTCGCTGGACATCGGCACAAAAGGCAAAAACAGCGTAACAAGATGTCCCTCGCGAGCACACTCCAGCCCTTTCATGCTAGCCTTGGCTTGCACAATGAAATGGCAGTGACTATAATTGCTAATCCAAGGGTCAGGAATGATATTAAGATCGTAACTTCACATGATGGAGGATCACAACAACTCTATGCCATGAGCCAGTTATTGCATGAAGACCAACTCTGGCACGCTGTAGTTGGAAATCCTGGTTCAGTATTCACTCCAACGCTTCATACCGAGCGATCCAAACTTCTCCTGAGAAACATCACTCTCATGAAAGACATCCGAGAATTTTCCAAGAACTTGTTGGATGCAATTCACGAGGAAGCTCAATACCAACTGAATTCGTCTCCAACAATGCCTTCAAGGGCCTCTATTCTGAAAACAGTTTGGCCAAACGATATTGATCGTCTCAGAGCCACAAAAACAATTTTTCGTAACAAGAATCGCTCAATGCTTTTTTTGCTCTCTGTATTCAGATTGCTCCAATGCAACAACACCATCAAATTACATATAAAGCCTAGGCTTTCTGACACGCTTCCTTTGAAAGGATGGGCCCACGATTCAGGGTCTGATGTTGTCAATTTTCTGGTACTTCGATCAGTTGTAAACGTAGAACAACACTTGAAAGCTGCCCCGTTGTCTGCAGGACAAGCACAAGACCCAGTTACTATTGTTTGTTTTCACGAAGATTTTTGCAAACAAATGGCAAATATTCTATCCACCCAAGAAAATTTCAATTCGGCAGCCGCATGGCCTGTCATCAAGATGCACAGTCGGGATCAAAACTTTGTAGACCCTCTTCTCCCTGACAGCTCGATTATCAGTGTAGCTTCTTCTCACAAAACTGGACATGCAAAATTGTCTTTGTTCAAATTTCTCAAATATCAACCACACAACATGTCAGAAGAAGAAGCGATTGATGAGGTATGCATGTGGATTGATATTTCATATTGTGCGCAAGCATTGTTTTTGACGAATCTAAATTTCATGTTTTTTTGTAAAACTTGATTCAAACTGGCGATTGGGTTCTTGCTGGATACAGGCGTTGGCTAATTCAAGCGTCACAAACTCCAAAGGTATACTGATCGAGCGCCTGCAAACTTTCAACATGGTTTTGGAAGACGTTGATAATACAGGACACTGCCAATTTGATGCTATCGGAAAACAGGTGGTGTATTTGCACTGAATTTTTTATTTTGGGCTCTGTGGATGTGACAGTTCAACCTGGTAATCTGTTGCATTTGATTTGTTTTTGCTAATAGAGTTTCATTTTGACAAGCACGGACTTCACTGCCAACTGTATGAATGAAGGTAAGTGACAATTTCAAGTTTTGACGGGGAATTGTACGTTACAATTTCAAGTTTGAAATTTTGAAGGGAATTGTTGCAAACAATTTTTTTTTGGTACATACTGAAAAAACCTTGTGCACTTCCATGACAACATTATTCTCAGATGCAAAAATCGTACATGGAAGTGAGGAAAGACCTGGCTCAATGGTTGCGACAAAATGAAAATTTCAAGATCGACATGAATGCGGCGGAGTTATCTGAGTTCCAAGAGGACAGCAGCACTTGTTGGTATGATTGCCTAGCGAATGCTTGTTTTCGCAACTTATTCGAGCATTACTGAATTTAGTGTGCTTCAAATGATGCGCCTTTATTGATCGAATTGAACTGATGCGGCATTATTCTATATCAGGTCAAATTTTTGCGATGAAGTGGAAGACACTGAAAAATCCGACCGCCCACGTTGGGGGTGCCACATCACACTTTGCGCAGCTGCTCAGTGCTACAAAAAAACGATACGTATGACAAAAAAGCAACAATCTGCATCCAAATGTGATGCTGTCCTTGTTAATGATTTCTAAAAAAGTGTGTCAGTCTGAATCCTATGGTGATGCAGGGATATGGTCGTCGCACCCTGGACTGGATTGGTGGCTTGAAGTCACTCCGACAAACATCCAGGTAAATTGTACCTACAATCCGCTGTTATATGTGACTGCAATTTTATGTACAATGCGTCTACGTGCAAATTTTTGTTTTTTCCACACCATTCGCTAATACAACACCACATTTTGACATGATACAATTTTTTTATGAAAATGCACTATCTGAACTCCTTACCATGCCACAATGCATGGCAAAATATTTTCATGACATCATTACTATGCAGCACAACGGATTGAAGATTATCAAGTCTGCAAATATTGAAATAGCACACCAGTTCGAGTTTCACTTTTTTTCCGTCGTGTCGAAGGTATACACAAGCACCTACACACATATACGCATACAAACATACACACATACACAAAAACAAAATCTGAGACGAACACATCCATACGTTTACACCCTTACACACACACACACACAAACACATACAAAAATACATACACGCGCGCGCACACACGCACACACACACGAACACAAACACACACACAAACAAACAAACACACACACACACACATACACACACACACACACACACACACATACACACATACACACACATACATACACACACACACAGACACATACACACACGCAAACCCACCTTCATGACTGATTTATACGTGTGACGTCAATATTTTATATGTGTGACATGAATCAAACACATATGTGACACTACTTCTGCATATGCACTCCCCCTCCTCCCCCCCCACATCCCACCAACCACCCTGCACACAAACAAAAACTCTATCACACACGCACAAACTCACACACACAAACACACACACACGCACAAACACACACGCAAATATACACACACACATGAACACATAACCATACACACACAGACTCTCTCTCCCTCACACACACACACACGCACACAAACACCCTCAGACACACACTCACACACGCACAAAAACACAAAAACACAAAAACACACACAAACAAATATACACAAACACACGAAAACACACACACAAACATACACACATACACATTCGCAAAAACTGGTATCTACACACACACACCCACACACACACACACAGGCATAAGCAAATAAACACATACACACACATAGAAATACCCATACATACACATACACAAACACACAACCCACAACCTCCCCCATTACACACAAACACACGCATAACACATAGACTCATACACAATCACAGAACCAAAAACAAATACAACCAAAAAAATGAACACACACACACACACACACACACACACACACACACACACACACACACAAACACACACACACACACACACACACACACAAACACACACACACACACAAACACACACACGCATACACACACACACAAACACACACACACACACACACACACACAGACACACACACACACACACACACAAACACAAACAAACACGCCCGTACACACACTCGCGCACAGAGACACGCATACACACACACTAACACACACACACAC
>Ga0335398_10002290_pt1 | contig 30564 bp, 26 predicted proteins | sample BON03_FD_205742 | JGI IMG/M metagenome (GOLD analysis project Ga0335398, IMG submission 205742) | Freshwater microbial communities from Lake Bonney liftoff mats and glacier meltwater in Antarctica - BON-03 (spades assembly) (version 2) | ecosystem: Environmental > Aquatic > Freshwater > Ice >... | reverse complement strand
GGAGAGCACTAATACATAAATCTAGCATATATACTAGATTAATATTCACGGCTACAAAAGAAAAATACTAGATTTTCAATCTAGAAAAACCAATCTCGAGGGTCGGGCTTTACGCCCGACATCCCCTGCCCCTCCGCCTCGGCCTCCCATCTCGCCAACTCGTGACCAGACGCAGCTCACCTCAATGAAACTGTCGGGCATAAAGCCCGACCCACCTCAGCAACCGAACAGCCTACCGCCGTGGGTCGGGCTTTACGCCCGACACCCCCTGCCCCTCCGCCTCCCGTCTCGCCAGCCCATCTCGCCAACTCGTGACCAGACGCAGCTCACCTCAATGAAACTTGTCGGGCATAAAGCCCGACCCACCTCAGCAACCGAACAGTCTACCGCTGTGGGTCGGGCTTTACGCCCGACATCCCCTGCCCCTCCGCCTCGGCCTCCCATCTCGCCAACTCGTGACCAGACGCAGCTCACCTCAACCTAAAAACGGCAGTTGAGTTGGAACGCAAATGCCAGAACGTGAACGAAATGATAACCATAGGTTCAACTGCGGAGCAGTTGGAGTCTCTCCCGTAAGGTGAGTCGAAAAATGGGGTCGCGGCTGTGGTAAGGTGCGCTTTGTTAATGCCTCAATGGGGCTAGTGCCGGAAACGAACTGCCGTTTTTAGGCTCAATGAAACTGTCGGGCATAAAGCCCGACCCACCTCAGCAACCGAACAGCCTACCGCCGTGGGTCGGGCTTTACGCCCGACACCCCCTGCCCCTCGAATCGTCCTCGAAATCCCCGCCAGCCTAACGCTCGACCATGAAATCCGCCTCGAGCACCCGTCCGTAGGTCACTACAAAATTGGTTGTCTCCCAATTCTCGTAATTCTTGGAATCATGGCTACCCACATATTTCGCGGGAAAGCGCGGATCCTCCCACCAAACCGTTGCCGTGGAACTCACCTTCGTGTGCACCGGCAATCTCGTCGTGCGGTGAATCCAGAACTCCGACACGGTCAGCATTCCTCCCGCCTGCACCTTCAGCCCGCGAGATTCCAGATGCGTCGCATACTCGGCATCCACTAAGTCGCCGAGAGACCAGTCGCGGCCATCCAGATTGATCACCCGCTTGAATCGATAACACGGCATACCGGCGTAATCCGCTTCACCCATGAAGTGATAAGTCGCCTCCTCCGGCTCATGCCGCGCCACCGCTCCCAATTGCAACTGAGGCCAACGGACGGTCGCTTGCGCAGTCCATTCATCACCGGGCTGCGCATACGGACGCAACGGTCCGGCGATAACTTCGTTCATCAGCACCGGAGCCCATTCGATCCATTCCCGACTGCGCGGCGTCTCCCCTTCGACCAGCCGGCCATCGGCCATCACCCGAGCGCCCATGGCCTCCTCGCCCTTGCGCCATTCGACATCATGGCTGCTGGGATCCGCCGCACCGATATCCAACTTAAACTCACCCGCCCGCTCCACGACGATGGAAACAAAATCCTTACTCGAGGCCACCCCTGCCGGTCCACCCGACGACTCCAAATCGATCTGTCGCATTCCACTCGAAAACACCTTTGCCCCCTCAGGATGAGGAAACCCAAACACCTCCATAAATTCCGGATACCCCGAAACCACTTGTTCCTCCCGCACCTCGACGTGCAGCGAATTTCCGGTTGACCAACCGTAGTGCGGCATCGGCCCATCGGGCAGCAATGCGAACATCATCTGACGCAGCCCTTTTGCGTGACCCGTATCGCCCCGAAACGCATGCGCATTCCCCAGAGTGCCGGCATCGCCCAACAACAGAACCTTCCCCTGTCCATGCCTGATCAACACTGCCACCGGACCTTGCGCCCCCGGGCGATGGCTCTCCATCAGCACGACCGCGTCAGCCAACGCGGACTCCGCCAGCTCGATCGTCGCACCGTTACCAAAAATGATGTCCGACACCCCATCAAAGACGGGATGGTCCCGCGCGATGGGCACCGATATCGTGTCGGTTTGGGTAGGCTGAAACTCAGCGCCAAAGCGCTTACCAATGAGATTCAATCCCGCAAAATCGAGCCCACTCTTCTCTGGATCGGGATTACTGTTGGCCACCAATACGAGGCTCCCTCCTCCGGCCACGAAAGTCTCCAGAATATCCGCTTCGCGATTGGTCAAATTCGCCCGCCCCCCCATCTCCTCTCGCACCGGACACACGAGCATATACCCCGCCACCCCTTCCAACAGAGCAGTCGATAGCGGCTGGTCACTCACCTGCGTGTCCCATTTCTCCGCGATCAATTCCGCAAAGACAAATGTGCCATTAGGAATTCCCGTCGCATCGGGCGCGTAGAAATTCGAAAGCCCCCGTAACTCCGCATCACCGCGCGCCACTCCCTGCCCATACTGTTCCTGATCTCGCGGGTGCTGGTAGTAGTCATCAAACCATAACCGACCCGCAGCGGGCAGGCTCATGCCCAAGCCCAAGGCACCCAGCCAAACTGCGGCTCGGCTGAGTTTTCGAAATGTATGGGTGACGACCATGGCAGACTCCTTTTACCGAAACTGAAACGCGTAAAGTTTCGCGTTCTTAAAATGAATCTTCAGCCGCACCGGCCGCCCGACCAACCCGGAAACATCCGCATCCCCCCCCCGCCAGGTCACCACGTGATCGACCGCTGTCGTCGAGATCGTGTCGGCCTCTTCAAACCCAAAGCCCTCGATCGGCGCATGTCGCCCATCGAGGATCTCCACCTTCACTTCAGAGGCTTCCGCGCCCCATTGCTGCAATGCCGCCTGCATATTTAGCCCCAATTCATCGCCCTCGAAAGTAAAGGTGCGCGTCGTCACCCGACTGAACTCGTGACGGGCACCTTCCAAAGAAACAAACCCATCCCGGGGCAGCCTGGCCAAACCGATCTTCGCTTCGGCCTTATCCCCCAGCACGACCAACTGCTCCGGCGAACGCCAGTTCGTGCCGGTGTAGTAACAGAGCACCTCGTCGCCGTGAATGATTGGCTTATTGGCGTAGACCGTGACGGCATCGAATCGTCCGTTGTCGCCGCGCCGAATGATGGACTCGCGATAGGTGCGATCGTAATTGATGCCGTCGCGACTGAAAACGAAGTTCGGCTCGATCTGCGTATTAGTGGTGGAAAAATTCCACAGGAACCCCAGATACCATCCTTCGTGGATCGTGGTCGGGAGATGGTAGAACTCCGTGTCGGGATAGTCCCGGTCATCCACCACGATGATCGTTTCCGGTTCCGACCAATTGATCATGTCCGGACTCTCCGCTCGGCCGATCGAACGTCGGTGGTGGGTGGGTGAATGCATGTGAAAATTATTCTCCATGTGCACCGCATAGGTCTCCCGAATCGGATCCCAACCAATGAACTCCGAGGGCCCCCAACGCCCGTGCTGGGTGCCGGTATCAATGATAGGGTTCCCTTCGTAGGCCGTCCAGGTGTAGGCATCCGGCGAACAATACATCTCGTAGGTCATGCCGTTGCCATCGTAGGTGCCCGAGCGCACCTGGGCTTTATAGCGTTTTGCTGGGTCGGCATCGTGCAGATCTTCGAAAAGGTAATAATAGAGCGCCGGCTCAGGCAGAATGTTGTTCGCCGTGGAGCCCTCGAATTCGACTAGCCCCAGCTCCGGTTTTACCCAATTCACGCCGTCATCGGAGAACGCTTCGCACACCACGCGCTTGGCGGACTCATCATCGTGCTCCCCCTTAACAATCACTTCGGCATTTTCATCGCGCCCCGCCGCCCGAAATACGCCCGACGAATAACGCATCCGAAACTTCCCCATCCGTTGGTCAAAGATCACCCAAGCCAATCGCATGTCCGGCCCTTCCCAAGGCCGGTCGCGTTTGATCACCGGATTGTCGGCCAACTTGACCGCCGGATTCAACTTCTGCCGGGTGTTCTCCATCGTCTCGATGATCGCATCGTCAAAAAAGAACTGCCGTTGGCTACCGATTGGGTTGAGGCCCGCCGCGGCGACATCGGGGCTTAGCCCGGATGTCAACCCTAGCGCGACCAACAGAGATTTAATTCGCAGAGACTTCATAGGGTCAAAAGGGAGGTTTCAAAAAACTAGTCCAGCGCGAGAATCGTGCCCGCAATATGCGGAACGGTATCGCCGGCCACATTCATGTAATAAGTCACGAGGACTCGCTTGTCGTCCAGCACCACCGACCACGGATAGCCGAGGTCATTGTTCACGCCGTCGTCCCGTAGCACGATCTCCGGCGCCGTCGCGAAATCCGTGCACTCCGCGTTGAGCACCCGGGCGCGAATACCCCGCGGTTCATGCCGGTAACCATAAACTAATAAGACCCGATCATCCGTCAAACGCGTGGCGTGCAACGGATGACCTTGCCACCCCATGCCTTGCCACGGCTCAAAGCTCTTACCCCCATCCGTGGAACGGGCGATACAAGCTTCGTCCTCGAAATTTGCCGTCCGCAAAAATGCCACCAAATCGCCCTGCGGCGTTTCGTAAATCGAGGCTTCGTTGAAGGTCACGTCCTTGTCCACTGCCACCGGCGTCGAATATTCCCACGTCATCCCCTTGTCCTCCGAAATCATCAAGTGATTGGAAGTGCGATGCGGCGAAATGCGATCTGTTGCCGCCGCGACCCAGAAGAGTCGCCCATCCTTCCCTTCCACTGCCGCGCCCCGATTATAGGCCGGCATAGGTTCGCCAAAAGGATCCCGCAGCAACTCTGGTTCAATGTGCGGCGGGCGCATCGGTCCCTGCCAGCTTTCGCCGCCGTCCTCGGAACGCAGGTAATAGCCACCGTTGAAAATCGCCCCCGAGCCCACGTCTCGCACCGGCGGTTTCAGGTTCTTAATGCCTTCGGGCCGCACAAATGTCCAACCGTAAGACATGCACAGCAACGTGCCGTCGCGCAGCTGCAACAAACATGGATCCTGGGAACCGCCCCACGCGTCCGCGTAGATCAATTCCGGCTCGGTGGAGAACGTCTCCCCATCCGAGGAACGCACCATCATCAGATAGCTGTTGGGATCCACGTGCTTGTTATGCGCTTCGCCCCACCACAACCGGTTAGGCGCGCGGCGAAACGCCACCCAGATCTCTCCGTCCGGACGCTTCACCACCGAAGGAAATGCGGCGTGAAAACGATCGTCCTCATAGATGACGACGTCCTTCACTTTTCGAACCCCGCTCGGAGCATCAGCGCCTTGGCTCACGGTGCCGGCCGCACCAACCAAAAGTAGAGCCACTATTCGAATGATTTTAGGGAAAAGTTTCATAATAAATTGATTTAAGACCAAAGGTTGAGCCGCCGACCTTCCCAGTAAGACGCAATTATGCACTCCGGGACTTCACTGCTGAGAAACTCCGTAAAATAGCGCAACTCGGGCGGGATTTGCTTTCCATCCGGATCGGAAATCCAAAGCAGGTGATGAGGCTGCAACCGCTCCAATGTCTCTCGCGCGAATGCCACCGCCTCCGCTCGTTTCGGGGGACAGTGCCGCGCCACCACCATCGCCGTCCATTGGAACCGCGCCAAACAGTCACCGTAGATCCATGGCGAAGAAAACGAGAGCATCGGATGACCGCCAAACCACTGATCCCGCGGCACTCGCTCCGTTCGGGGAAAGGATCGCCAACTGCGATCATCCGCTGAAACCAAAAACCAATAAAGATAGCCCCAATACTCCCGGTCAAAGCCCACCACATGATCCTCCCACCAAAACCCGACCACATCACTCAACTGTTGTTGGCTGAACTGATCGGGCACGCATTCCCGGATAATCGACGCCGCAATCGCCGTAAACTGGCAGTGCTGGATCTGCTCCCAATGCGCGAATTCCCCCGGCCGTTTACTCTCTCCCACCAACACCTCCCAAGGCGGGATTTCCCAAGTACCCGCCTTGATCTCGGCAATGATGCCGTCCAGGCGGCGGTGCGTCAGCCAACGGCTGCCTTCCATCACAAATTCAAACGAGTCCAAATACTTCTGCTCGCCCGTCATTTTGTAAGCCGCCGCCACCAACGCGGCCATGATCGCATTGTAGTCGGTCGTATCTTCCCGCATATTCCAGCTCCGCCCGTCTTTATAATACTGGGTAAAGTCGACCGCAATTTGATGGTCCGCAATCGCGACAATCATCTCCTTAATCTCACCGCGCTCCTGCTTCGACGCCACCTCATGGAAACTCCACAGTCCCCACAGGGTGTGGAGGTATTGGTCACCGGTCGTATGGGTGGAATATTTGAAATGGTAGGGTTTCCCCATAAATCCCGGGAGTCCCTGCTCGACGCCAAATTCAAAGATCTTGCGGAGGGAAGCGAAGGCTCGCCGCGCCGCCGTCAGGGCCGCCTGATCACCACTCGCCGCGTAGCGGATACTCTGCGCCGCTAAATGGCTGCCTGAGGTCGTGATTGAATTCTCATTATCGAAGAAATCCGTAATCGATTCGAACTTTAGTCCGAAGTTATCGGAAAACTGATCCATGCCATCGAAGTCCGCCACCCGCACCTGCCGAATCGCCGCGGGCGTCACCTTCGGCATGCAAACCAGAATATTACTGGGATGCGCTCGGGCCGCCGAAGTCACCCGCTCAATATGAGCAATCTTAGCCCCCGGTGACATCCGCGTAAAATCAGGAAAGTGTTTCCGAATCGGATGATCCTCCGGTCGTTGATACCCCAAAGCCAAATCACCTTTTGCCCACAACGGCGGCGCGAACACCGCGGCGCTTCCGACCATCATTTGCTGCACGAATTTTCTGCGAGATTCCATGTTCATTCCTTCGTTTTAATTCCGATCTGTCGATCAATCCACTCTGCCGCCATATCCGCCGCTCCTCGCGGCGTGGTGTGCCCTTTCGGCTCCGGCAAAACGTGTAACTCTACCTCACCCGGTTCCCCTCGCTTTAATGCCTCCGCCGTAATCGCCCGGGCCACCGCGATGGATTCATCCGTGCCCACCCGCTCATCCCGATCACCGATAATAATCCACACCGCCTGACTCACCAACCGGTCCGCCAAACGCACCACCGAGAGTTCGGCCACCCGGGGCACATTCTCAGCTCCCTTAAATTCTTTCAAGACCATCAGGTCGGTCACTGGCGCATACGCCGCGACCGCCTTTACCCGGCGATCATGAGCCGCAAAATGCAGCGCCAAAAAACCGCCCCGGGACGTTCCGCATATCGCGATTCGATCCGGATCCGCTAATCCGGTTTCAATGAGATGGTCCACCACTTCCGATAAACGTCGGTTGTTCTTTGCCACGAAATTTTCCCCTCGCTCCAATCGATAACGCCACCCCATCAGACCATCCGGTTCGCCTTCTCGATGTCGTTTTCCGTGTCCGGGAATATCGATCGATACACTGAGATAACCCAATTCGGCCAAGGCGTTACCCGACTGCCGAAAATACGCACTGCCTAAAGTGCCTTCCAGCGAGTTGGCCAAGTTGATCAACACGGGAGCAGGGGTCTCCGAAACATAGCCCCAAACCCCATATTCTACCCCCGTTGCTGTTTCCATGAGGGTTAACGCGGGCGTGCGATCAGCGGCCGAAATCAGACCTGAGCCCACCCAGATCAACCCCCACCACCATCGGCTGGTAATTCCACGTTTCGACAAATTCATCGAAACCGGAGGGAAAATAAATCCGCATCTTTCATTACCACGCGCATCCGCACCGTCTTACCGGCCAATGCCTTTAGGCTGGTGCCGCCGGTCCAAGCGACGACGCGCGAGATTTGATCCCCAATAATCTCCCGTGAGTCCTCCAGCCCGAATCCAGGCAATACCTTGCCCGCTTCATCTTGCAGTTCGAACCGCAGACTGCCCGCCGCCGAGGTCGCGTAGTTGATCTCAAGTGCCGCACCCGAAAATCGAAATCGTTTGGTGATCATCTCACCTCCGTCGTAACCGGCATGCAGCGACGCAAACCCATCCAATCGCAGCGAGTAGCGCTCCATCCGGTGATCCGGTTGACCGTAAGCCTTCTGCACCAAGAACGACATTTCCGCCGGTCCCGTCTGGATGACGTTCAGCGCTGGGTAGTTGGTGCGCGAAGTCCAGTTCCCTAACCCCCCGCCCGGCCGACCAAAGCCTTCCATAAACGTGCGATCGTAAACCGTGCCGCCCCGGGTGGTCATTAACACGCTGTCCGAGATGTCATTAAAGTAGTCGGGGTTCACCCCCACCTCCACCGCCTCGGCCTCGGTTAAAACTTGGCGTCCTGGCATGAACCGGGCCGCGATCGCGACGTAGAGGTGCGGCGCCCGCATGTAGGGGCCCGTTTGGTTGGTGTAGAGGTGCTCCACCGGCGCGGCCGAACCATCGGCCAGCCGAAAGTCCATCTCGCCTTCGTCGGTCCAATTGATAAAATCCGGACTCGTCGCCCGACCAATAAGCCTGACCCGTAGGCCCATGCCTTCCACGGCCCTCACGTGGCGGAAATAACAGACATACTGCTGTTCCGATTCCGACCAGAAGGCCAGGTTCTGAGAGTCGTAACGATACACCTTCTCCGACTCCGGTATCGCCGGCATCATCGGCGTATTGCCCCTCAACTTCCGCCAAGTAAGACCGTCCGCCGACACCACCCGAACCAATCCGCCGTCGTTGAGGCCACCAATCCCCTTCCACTGCTCATCCGCGGGCACGCCCGGTTTGGCATCATAAAAGACCGAAAGATTGTGGGTCACCTCCGGCATGCCGCTAACCGTCACATTATCGGTCGGTTTGGACCACGTGATCCCATCCGACGATTCCGCATAGGCGGTGACTTCTTTGACCGATCCAGCCCGCACCGCCACCGGCAAACCCCGGTAATAGGCCCGGAACCCGCCATGATCCGGTAGGGTCACGATCGACACATAACCGCTGAAAACACCTTCGTGCGGTCGGTCAAAATTAAATGCTTCTCCTTCGTTACGCGGCGTCTGCAATCGTAGTTCCGTGCCACTCAGCTCATCGATCAAATAGTGATCCACCATGAGTTCGCGCTTCGAACCAAGGTCGAGTGCTTCCGCCATGACGGTGCCCGCTAGCGTGGTGAGCATCACCATCAGGATTGAGTGGGGTAATTTCATAATCTAAGGGGCGCAGTTGGGTTTTACCGAAAGTAACGAAGAGAGCGAACGAGGCGCTGGTTGGCCATCATGGCTTTGTTATCTTCGTTTCCTGCGGTGAAAATTCGGTCGTTGGGTTAATTATTTATGAGGGTAAATCGGCCGGAATGTTAGGCTGAATAAACGAGTTCGTCCGCCTTCAAACTGCGGGCGTCCCGCTCCCGCTCTTCCTGCGCGCGACGGCGGAGCCAGATCTCAATCAAGTTTTCAAGGTGCTGCTCCATCGCAAGTTTGGCGGCCTTCTCATCACCCTTCGTGATCGCGACATAAATTGCTTCGTGCTCTCCCAATACGCGGACGCCGTTCGCGACCTGCGCCTCGCGCGTGTTCGCCCCTGGGATGTCTTGTCCGACCGGGGTCTGAGTCACCCGATGAATCAAATGGAGACGCATAATCTCTTTCTTCATCAGCGCGTTCTTGGCCGCGGAGATGATGGCGATGTGAAACCGCACGTCTTCCAGCATCAGTTTACTGATCTTCGGGGCGCGCATCCGGGCGGTGGCCAACTCGGCGGTAAATTGCCGCATGGCGATCAAGGGCGCCTCAATCTCACCGAGATCTATCGCGGTCCGATTCTTGGCCGCAAGGCCCGCGGTCTGCGCCTCCAGCGCCAGCCGTAATTCGCACATCTCCCGAAATTCCGTCGCATCCAACTTTTTCACCCGCGCGCCCAATCGCGGTTGAATCACCACCAGGCCATCCGCCTCCAGTTTCCGTAAAGCATCCCGCACCGGCGTGCGACTCACCCCGATCTTCTCCGCCAAGGTTTCGGTCATCAAAGCGTGTCCCGGCGCGTAGCTGCCCTCCAGAATCTGGGTGCGGATGTGCTCGTAAGCGACGTCTGAGTTAACCCTTTTCATTTGCTTCGGATACTCTTGTATACAAATCAAGGACTGCGATGCAACCCATGCTTTCAGGGGGGCCGCATCCGCTCCGAATCTCTCGCCCGTTTTCAGCCCACCTCTACCTCCCTTTTTTTTCATGCATTCAGTTCTAGTTGTAGGCTGCGGCAGTATCGGCGAACGCCACTTGCGGTGCTTTCAGCAAACGGGCCGCGCGGCGGTCATCGGCTGCGATCCCAGCGATGCTCTACGAGCGACGATCGGCCAACACTACGGGGTTGAAACCTGCGCCGACTACGAGACCGCCCTCGCGGGAGCGGTCGATGCGGTGATCATTTGCACGCCTCCTCCCCTCCACATTCCCATGGCCCTCGCCGCGCTCGCGGCGGGCAAACACGTGCTGATCGAAAAACCGCTCGCAGCCGACCTCACGGCGGTCGCGGACTTGCTCCGGGCCCACCAGGCATCGGACCGCGAGGTCTCGGTCGCCTACGTGCAACATGTCTTTCCTTTCCTCCAAGCGGCCCGCGCGTTTCTGCATCAGGGCACGCTGGGACCGATCAAACACGTGACCTTCACCGGCGGGAGTCATTTCCCCACCGGCCGTCCGGCCCACACCGTCCACTACAGCAAAACCTACTACGCCCACCGGCATACCGGCGGCGGCGTGATCCAAGACGCCATCACCCACTCGGCAAACTTCGTCGAAAGCGTGGTCGGCCCAACCGATACCCTCTACTGTGACTGCGCTCATCAGGTGCTACCCGAGGTCACCATTGAAGACACCGTGAACATCTCCGCGCGACACGGCGACATCCTCGTCAACTACGCGATGAACCAGTTTCAGGCCCCGTCCGAAAACACCCTTCAATTTCACACCGCCCTCGGTTCCGTAAAAATCGAATACCATCACCAACGCTGGGGCATCCTCCGACTCGGCGATCCTGAATGGACTTGGCACGAGGGTGCGGTCCCGGAACGCGACTCGCATTTCGAAACCCAAGCCCACGCCTTCCTCGATCAAATCGAGGGCCAGCCCGCCCGGCTCTGTTCGCTCTCCGCTGCTGTGCAGACCCTGCGTTTTAATCTCGCTGCCATCGCCTCAGCCGACTCCGGTCGCCGTGTCTCCTGCCACGATCTGTCTTAAAAATCGCCCGTTTAGATTGACCCCGTTCCGCCATGTCTCCCCATCAACATCGAGTAAGCGCCTCATGAGTCTCGTCAAAGATCCGTCCAATATTCGCCTCGCCATGATCGGTTGCACCCCGGGCAACGGTCACCCGTATTCATGGAGCGCCATATTCAACGGCTACAACCGCGAGGCCATGACCGCCGGGTGCCCCTTCCCCGGTATTCCCGCCTACCTCAATAAAGAGCCCGCCGAATCCATCCCCATTCCCGGGGCGCAAGTGACCCACATCCACTGCGCCGGCGAAGGTGGTTTCACCGCCGAACACGTGGCTAAGTGCTCCCTCATCCCACACGTGGTGGACTCGCCCGAGGCCGTCATCGGTGAGGTGGACGCCGTCATCATCGGCACCGACATCGGCGGCGAACACGTCGCCCGCGCCCGTCCCTTCGTCGAAGCGGGTCTACCTGTCTTCATCGATAAACCACTCGCCGACAACACGCCCGATCTGCGCACCTTCAACCAGTGGGTCGCCGACGGTCGCGCCATCATGTCCTCCAGCAGCATGCGCTACACCAAGGAGTTCATGCCTTACCACCAATCGACTCGTGACCTCGGCGATCTGCGCTTCGTCAGCATCACCACCGCCAAGTCCTGGGAAACCTACGGTATCCACGCCCTCGAGGCGATCTATCCGATTCTCGGCCCGGGATTCCTCACCGCCCAAAACACCGGCAGCGCTACCCGCAACGTCGTTCACCTCACCCATCGCCGCGGCGTCGATATCGTGGTGATCGCCAACCAAGATATGGCCGGCGGCTTCGGCTGCCTGCAACTCTGCGGCACCGCCGGGCGCGTCCAGACCGCCTCGGCCGACAGCTTCTTCGCTTTTAAAGCCCAACTCGTCGCGTTCGTCGACTACCTGCGCACCGGCAAACTCCCCTTTCCATTCGCCGAAACCGTCGAACTCATGCAGCTCGTCATCGCCGGAAAACTCAGCCGCGAACAAGACGGGCGTCGTGTTTCCCTTTCTGAAATCAATTTAAACTAATTCACCTCCACTTTAAAATATTATGAAACTTCGCTCCAGTCGCATTCTCCAAAAAATCCGCGACAATCAAATCGCTACCACTCTGAAAATTAATCTGGCCGATCCTCGAGGCATCGAATTGGCCGGTCTCTGCGGCGTGGATGGAGTTTGGCTCTGCCAAGAACATGTCCCCAACGACTGGTCCACGATCGAGAACCAAATCCGCGCCGCCCGCACCCAGAACATCGATGCCTTGGTGCGGGTTTCCAAGGGGGGATACAGCGACTATGTGCGCCCCCTCGAAGCCGGGGCTGCGGGCATCATCGTGCCGCACGTCGAATCGGCCGAAGAGGCCCGCCAAATCGTCGCATGGACCCGCTTCCATCCCCTCGGGAAACGGGCCTTGGATGGCGGTAATATCGACGGTCATTTCTGTCTCGAACCCGTCGAGGACTACCTGCGGAACTCCAACGAGGAACGCATCATCATTCTCCAGATCGAATCGCCCGAAGGACTTGAACAGGTCGAAGCCATCGCGGCCGTGCCCGGATTCAACGCCATCCTGTTTGGTCCGGGTGACTTCAGCCACCGCATTGGCAAGGTGGGTCAACTCGCCGATCCCGAGGTGATCGCAGCCCGTCAACGGGTGGCCGCCGCCGCCCGCGCCCATGGTAAGCTCCTGATCGCTTCCGGCCGCTACGCTCCGCTCGCAGACCTGATCGCCGAAGGAAATTGCATCATCAATATCGGGGCCGACGTGGTCGGGATCAGTTCCTACGTGCAGGCCGGGCTCAAAACGCTGCAGGACGATCTCGCGGCGTTGCCCGACCACCTCCGACCCTCATCGTAATCGCATGCCTGATCCGTTATCATTTTCTCTCGCCGGAAAGGTCATCATCCAATTCGGCGGCACCGGCCTGCTCGGACGCGCTTTAGTCGACGCTTTGGGCGCCGCCGGCGCGACGTTGATCGTGGCCTCCCGCAATCGTGATGCCCTCGAGACCCTTGCCGCCTCCGAACAAGCACGCGGCCGGACCGTTCACGTGGACGAGGTGGATATCGGCTCCGAAGCGTCGTTGCAGGCTCTCCGCGATCGCGTGCTGACCACCCACGGCCGCGTCGATGGCATCGTCTTCAACGCCGTCAGTCGGCCGATGTCAGGTTACGCCGGTGACCTCGATCAGTGGCGTGAATCGATGGACGTCAATGCCACCGGGTTCTTCGCCACCGTGCGAATCTTCGGCGACGCCATGGCCGACAAAAAATCCGGCAGCATCGTCAACATCGCCTCCCAGATGGGCACCATCGGCATGAACCCTTGGCTCTACGAAGGCACGTCGATGTCTCCCTCGCCCGACTACTTTTTTCACAAGGGCGGCATGATCAATCTCACTCGCTACTTGGCCTCCCACTACGGCGACAAAAACGTGCGCGTCAACGTCGTGTCTCCCGGTGGCATCTACAATCCCGACCAGCCGCAGGCCGACGCGTTTCTCGAACGCTACGGCAAAATGACCATGCTCGGCCGCATGGCTGAAGCCCCGGAAATCGGCGGCGCCGTGGTCTTCCTACTCAGCGACGCCTCGACCTACCTCACCGGCGCCAACCTCCCCATCGACGGAGGCTACACCGCCAAATAGCAGGGGAGTCTGCTCCTGCCTCTCAGCACTCCACCGCAGTTTTTAACCACGAATGGACACGAACAAACACCAATGGCGCTCCGCCTACCGGCTCCACGTCTCTTCAATTCATCAGAGAGTTGGAGTGGGTTACCGTGCGGCGCGGTAGCGAAGCCAATTCGTGTCCATTCGTGGTTAAAAATCATCCTACCCTCAAGCAACCTACCAAATGAACTACGCCCGAAATTTAGCCGGCAAATCAATCTGGATCACCGGCGGCGCCGGTTACCTCGGCTCGGCCATCACCCGGGCCCTCGATGCCGAAGCGGCTCAAGTCGTCTGCTTCGATCTGCCCGGCAAAGCCGAGGCCCTCGTGCGCGAACATGACCTAAAACGCACCATTCCCGTCACTCTCGATGTGAATGACGCCGATACGCTCCCAGCCGCTCTAGATCAAGCCATCGCCGACCATGGCCTGCCCGACGGCGTGACCCATCTGGCCTTCTCTTCCTCCAGCGGATATCGCCTCGAGGATCTGCCCTCCGAGGTCTTTCAGAATACCTTCAGTCGCTCGCTCGCCCCCACCTTTGTCCTTTGTCGCGCCCTCGCCGAGAAGATGAAAGTCCGCGGCTCCGGTAACATCGTCTTGTTCTCCAGCATGTATGGCCTCGTCTCACCTGACCCGCGGATTTATGTGGATCCCATGATCCCCAACCCGATCGATTACGGCGCCAGCAAAGCCGCCCTACTCCAGATGACCCGGTATTTGGCCGTCCACTACGGTCCGGCCAACCTACGTTTCAACGCCATCACTCCCGGCCCCTTTCCTCCGGCCGCCGTGCAGGATGCTAATCCCAAGTTCACCGCCGACCTTCGCGCCAAAACCGCCCTCAACCGCCTCGGCTTCAACGAAGAAATCGTCGGCCCCACTCTCTTCCTCCTCTCCGACAGTGCCTCCTACGTCACCGGCCACAGCCTCGTAGTCGACGGCGGCTGGACGAGCTGGTGAAACGTGCCCTACGAGAAGAAGAGAGGGACGAACCGCTGGGCCGCCCGCTCCTGCCTCACCATCAGTCATCCAGAAATTACCCCAACTTCTACCCCTCACTCACCGCGACCTCCTGAGATCTCTACACCCGCGGACGGCCCAGCGGTCCGTCCCGACCTCAATCTCCCCTTTCGCCTGAGGGAGAGTTGACGAACAGCTGCCAACAGTCACTTTAATCACATGATTTTGAATGCTGTTCTCACGCCCGCAAAAGAAGGGGGAATTCGTGGCACTGAACCCGGAGACTGGCACGACCACCCAGAGAGACAACGCGGATGAGGCACTCGCAAATCTTCGAGAGGCGACCGCGTTATTTCTCGAGGAGTTCCCTTTGGATCACACCAGTGGTTCACTGCTCACGACATTCGAAGTAGCCGAGCATGCCTAAGTTACCCCATCTCTCTGGAGCCGAAATCATTCGCGCTCTTGAGCGTTTGGGATTCAACCGCACCCGTCCGAAAGGAAGGCTTCCCGTTTTAGGGTGGGTCGAGGCGTTTGAGAGGCTGAGAGGGGAAGGCTTATGACCGTCGAAGAACCCTACGCGAGGTTACTGCAACTGCCTCCCCGTGGGAGGTGACAAAGGTGGAAGAGTGCCTGCTTGAGCAGCGGGTGACAGTGTGGCTGCGCTGGGCCGGACGGGGTGCGCCCGCGATATCCGGAGTGCGGGGCTGGGTCACCGGTTTATGACCGATTGGAGGAACGGACGTGGCGGCATCTAAGCGTGATGCAGTATCGGATGGAATTGCGGGGTGCGACGCCGCCCTGCCGGGGTGAGAAGCACGGGATGAAGACTGCAAAGGTGCCGTGGGCCGAACCTAGCTCGCGTTTTACGCTGCACTTTGGGGCGTTCGCTGGGGCGGTGATTGGGGCGTGCCGTTCGTTGTCGCAGGCGGCTGGTCTGCTCGGGCTGCACTGGGACAGAACGCATCATCGATGCGGCGGTGAAGCCTGGACTGGCCCGTCGCACGACCGAAGGAATCAAGCGGGTGGGTGGGCCTTGATGAGCAGAGCTTTTTGCGGGGCCAAGGCGACGTGTCCTTGATGACCGATCTGGACGGGCGACGCATGCTGGAAGTCGTGCCGGATCGAAGCACCGTGGCCTGCGTAAAGCTGCGGGAGGCATTGCCTAAAGAACAACGCGCCAAGATCGTGGCCGCAGCGATGGACATGGGCGCGCCCTTTATTATCGGCACGACCAAGGCCGTGCCTCCCGTCGACATCGTGCCTGACCGCTTTCATGTCTCCAAATCTCTCAATGAAGCGGTGGACAAGACCCGGCGCGAGGAGTCGTTGCCGCTGGCCGCCAAAGGCGACGACACCCTTAAGCGGACCCGCTTCCGGTGGCTACTTGGTCAAACCCCCGATGCATTTGCACAACCCAACGCCAACCGACCGTGCCGCCTGTTTCAGATCCAATACGTCGGAGCCTGCTGGTAAGCGATCCCCTTGCCTCTCCAACTTGGGAACGTCGACGTCCCCGTCGGCCCCATCCTATCGGCCACGAATAAGGCCCCCCCCGATCAGCCTACCATTTCCACCAACGGAAACGGACGGCAAACAAAGCCCAACCACCGCACCCATCGCGGGCCTACCGCAGTCCAAGCCGAAGCAAGCTTCGGGCTATTAGACCCAAGGGAATAAATATCGACGCTAGCCCGCTCCAGCAGCGTATCGTAGTTCGTCGTGAATACGTCTGCCCAAGGCAACGAAAGTAACGATCGATGAACATCTCCGGGACCAAAAGCTTTGTCCGGAATCATTTCGATGATCGCATCGTCGAGAGCGGCCCTTCCGCATCGTTCTTCAAAGAGCTGCGCTACTTCTGCCGACCCAAAGCCTCCGGCATTTTTCAGCCGCAACGCTTCCGACCGCTTGCGTTTCAGTTTCCCCAAAGTGGAAACGACTTCATGGGCATAGCCAAAGGCTTCGCCGGCCTACTAAAGCCGGCCTCAATCATGACTGAAGCTCCGCCCGCAGTGGAATTTCCCCATCGCGCCGTGCGAATCTGAACCAAATGAGAAAACAGGACTTCCGCGGAATCCGTTGCCGTGACTGATTCAATTTCGTTCATGAATGCTTGGAGGTAATTCAAAGCCTTTCCGTTCGGCAACAGAGTTCAGTAATGTTCATTAATTCGGGCTCGAAAAAATCGACAATGGACTATCGGGGCTCACACCATGATGTGACCCAATAGTAACAGGTTAGACCCGTTGCTAAATTCCGTTCGATCTTACCCTGCTGCCCCCCCTTTCATGCGCCCACTCGATATTGCTGTCATCATCATCTATCTCGTCGGCGTGGTCTGGGCGGGTCTCGCCAGCCGGGGTAAAAAAGGAGACAGCGACGAGTTCTTCACTTCCAAGGGCGCCTTCACCGGCCGACTCGGCATGATCATGGTCGGGTTTAGTATGGCCGCTACGCTGTTCAGCGGCATCAGCTATGTGATCTACACCAGCGTCGCCTTCTCGGCGGGTGCGGGTATCGTCGCGGGCATGCTGGGGTTCCCCCTCACCTGGGCTCTCCTCCGATTTTGGTTCCTGCCCCGCTACCTCGCCGGGGGCGGTAATCACCCCTACGATATCATTGAGCAACGCCTCGGAACATCTGTCCGACTATGCCTGTCGGCCATGTTTATTCTCCTGCGGATCGGCTGGATGGCCGCCATCCTCGTCGCGCCTACTTTAGTCCTCATCGGCGCCACCGGTTTAGATGAATCCTGGTTCTGGCCCATCGTCATCAGCATCGGCGTGACGTGCACGCTCTATACCACCATTGGCGGCATCCGCAGCGTCATCGTAACCGATGCCATCCAGTTCTGCATCATGGCACTGGGCATGCTGTTCATAATCGGGTTCATCCTCCATAAACTGGACCTCCCGATCGGAGAGATCTACGCCCAGCTCGACGGCGCCGAGCGACTCAACCTCTTTAACTTCTCCTTCGACCTCACCGAAGACCTGACCTTTTGGACCGTCGTGATCGGTCTCATGATCGGCAACCTCGGCAGTTACACGGGCGACCTGATGATGCTTCAGCGTTACCACGCCGCGGAATCCCCCCGCGCCGCGGCGAAAGCTTTCGCGATCAATACTTGGGGCGTGATTATTGTCTGCGTTCTACTCGTCACGGCCGGCCTGTTGCTGTGGGTGTGGTTTCAGAATCACCCTGATCCCGGACTACCCGAAAACCCCGATCAGGTCCTCGCCTACTTCATCACCAATGAGCTTCCCGCCGGCATCGCCGGTCTGTTAATCGCCACCATTCTCGCCGCCACGATGAGTAGTATGACCAGCGGAATCATCGCGTTGGCCGGCACCTTGACCAATGACTGGCTCCAACGATTCGGCCGGCCCCGCACGCCCGCAGAACTCTTGCGCTTTGGTCGCTACGCCACGGTGGGGGTGGGCGTGCTCGCGATGGCCACCGCCGGGTTTGCCACCGTCATGGGCTCGTTGTTTCAAAGCACGCAGGCCATCATGGGAGCGTTCTTCGGTCCGATGGTGGGCTGCATGATGATTGTGGTGAATAAATGGCAACTTCACCCCATGGGCGTTCTGCTCGGCATGGGCCTGGGCACCACCGCGGGCTGGGCGATCGCATTCTCCCCCGTCTCAAACCTGTGGGTCGCCACCGGCTCACTCATCGTGACCCTCGCAGTCTCCTTCTGCTTCCGCCGCAAATCCGAGACCAACTAACAGCACGCCACCCCGCCACTGTTTCTTAACCACGGATTTCACCGCTATCCTCAGCTTGTGAAGGATCCGTTTCTGTTCGGAAATCTGCGGTAATCCGTATAATCTGTGCTCAAATAAATACCCTCTCCCTCCCTTCGTCGTAGGCGAAAAATTAGCTTAATCAGATCCCGTTCATCATGAGTAAACCTTCTCGCCAGCTCCACATTTTCGGCACGCTTTGGTCGCTACGCCAGTATCCCACCAAATCGCGCGAGTGGTCATGGGCGAAAAAGTTCGCCGCCATCGCCGATGCCGGTTGCGACGGATTATTCTCCGCCCCCATCCCCGAACTCGCGGAACGCGGACCACTCCAATACCTCGCCGTCACCAGCTTCCGCCGCCCCGGCCCCGTCAAAGCCCAATTCCGCGCAGCCCAAAAACTCGGCGCGGTCGCCGTCGGTATTCAACTCGGCGATACCGACTCATCCTTGGCCGACATGGTTCAACTCGCGATCCATATCGATGCGGTCGCCCGGGACTTCGATCTCCCTTACGCCATCGAAACGCACCGCGATACGTTTACCGAAACCCCCGAGAACACGCTGGCGCTTACCCGGGGATTTCGACGCCAACGTAAAACTGCCCTCCCGCTTTGCCTTGATCACTCCCACTTCGCCGTCGTCCGGCATTACGCTCCCGGCACCTACTGGGAACGGCTCCGCAAACCGGCGGAATTACTCCATGCGGCCACTCAATTCCACCTTCGTCCCTTCAACGGCCACCACTGCCAAATCCCCGTGATGACCCCCACCGGCCGCCGCACCCCGGAATACCGCGATTGGTTGGACTACCTCCACGGACTCTTCACCCATCTCCATACCCAACCCACCACCGCACCGGTCCTCGCCGTGCCGGAACTGGGAAACGCCGCCCCCGCCTACGGCCTCAGTTGTTTCGGTGACACCTGGCTCGACGCCCAAGCCCTCATCCGTGACCTCCGCCGCACCTGGCGAACCACAAAGCCAACGAAGTGAAACCCACGCGGCATCTATTTTTAACCACAGATTTTCACAGATCCACGCCACCGCTGAGTTCCGTTCTCTCGTCTAAAATCCAAATAATCTGCGTAATCTGTGGTTAAAGAAATTCCTACCTCGCAGTTTCCGTGTATTCGAGTGCTCCGTGCGGAATGAATCAGACTGATGGTTTAGTGCCTTTTCATGTAATTTAGTGGGCCCATAATTTCCTACCTCTCAGCTCTTCTTTGGCACGGCGATGCAGTCCATCTCGAATTTCAGGTTAGATCCCAGGCACTTGCAGATCGTCGTGCGCGCCGGGTAAGGCGCGGTGAAATACTCGCGGTAGAGTTCGTTGAACTTCGCCACGTCCTCCGGTTCGCGCACGAAATTATTGGTCTTCACAACGTGGGCCAAATCGCTGCCCGACGTCTCCAGCACCGCCCTCAAGTTCTCAATCGAACGGCGGAACTCACCTTCAAAGGTATCGGTAACGATCTTACCCGTGAGGTCCACCGAGGCCTGACCGGAAACAAAGATCAGGTCGCCGACTTGCACGGCGGGACTGAAGGGAAGATGCGATACCGGAGTGCCGGCTTCGCGCGGATAAGATACAGCGGGATGGTTCATGATATTTTGAATTGGGGATCAGAGATGTCGTCGAGCGGCCACACCGGACGGCGCAGGTGCTTCCAAGGAAATGCCGTCAAATCGCTGCGACAGGGTCCGGGCGTATCGACAAAAAACGTGCCCCCAATGATCGGATCGTAAGCCCGCCGGTGCGCCACCGCCGCCTTCACCCCGATCACGGCAAAATCGCACGGCTCAATGCCCTGACTCCGAAACTGCCCCAAATCAAACGGTGGCGTCTTTTGGCTCGTCAGTAAGATCGTTACTCCTGCCGTGCACACCACCGCCGACGGCCCCATCGCAATGGAGCGTCCATTCATCGAAGCTAGGTGACTGCTGGGGTCCTCCAATTGAAAATTTCCCTCACTCCTCGAAACGAAAGTCACTTCGACCTCAACCGGTCCGGCATCCAGGGTGGATCCCTTCCCTCCGATCGAAAGCGTTACCGCATCCCCCGCTTGCATTCCGACCAGGTGCTTTACCGCTGCTGGATCATTGATCGCCACCAACGCTTTTTCAACTCGATGCTCCAGCAGCGCACGTAACACGCCGGTGCCGTCACCCGGTGCCCCGCCCCCGATGTTATCGGACGGCTCCACGAGGATAATCGGGCCATCCACCCGTGCCGGCAGATCCCGCAAGACCTCCTCCACCGATGGATAATCCACCGCCCCCGTATCTCGTAAATCCCACGCCAATCGCGCTAATCGGACCAAGTCCTCTCGCACAACCTCGCTGCCGCCGGTGTGAATCAGACTGAGCGAAACGCCTGTATCCGGCGTATCCGCAAACGAAAACCCCGCCACCACGTTGCCGGCCCACACCGCCGCATTCGTGTCTTCGATTTCCACCATCGCTCGGCGCAAGGATAACATCGGATCCGTCGCCGTGCCCGTGCCCGGCGGCGCCCACACCATCGGTAACCGGCACAGGGTCATCCGCGGCGTCACCCCTTCAGCCAACGATCGCGCCATCAGCCGAGTCGCTCGCACCGCCGCATCCCGGGCATCCGTGTGCGGATTTTCCCGATACGCCACCAATCCGCTGGCGAGACGACACATCCGTTCCGTCAAATTCGCGTGCAAATCGAATACCCCGAAAATCGGTAAATCCGCCGCCCCCGGTAGAGCCCGGATCCGCTCCAGCAATTCGCCTTCCGGATCGGTCAGCGTCTCCGTCACCATCGCCCCGTGCAGGACCAGATAGATCGCGTCGATTCCTGCCGCCAAGGCCGGACGCGCACGCTCCTCAAACTCCTCCCAAAATGTTTCCAACGCCGCATCCGCCACCATGCCACTGGGAAACACCCGCGCATCCACCGTGGGCACCACCGTCAGCCCCAGCTCCAAGGCCGTCGTCAAAAAACCATCAGTGGGCGACGCGTCGCCGATCTTGGCCATGATGTCTTCATCCCGTGTGACCGTAAAATCTGCCCACGTTGTCGTCTCCTCGAGAAACGTATGCGTCTCGTGAAAGAAACTGCCGAAGAGGATCCGGGCACTCATGATCAGTCGTCGATTCGCGATCCTCGTTTCAGGCACCGGTCCAACTCTCCGCATGCCGCTTGAATGCGATCGCGGACAACCTCAGGGCGTCATCAATATCCTGCTCGGTGTGAGCCAGGCTGATCGACCACAATCCGCGTTCGATCACCCGCACCCCTTCTTCCAGCAAACAGCGCCGCAGATGAGCCCAACGGGCGACATCCTGCCGTTCGACGTAGTCCCGATAATTCTTTACCGGCCGATCATCGGCGCCGGGCTTCAGCATCAGCGAATGGAACGCCAGGCCGGGTCCCTGCGGTCGTAACGGAATGCCGTGCTCATCGGCTAAAGTCCGTAAGCTCGCCATCAGTTTTTGCCCGAGTCGATTGAGCGTGGCGGGATGTTCTGAACCCAAAGCAATGACTTCATCAAGACACCAACGGCTCGCGGCGAGACACAGTGGATTTGCGTTCAAGGTGCCCGCATGAATCGACTCGCCGGAGATGATCTTGGCCATCGCCTCCCGCGTTCCCGTTAACGCCGCGAACGGCGTGCCGCCGCCAATCGCTTTGCCAAACACCGTCAGATCCGGGCGCACGTCGTAGTAATCCTGAGCGCCGCCGGCGCCAAAGCGGAAGCCGGTGATACACTCATCGGCGATCATCAACATACCCTCCTGATCACAGAGCTCCCGGATCGTGGCTAACATGCCTTCCACCGGCTCGATGCAGCAGGTATTGCACATTGCCGGCTCACACACGATCGCCGCGATCTGGCCCTTGTATTGCTCAACCCGTTGCCGGAGGTGCTCGATGTCATTCCACTGCGCCACCACAAACTGTTCGGTGACTTCTGCAATGATGCCTTTGCTCGGATGCACACGCGCGGGCTCGGGGTCATCCCAGGTGCTGGGCGGATTGGCGAAGCCCACGAGACCCTCGTCGCTCCAACCGTGATAGTGGCCTTCGAAACGGAGGATCAGTTTTTTGCCCGTGTGCGTCCGCGCTAACCGGAATGCCGCCATCACGGCCTCCGTCGCCGAGTTGTTAAATCGCACCAACTCCGTTGCCGGAACCATTTTTTGCAGGCGTTCCGCGACGTCCAATTCAAGTTCGCATTGCGCCGCCCAATGGAGGCCCAATTTGGCTTGAGCCGCGATCGCATCGGCCAGCCCCGCCGGAGCGTGACCATAAAGCAAAGCGCCCTGCCCGAGCTGAAAATCGATATACTCGTTCCCATCAACATCCCAGACCCGCGCGCCGTCTCCCTTGTCAAAATACAATGGCACGGGCTGTTCGAGCATTCGAATGCCGCTGTTAATACCACCCGCGATGCTGTGCTTGGCGCGGTCAAAGAATTCTTGGGATTTAGAAAAGGTGTAAGGCATAATTTTTAGGGAGTTAAATTTTCACGCGGACGCGCGCAGTTCAGATTCGGTGCGACCAGTGCGTATGCAACGCATCGCCATCGTGAGGGCTGAGCGTAATTTCGCCGGGAAGCGATTCACCGGCACGGCAACACTAATCCCCGCCAAGGGTTCGTGATGGGCAGTCAGCGAGACTGCCACGCAAACCACTCCAGCCACGGTTTCTTCTTCCTCTTCACCCCAGCCGCGCTTGACCGTCTGAGCCAACTCCGCTTCAAGTCGAATTCGAGCCGCCTTCCGTCCGCGGGCCGGCATCATCGCACAGGCCTTCGTCACCAATCGACTTTGCTGCTCCGCCGGTAGGTTAGCCACGATCGCTCGGCCGAGAGCCGTGGTATGAAACAGATCCCGTGCGCCCGGCTTCACGATCCAACGTAATGCCTGCTCGGTTTCCATCACCGAGGCGTAGCGCACATAAATCCCCTCCAACACGCCGAGGTTCACCGTCTCATCAAAGGTCTCATGCAACGTTGCCATCAACGGCTGAGCCTTGGCTCGCAAGAGCGCGTCGCGGCCATGCTCGCGCAGGGACTGCAGCCGATCCGTTAAAACATAACTCCCCCGTAGATTCCCCGATTCGAGGTAACCCAGATCCCGGAGACTCTGCAGAATCCGGTGCACCGTCGGTTTCGGCAATCGACTCTCCTCGGCCAATTCCGCCAAGCTTAAAGCCCGCCCCGCCCGAGCCATGACTTCCAAAATCGAAAAGGCTTTATCTAAAACCGCGATGCTCATAGTTTAACTTCCAAAGTAATTCCACAATGTGGAATTTTAATTCCGCCTTGTAAAGCACCGTCCCGCTACTTCACTTCAAATAGTTCCTTGCCCCACCGCTCACTCTCTCACTCCACTGCTGTTTATAACCACGAATGGACACGAATTAGCTTCACTCCCGCTACGCCATGAAACCCGATTCGGCTGTTATTCTTTGTCGTAGCCGTGGAGCCGGTAGGCGAAACGCCATTCCTGTTTATTCGTGCCCATTCGGGGTTAAAAACCAGTCCGGCCTCTCGCTCGTTCCCTGCCTTTCCTTTCTTTTTTTTCGGTCAACCTTCCCCCCCCCCCTCCCGTGATCATTGATTGCCACAACCACCTCGGGGTAGATCACTACTTCTACCTCAATAGCTACCACCCCTACGCTCAGGACCTGCCCGCCATGGTCACCGAAGGGCGCCACTGCGGCGTCGATCGCTGGGTGGTTTTTCCGATGGTCAGCAACCTCTCGTTCGACTTGGCGGCCATGCGGCGGAAGGAAATCGTGACCGGGGGCCTCGAGACCGTCCCCTACGCGTTTGAGAACGAGCGCATGTTCCACGAGATCTACGATCTCTACCCCGACCTCGGCGTCCACACCATCCCGTTCGCGATTCTCGATCCCATGCGCGAACCGGCGGCCCAACTCGTCAAACTACGCGAACTCCGGACTAAGTATCCTTTCTACGGACTGAAAATTCAGCCCACCATGATTCAGGCCGACGTCGAAGCACTGCTCACCGTCGGTCGTGGTTTCCTCGAATTCGCGGCCGAATTCGACTTGCCCTTCATCATCCATTCCAGCGTCGATCCGGCCGACACCTGGGCCCAAGCCACCAGTATCCTGAAAGTCGCCGAAGCCACCCCCGCCGTGCGGTTCTGCCTCGCCCATTCCTGCCGCTTCGACCGCGAATGCCTCGATCGCGTCGCCGCCCTACCCAACACGTGGTTCGATTGCTCCGCCCACCGCATTCACTGCGACTGCGTCCTGAAAGGATATCCCAACATCGCTCCCCCGGAACGCCGATTCGACGCCGACTACACTAATCCCCCCGCCGTGCTACTGGCGCTGGCGGAAGCCTACCCGACTAAACTGCTGTGGGGGTCCGACACCCCGTTCCAAAGCTACGTCGACAACACGATGTCCTTGCGCAGCACCTACGCGGAGGAAACGGAATGCCTCAAAGCACTCCCCCCCGATCTTCATCGCGCCGTGACTTGCGACAACCTCCTCAATCTTCTTCAACTTAAAGATGGAAACCCTCTCGCTCTCGGGTAACGCCGCCCTCGTCACGGGTTCATCGCAGGGCCTCGGTCTCGGGATCGCCCGGGGACTGCAGGAATCCGGCGCGGCCGTTATCTTTCATGGCCACACTGCTCGCCCCCTCGAAATCGCCGACACCGAACGTTATCTGTCCGGTGATCTAACCGATACTGATACCCCGGCACAACTCATTGCCGCCGCCCTCGCAGCCCAACCCGACCTCAACCTACTCGTCTGCAACGCCGGTAGCATCTTCGACATCCCGTTCCTCGAAATGGATCTCGAACGCTGGGACCGCACCCAGAATCTTAACGTCCGTGCGACCTATTTCGTGGTGCAGGCCTTCGCCCGCGTCTTAGCCGCCCGTCAAAGACCCGGCGCGGTCGTCATCACTTCGTCCATCAACGGGTCCCAAGCGGAGATCGACTCCAGCGCCTACGACACGTCCAAAGGCGCCCTCGTCATGATGACCCGCACCCTCGCCCAAGCCCTCGCGCCGCACGACATTCGGGTCAACGGCATCGCCCCCGGCATGATGCGCACCCCCCTCACCGAACGCTGGCTCAAAACCGATCCGGCCGGAGCTGAGCTCTACGCCAAACGCACCCTGCTCAACCGCCTCGGCACCCCCGAAGATTGCGCGGGTGCCGTCTCTTTCCTGCTCTCGCCCGCCGCCGGTTATATTACCGGTCAAGTCATCTCGATCGATGGTGGCATGGGTATCAGTCAACTCGGTCGCATCAAACCGTGACTTCCATCGACGAACTTTTCACCCCCAGTATCCTCGTCTTCGAGGATCGCTTGGCCACCAATCTGCAACGCATGCAGTCGACTTGTGACGATGCCGGCATCGCCCTGCGCCCGCACATCAAGACCCACAAACTCGTTCCCGTCGCCCGACGCCAAATCGAGCTCGGCGCCAAAGGCCTCACCTGCGCCAAACTCGGCGAAGCCGAAGCCATGCTCCCGAGCGGAGTCCGCCAGATTTTCCTCGCGCATTCGCTCGTCGACCACCGGCAAGCACCTCGCATCGCCGCCTTGGCCGACCACCTCGATGAACTTCGCCTCGCCGTCACCAGCGAGGCTCATCTCGAAGCCTTGATCGCACTGCTGCAAAAAGTAGGTCGCCAGCTACCGGTCATGATCGCCATCGATACCGGTCTCAACCGCGAGGGCATCCGGGTCCTCGAATCCGCCCAACGTATTGCCCAACGCATCGACGCCGAACCTCTGCTAACGCTGGCGGGATTTTACACGCACGAAGGCCAATTCTACGGCAAGGATCGCTCAACCCGGACCACCGACGTGGAAGCCCTCCTCACCCACATCTGCAGCGTGCGCGACAGTATCAACCCCGCCCTACCGGTCTGGCCGGGTTGCAGCGTCAGCGCGACTGCGATCACCCAGCAAGCCCACGGACGCGTGGAAGCAGTTCGTCCGGGAGCCTACGTCTTTGGTGATCTCTCGCTGACCCAAAACGCCGACGTGATGCCGTGGGAGCACGTCGCGCTGCAGGTCTTGGCCACCGTAGTCGACAAACCAACCTCGGATCTCGCCCTGATCGACGCTGGTTCAAAAACTTTTTCATCCGACCGCACCCGCCAAGGCATCAGCGCACTCGCCGCCGACGGCCGCGACATCGCCGTCGTCGCGGTCAACGAGGAGCACGGCTACCTCCGCGGCGAAGACGTGGCCCAGCTCCAAGTCGGCGAACGAATTCTCTTCGTTCCCGCCCACGTCTGCACCGTAGTCAACCTCGCCGACGCGGTCCAAGTCATCGCCGCCGACCAAACCATCCGCACCACCTGGCCCATCGACGCCCGCGGCAAAAATCAATAACCGCGGACCGATCCATCTGCGCCTAAGCCACAGAGATCCCAATTCTGCCTCTCCGAGACGAAGCGGTAGCGAAGTCATTCGTGTCCATTCGTGGTTAAAAAAACACCCTGCCTCAAAGTCCGCCCCACCACCCATGCAAGCTACGCTCTACATCGACGTTCAACACGCCCTCGCCGAAGGGCCCGTCTGGCATGAAAACGCCCTCTGGTGGGTCAATATTTCCGCCGGGAGCCTCTACCGCCACGAGGTGACCGATGGCACCACCCGGTCTTACGCCGTGGGCTCAACGCTCGGCGTCGCCCTACCCGCCGCCAACGGCTGGTGGTGGACCGCTCGCGAACGCGACTGCGCGTGGCTACATGAGCCCACCGGCAAAGTCATTCCCATCGACGCCCCTATCCCAAATCTGCCCCCCGCGCATCGCTTCAACGACGGTTTCTGTGGCCCCGATGGACACCCCTGGGTCGGCACCGCCGCGCTCAACGGTTCCCGCGAAACCGCCTCGCTGTATCGAGCCGATTCCTCCGGTGCCCTGCACCTCAAACTTCCCGATATCACCCTCTCCAACGGCCTCGGTTGGTCGCCTGACAACTCCGAGTTCTACTACGTCGATTCATTGGCGCACAACTTATCGGTCTTCGACTACGACCCCACCGCCCATCAAATCAACAACCGCCGCATCCTCCGCGAATTTCCCGCCGACGGCAGTGTGCCCGACGGCCTCACGGTAGACGCCGATGGCCACATCTGGCTCGCGATCTGGGGCGGATCCGTGGTGCTACATATCGACGGAGAAACCGGAGATATCCTCAATCGCGTCGAGCTCCCGGTCACTCAAGTCACCTCCTGCACCTTCGGTGGAGAGGACGGACGCACCCTCTACATTACCTCCGCCCGAGTCGGCTTGAGCGATGAACAGCTCGCCGCCCAACCCCACGCCGGCAGCATCTTCCAAGTGCGCCCCAGCACCACCGGCCTCCCCTCTGTGCGCTGTTCAATTCCACCACCAAATATTTAAGAAATTGATTAATAATAGCTTACTACGCCTCTGTGCGACAGTGCAGTGACCCAAAAAAACCCGCCTCGAAAGGCGGGTTTTAAAATGGCGTCCCCACGGGGATTCGACGAAAGGCTGCATAACCCATTGAATACGAAGTAGAAGAATTCCGTAAACTCTGTAAATTCGATAGGTTGTGTAGAAAAACGTGTAGAACGATTCTGAGGAAACAGCGACCTTTCTCCCCGTGGAGGACGCCTCTTTAGCACAATCATAGCAAAAACTACTCCCCCTCCCCGGCAGCGAACCCGTCGGCAGTCCCATTGGCGGAATGATACGCTCCCGTTCGAGTGGTTCCGCTTCTGGTATTGTAGAGCCCGATCACCCGCAGGAGTTCGCTCAGTGAGAGCTGCCCATCACGACTCGAATCGGCCGAGTGATGACGGTCCAACGTCGATGTTCCAATCCCATCGCTATCGGGAGTGAATCCATCGGCGCTGGATTCACTGACCTTATATCGACCCGTTCTCGTGGTTCCTTGGCGGGTATTGTAGAGCTCAATAACGCGCAACAATTCACTGAGATTTAATCTCCGGTCTCCGTCGGTATCGGCTGAGTGGAACAGCGGTGCTTCTTCCAAAGTTAGCGGCTCCGGATTGAACAGCACCTCGAATTCATGACCAGCTACTTGCAACGCCACCATCGCCGACAGATTTCGAGACCCTGCGGCAGTTTCGGAGGCGGCAATCGTATAGGAGAAACTGAGCGGCGAGGCAGGCTCCTCGTTCCACGCCCATTCCCACAAATCGACCGCACCAACCTCAGGTTCAGTGGTAACTCTCGTTGCGGTTGACGATACGAATCTCCACGATGCATCTCCCGATTCTTCTGGTGGTAAGACTGAGACCCGGAGGCCATCAACCACATCGTTGTAAGTCAGCAAAAGCGTGATCGTGACGGGCTCACCAGCTCGGTAACCGCGTCCTTCCACGTAATGATCAGCCGTGGCCGCGACTACGGTTAAGGTAGCAAGCGATGAAGTCACCGCCCCCTCATCATTACTCACCTGCACGGTGAAGGTTCGTGGAGAATCAACACTCGCCTCCGGCAGCGTGAACACAGCCGCATCGGCCCAGACCAGAGCATTGCCATCGCCAAACCACGTGTAACTCAGCGCCGGAGTGCCATCTGCCACTACCGTAAAGTCCACCGGGCTACCTGCTAAGACCACTTTGCTTTGTGGTTGGCTGGTGATGGATGGAGCACGCGGCGCCACGGTGATGGTAGCGGTGGCGCTTGTGACCAAGTAGCGATCCAAGTCATCCGGGGTGAAATTGACCCTCAACTTATGTTCACCCACCGCGAGGACGGCATCACTCGCGGGATCGTATTCTAATTGTCCTGACACGTCAGCAACCGCATTCAATTGGGTCGCACTTAACGGATCGCCATCGACCAAATTACCGGAAGGTTCCCAGGTCACCACTGGCGTCGCTTTCGCAATGACCAACGTTCCCGTCGTTTCCCCGACATAGTTGGCCGCATCCGCGACCACCGCACGCACAGCATAGGTCCCCGGCTCACTCGGCACCGTATCGGCACCGTCGTAGGTCTCCACGACCGGAACGTTCTCGGGAGCGGTTGAAACGCCCACCGCATGCGCCTGACCATCGTAGATCACGTCCAGATCGTTCAGCGTAATTGTCACCACGATCGGGTTCACCGAAAGCGTGCGGTCGACTGACACCGACCGGTAGTTGGTCGCGTCGGTCGGATTAAAGGTCGCCGTCAGCGTATGCTCCCCTGCACCCAGCACGCTCCAAGCCTCCGGATCGTAAGTGAATGCACCAGCAATATCGGCAGTCGCGCTAAGGATCGAAGTATCCAACGCCGTGCCATAAGTGATTGCAGTTAACTCCGTCCAAGCGATCACTGGCATCGCCTTCGCGATCACCAGCGTCCCGGTGGCCGAACCCATGTAGTTAGGATCATCGCTCGCTACCACCACAGCGTATAAACCAGCATTGATTGGCGCAGTCGTTGAACCGTCGTAAGTGACCGCCACGGACACTCCTTCAGGCGAAGTCCCAAAGTCGACGGCATGCGTAGTTCCGTCGTAAGTCGCGGACAACCCCGACAGCTCGATCGTGACCGGAGTCGGATTAACCTGCAGGGTCTGTTCCGCCGTTGTGCTGTTATAGTTGGCCGAGTCGGTAGGAGTGAAGGTCACATCCAAGCTATGCTCGCCAGTATCCAACACTGCGCCTGCGCTCGGATCGTAGGCAAAGCTGCCCGCAACGTCAGCCGACGCGGCAAGCTGCGTCCCGCTCAACGCCATGCCATAGGTGATGGCATCCGACGCTGACCAGGTAATCACCGGCGTCGCCTTGGCGATCACCAGTGTGCCGTTGGCCGAGCCGGTGTAATTTGGATCAGCACTCACTGTCACCACCTCATAGGAACCCGCGCCAGTCGGGGTCGAGGGCGACCCGTTGTAGGTCACCGCCACCGCCACGCCTTCCGGCGTAGTCGTTGTGCTCGCCGCATACGATGATCCATCATAGATCGCACTCAACGAGCCTCAGACATCCTGACCTGAGGAGTGAAACAGGGGTTGTGCGGGAAATGAGATGAACCGGAGCTGGCGTTAAAATCACGCAAATGTCAGTGAGGGATATGCCCCAAGTCCAACTCCCCATTTTC
>Ga0335398_10002281_pt1 | contig 30638 bp, 28 predicted proteins | sample BON03_FD_205742 | JGI IMG/M metagenome (GOLD analysis project Ga0335398, IMG submission 205742) | Freshwater microbial communities from Lake Bonney liftoff mats and glacier meltwater in Antarctica - BON-03 (spades assembly) (version 2) | ecosystem: Environmental > Aquatic > Freshwater > Ice >... | reverse complement strand
CCCAGGCCACCCCCTTGCAAAAGGAAGCCTTCGATCTCCTCGGCCTCAAGCTCCCGGGAGCGTAGCCATGAAACCCCATCACTAAATCCGACCCCGAAACCCCTCAAACCAAGAAACCGCAAGGCTCGCAGCCCAAAATCCGCCAAACAAAGTCCCCGAAGTTCCGTTTAAAAAGAAATAAGTTCGCACAAAAAGTATCACGTGATACTTTTCGTCATGACCACGACACAATGCCCCCGAAAAAGCGCCCCGAAAAAAGCACTCATCGCCCGAGTGACGGGGAGATCTGTGGCAAGGTCAGCGGAGCAATCGCAGCCTTAGAGGCGAAGCCACCGCACTTCAAGATTGTAGCGCACAAACATGATGAACGTGCTTTTCGTTTTCTGGGTGTCTCCAATATTGCCGATGTCTTGAGTTGGACCCTCGTCTTTCTAAAAGAAATTCAAGAGATCGGACCGACCAAGTGCTTTATCAGTCATGGCAAAGCTGAGAGATGCACGGAACCAAAGTTTTCGGACATTTTCCTTTTTCCCTACGTTTTCAAGTCATTACACTTTGAGGAAAAAGTTTACCTTAAGTTCGGAATCCGAAAATCTACGATGATCCAGGATCCACCACATTACTACTGCCACCTAGATTTGCACGATTCAGATTATGCCTAAACCACCCATTCAAATTCAGTTTAGCAAGGAGCCGGAGACCGACTGCGGTCTCTGCGGCGGACAGAATTGCCTGGCTGAAGAATTCCGCAACTGCGAAATGGTCGTTCGCGACGAAACCTTGATCGTTTCGAATCCAAAGACCGTTTGCCAAAAATGTGAAGCTGCTTGGTTTAGTCTCGATCAAGCCGACCGCAGTGTTGCAATTGCCGTTACCGCTTATCACGACAAGCACGGGCTTCTGACCGGGGCGCTTTGCCGGAAGAGGCGAAAAATCGTCGGGTTGACGCAATCCGATCTGGCGGACAAATCGGGAGTGGGCATTGCGAGCATCAAACGGCTTGAGAGCGGGGTGCATGTGCTGAGTCAGGTTCACAATGAGGCCATCGCGCGGACGCTCGAAAGTGCGGACCATGAGATGTCTATGGTCCCAAGAGGGGTTCAATTACAAACCGACTGGCCCACTGCGAAATCCGTGTGGACCACTTGTGAGGGGATGGCTGAAATCGTGGCCACCTACGCCATGGATGAAGTCGCGATCGATGAGGAAACCGGCTACGGGATCGTCGATGAACCTGAACCCTTTGCTCTTGCTTCCTGATGCTGAGTGCCATTCAAGTGATCCGCCATGGGTTTCGGTCGTTCAAAGTCGAATCCCATGATGACTTCAGTGACGATGCCAAGTTCGTCTCAACTTACGACGTCACCGCCTCGCAGCATCATGGTGAAGTGGAAGGTGATGAAAACTACTGGGATGTTCATTTACTCTACCAGTTCGGTGCTCGCGAAGGCGAACAAGGGCGCTACTCAGGCCGGATCGAAGCGCAGGGGCTTTTCTGGATCCAGCCAAATTTCGCCGAAGAGAAGAAAGAGAATTTGGCCCACATGAATGGCGGAGCGATCCTTCTTGGTGCCGTGCGAGAGGCTGTTTTAAATCTTACGATCCGGTCAATTAACGGACCGCTGGAACTTCCCTTGGTAGATGCCCGTTCTTTTCTTCCAGAAGAGGTCCGGTCTCAGAATTTCATCCCTGCTCCCAAGCCTAAACCTGAGGGAGAATGAACTTCCTCCTCGCCGATACTTTTACCCAGAGTTTGGGAAAGCTCACTGCCCAGGAGCAGAAGGCGGTGAAGACCTCGGTCTTCGATCTGCAAGTCGATCCGGCCCATCCGGGGCTGCAATTACATCGGCTCGAGAATTCCAAAGACGATGATTTTTGGTCAGCACGGGTGAGCCGGGACATCCGCCTCATCGTCCATCGGACTGGGGAAAGTCTCCTCGTTTGTTACGTTGATCATCACGACAAAGCATACGATTGGGCGGCACGACGCAAGATCGCCCGGCACCCTAAAACAGGTGCGACCCAGATCGTGGAAGTACGGGAACGCATCGAAGAAATCCCCATCTACAAGACGGTCGAACGGGAAGTGGAAGCAGATCAAACACTTCTATTTTCAAAATACGATCAAGCGGATCTCTTGGAATACGGAGTCCCGGAAGAATGGATCGCCGACATTCAGAACGCGACCGAGAATGATTTTTACGATCTGGCAACCCACCTACCTCAAGAGGCCGTGGAAGCCTTACTCGAGCTCGCAGTCGGTGGAAAGCCCGAGAAAATTACGAGCGACGGTTCGGGTGACGGACTTCTCCACCCGGATGCGAAACGCCGCTTCCATTTGGTGCACGACGAGAAGGAACTGGCACTCGCCTTGGAGTTCCCCTGGGAGAAGTGGAGCATCTTTCTCCACCCCTCGCAGGACACCCTCGTGAAACGAAACTACCAGGGACCGGCAAGAGCATCGGGTTCTGCCGGAACGGGCAAAACGGTCGTGGCCCTGCATCGTGCCGCTAGACTCGCGAGGGAGAACCCCAAGGCGCGGATTCTCCTCACCACCTTTTCCCCGGCTCTCGCCGAGCTGCTTCAACTCAAACTTTCCCGCCTCCTCGATGCCTCGGGAGCATACTACCAGCAAGTGACCGTGCGAGCCCTCAATGAGCTAGCGGGTGAATGGTTCGAGGAGATCGACCCGGACGCTGAACTTGTCAACCCGGAGCGACTGCGCGAGATCGTAAATCACGCCGCAAAGCAGGTCGCTGGACATCCGTTTACGGATCGTTTTCTCAATGCCGAGTGGCGCTATGTCGTCGATGCTTGGCAGATCACCTCCCGCGAGGACTATTTAACAACGCCCCGGACCGGGAGGAAGTCGCGTGTCAGTGCGGCGCAACGGGAGGTTCTTTGGGCAATTATGGCGCTAGTCCGCAAAGGTCTCTCGGAACGGTCCTTGACCACTTGGGCAGGAATCTACGCGACCTTGGAGCGCGAAAGCACGGAACAGTTTGATCACGTCATTGTCGATGAGGCGCAGGACCTCAGTGTGGCACAGCTTCGCTTTCTCACGCAACTCACCAAGGCACAGGAAAATGGCCTCTTCCTAGCGGGCGATATCGGGCAGCGAATTTTTCAACACCCCTTTTCCTGGAAGGCCCTTGGGATCAACCTGCAAGGTCGCTCCCATACTCTGCGGGTGAATTATCGCACCTCGGAGGCGATTCGCCGAAGAGCCGATCAGTTGCTACCAGTAGAAGTCAGGGATTTCGATGGCGAAGCCGAATCCAGACTTGGAACGGTGTCACTCTTCAACGGACCGACACCCACAATGACGATCCTCGACTCCAAGGACGAGGAGATTGCCCACGTCTCCGAAACAATTCTCAATCTTCTCGAAAGCGGCTTTGCACCGGATGAGCTTGGCATTTTCGTGCGAAGCGGATCCCAGTTACCCATCGCGCGCGCCGCTTTGAAAGCTTCTGGATGTGCCTGGTCCGAACTGGAACGAACTCGTTCCCCAAAACCTGGCAGTGTCGCTCTCAGCACAATGCATCTCGCGAAGGGGCTGGAATTTCGCGCAGTCGTCATCATGGCGTGCAACGACGAAGTCATTCCCTCCCAAGAGAGGATCGAAAATATTGCGGATCAGGACGAACTCGAAGAGGTCTACACGACAGAGCGCCATCTTCTCTATGTCGCCTGCACCCGTGCGCGCGAACAGCTCCTAATCTCCGCTACAGCACCGGAATCGGAATTCCTCTGCGATCTGGGGCTCTGAATTGTCACCTCTTTCCCTGGAAGACTGAGCAACTGGGAATCCCCAGCCGGACTTCTCTGGTAAGACTCAATCTTCTTCCAGTTCTCCACCGATTTCCAAGTGTGCCACCGTCAGAAGATCTTTCGGTCTGCCCATCGCCTTTTTAGCCTCGATCAGCGCCTCACGGGTCAGGACCCGGATTGAGAAGCCCCCCAGGTCCACCTCCAGGCTCCGTGACCGACATTCCGCAAAGTCGCCAAGCCCCTTCACCTCGCCGAGGCAATCGAGAACCCCGGCAGTCGTATCCAAGTAGAGGTTCTTCCAGCCGCCTTTCCCGGCCATGGTCTCATCGAAGGATTGCGGAGGGATTTTGTGCCTGAAAGTCGGCGATAGCGGTATCAAAGCCTGGGCTAGCTTTGAAAGGTTTTGGGAATCAAGAGACACCACGATGTCACAATCCATCGTCGTAATCGGACTTCCATGAACGTTCGCAGCCATCCCCCCCACGAGAACATACTCCACCCCGCAGTCATTGAGCCGTTTCAGAAGAGCCGGAAAATCACTTTTCATCCCTCATTCGTTTTCCGGCTTCCCGCAATTGCCTGACGAAATCCGCCGCCTGCTGGCTCTGCTCGATCCGCTCCCTCGGGGTCAGGTCCAGGTTTCTCTTGATCAACCCCACATCAATCCCCTCCCGCTCTACCAATTCGGCGGCATAGCGACTGAGCTGAAAGCCCTGGCAATCGACCGTTTCCATGTCTCAGAGACTACACAAAATGTCGAAACGCTCCACCACGAATGTCGCTGGGAGAAAGGACCCGCGATTTAGAAATCGCGACCGCGAGGACCAGACCAACCACATGCCCACACCGGCCGCGATTTAGAAATCGCGGATCCTCCCTCCAGCCCGTTTCCCGTTTTTTGAGGATAATTGAGCAGAAAGGTCGCGCTCTGCCCCCGCACCTGCCGTACGTTGTCCACCTTGGGAAAGGACGGGATTTGCAAGCACCGAGCAACCCGGCAAGCGCCTCCCCGCCCGGGGGGAAGACAGTCAAATCGTCGCCATTCTCGATCCCTTCACTCCCAGCGGTTCTTCCCGCTTCGCAGACTTCAATTCCTCCAAGCCCCTCTTCGAAACCGATCCCCGGAAATCCCACCTCAACTTCGTGGTCATTACCCACGAATTTTTAGTGGCTTCCGACTTAACAGCCTGCGATCTTCACTTTCCGGGAAATTTACAGCACAATCATTTCAAGGTGAAGATTCCGTCACCGGATCCACCTCAACTCAACCGCATGAGACCCATCATCTTTGCAGCCATTTTGGTTGCGCCCCTTTTCGGCCAGCTGCGAATTAACGAACTCATGGCGTCGAACACCCGCTCGGTTCCGGACATGACTGACTTCGAAGACTACCCGGACTGGATCGAGCTTCACAATGCCGGAGCCTCGAGCGTCAATCTCGACGGTTACTACTTGAGCGACAATCCGGGCGATCCCTTCAAATGGCCTGTCCCCGCCGGAGCTTCCATCCCGGCCGGGGGTTACCTCACCATGATCGCCGATGGCCACGATGCCGCTCCCGGGCAACGCTTCCCTCGGGGCTACTGGCCGTGGAGAAATTTCACGACCGAGAAATACCACACCAACTTTTCTCTCTCCGCCGATGGCGAGGACCTTGTCCTTACCCAGGCCGTCGGACAAACCACTTCCAGTTTAATTTCGACCAATGCCACCTGGAAATACCTCGACGACGACGGCGACGGCCTCACCAACCTCGTCGAATACGCCTTCGGCCTGAATCCCAACTCCCCCAACCCCGCCTCCCCACTCACAATGTCACCAGTCGGCGGCAGCTACTCCCTCGCCTACCATCTCGATCTCCTTCGCACTGACATCGACATCATCCTCCAGCAATCCACCGACCTCCTTAACTGGCGCACTCTCTCCACCAACCCCACCCTCATCTCCTCCTCGGAACAGAGCCGGACCGTCACCCTGCCCACCTCCGGCGCCCGCGCCTTCCACCGCCTCCAAGTCATCAAAAAACCCTAATTCCGAACACCCCGGCTCCCGGGGAGTCTCACCAGCATGCGCAAGAAGCTGCTGGTCATTCTCTCTGCCCTCGCCGCAATCCTCCTGGGAGGATTTGTCGGCATCCCCTATTACCTCGAGATCACCGCAAAACACCCCTCGCAAAAAGAAGCCGCCCGTATCGCCAACACCGTCGCCGAAGCCTACATCAAACAACGACAAAGAATCCAAACCGAACGGGCCCACAATGCCCTCGAAGCCCTCGAAGCCCTCGATGAAGAAATCCAGATCCAGGTTAGTTTGGTCACAAACCAGAAAGCGAAGGTTGATGAATCCCGCAACGAACAAGGCATCAACGAAGCAGAAGACATGCTCCGCGAAATGATGATCAAACAAGACATGCTCCGCGAAATGATGATCAAACACCAGGAAGCCCGCATCTTCCTCAAGGTTCCCCGAAACCCGATCACCATCCACGAACGCGCGAAGTAACGCTCAACCCTAAGGAGCTTGGACTTCAGTCCCGAGCAAGCCACAACCAAGCCCCCCATCCCCCTCTCGAAGCCCCACCTCCATGCGACCAAAACTCCTAATCTTTGCCATCCTCGCGACCGTCCTCGGTCTCCTTACTATCGGCGTCCCCTACTACCGGGATTCCCGCATCCCCCGAGCCACTGCCGTGATCCAGATTCATCCATCGATGCTAACAGAGCTTTATCCAAATTCTACCGGAATCCTCATGACACGGTCATATATGGAAAGTGAATTTGAAACGCCCCTCAGCGCGGAAGTTCTCGAGCGAGCAGCCAAAGAGATCATCTCCATTTCCCCCAACAACGAGAAAGACGTCCAAGATCTAACAGTGATCTCCTCCGCAACCCCAAGACGTGGAACCGACTTTATTGAGATCACCGTCAAACACAAAGACCGCGTGTTCGCAGTCCTCACCGCGAATGCCCTTGCGGAAGCCTACGTCAACCGACGCACAGAAAACGAACAACAGCAGGCCGAACAAGCCCTCGAAGCTCTCGACGAAGAAATCCAAAAACAAGCTGAGTTGGTCGCCGATCTCAAAGCGCAGGTTGAACAATTTCGGAACAAGCACGGCATTGATGACGCGCTTCTTGAAGCTTATCAGGGAAAGCGTCCTCTCGTCGGCTTCGAGAATGCCCAATCCCCTCACGTCATGAAGATGACCGAGGCTCTCATGGAAAGTCATCCAAACACAGACCTCGTCGGAATCAGCCTCATCCAGCATAACTTCTCCCAGTTCATGGAAGCCCACGAACAATCCCGCGACATGCTCCGCGAGATGAAGATCAAGCAACAGGAAGAACGCGTCCTCCTCAAGATGCCCCGGAACCCGGTCACCATCCACGAACGCGCAAAATAATGCTCTCCCCCTGCGGAGCTTGGACTTCATTCCCGAACCCCCTGGTTCCCCCGACCGCCACCTGGCAGTTCCAAGTTGACCTCCCCCGGACCACGTACATATTAGGAGGGCTGATGATCCGCTTTGTCTTCCTAATCTGGCTCGGCCCTCTCGCCGCTGCCAGCGCCGAGACCCTCACCCGCGCCTACTTCGTCGGCAAAGACCAACTTTGGAAATGGAACGTGGCTGAAAACGGGCTTCTAAATCCCTCGGATGAAAAGGATCCCTTTGACGGCAACACAAAGCCCCGTATTGAGGTCACGCCACCCCAAGCCCTCGAAAAGCCCCCATTCCAAAGCCCGCTCTTCCGCCAAGGCGACACCCTTTACGACTTCAAGACTTACAAAGAACAGCTCAAAAGTATTCAGGGCAAATTCGTACACGCCATCTACAACGAAACCACCGGACGCATCATCGTCAGCGGTGACGGACCGAGTCATTGGCTCTTCCAATCACGCTCCATCCGAATGTCCGAAGAAGGCTCCTTCAACCTCGTCGAACTCAATTTCGAAATCCACGAAGACGACACTCTCATCCTTGCCACGAGTGCCACCGGCCTACCCGGACTGACGACCCTTGGGAAAGTCGGCGAAGGCGCGAACACCTTAAGTATCGAGTGGGAAGCCCAGACCTACAGTGAGGGCCACTTCGTCGATCTTCGCCTCACCCTTGACGGAAAAATCCGGAACCAAACACTCAAACTCAAGACCGGCTTCAACCTTCTCAATGACAAACGGCAAACCCTCACTCTCGGAAAAACCCACAAGAACCAAAAACTCCTCACCCTCTCCGTCACGCCCCACATCCTTCTTCAAGGAATGGTCCACATCAGCGACCTCATCCTCGACGAACAAGGCAAACCCCTCAAACGAAAAGAGGCAATCAACATCCACCACGAATTCTTTCAAAAGGGCCTCCTTGATCCCGAAACCGGAAAAATCCTAAGAGCCTTCCGCGTTCCTCCTTCGTTCCAAACCTTCCTTACCACGACAAGCAATGAAGGCGATAGCGATCCCTTCCGAGCAGGAGAACCTCAAAAGCCTCTTCAAAAGGATGACTATCTCACCGACTCGGACCCACGAATCCCCGCCTGGCCCACTGACCGCCTCCTCGACCTCAAGAAGGAGTTTAGAAATAACGGAATCGATCTCCAGGCATCCGACTTCGCCATCCTCAATCTCGAAACGGATACCCTCTTTGTCCTAACAGACCCCCTCAATCTCGAACTCGCAGCGGGAGTCGCAATGCCAGCCGGCAGCTGGGGATCCGCATCATCCGTCATCAGCAAAGTCCAACTCATCGAGAGTCAACAGAAGCCCACCCTTGAGTCCCTCGGAGCAGACGATCAAACCATCCTCACCGAGATCTCAGTCCAATCCCTTCCCGGCCACTCCAACTCCCTAAACCTGGGACCCGTATCCCTGGAGATCGAAGCCCAGATCGAAGCCAACGGCAAAATCACCGAGACCGCATGCCTCTTCCAGATCAAAAAAGGACGAAAGCCGTCCCTCATCCTCAAAACCCGCATCATCTCCGAAAACGCCCAACCCCAAATCATCCAATCCACCCAACAAAACGGAAGATGGCACACCCTCGTCCTCACCTCCACCATCGAACGCCTCCAGGACAACTAGCCGGGACGATTTGGCTACGGCCGCTCCACCGCCCGGTAAAACTTCCTCCCGCTCGGTGGCGTGGCATCGATCACGTTTGCGGTTCCAAGACCATTGGTCGTGAACTCTTCCTCGAAGGCCCATCCCCCTTCCAGAGTGGTCGAGCTTTCAATGCGATACTCCGTCCCGGCTTTGCCACGGAGGGTGAATTGGAAGAGACCGTCCACCAGCCTCAAATTCGAAAGCGTGAGAGTGTTTCCACCCGTTCCACTGATCGCTGCGGCCTGGTTCCCGTTTCCTTTTCCGTCTCCCGAGAGGGAGTTGCCAGTGCGGTCGAGGATGGAGTCATCGTCCAAGAGGCTGAGCGTCATCGCCGTAGCCGGCACTGCCGATAAGTCCACTTTCACCAATCTGATCCGTCCGGTTCCGGCGACGCTGCGCACCGCTGCTCCCGGAGCACCACCGTCGACCGCGAAGTCGGTGATATCAACCCCGATGACATCCTCGGAAAAGACGACCTCATAGGTCACAATGTTTCCCTCGGTCTCAACGACGCGGAATTCCTCAACCTCAGGCGCTTCGAGATCGCCGATCCTTTCGTAAATGGCATACACTCTTTTCCTGCCGCCGTTGGAAATCCGGACCTGGTTGGTGTTGCTGATTTCATTGAAGGATTGGTCGAGCCAGCGGCTGAATCGATAACCCGAAGGATGGGCATTGGCAGCGGCGAGCTCGCTGCCATAGAACTCATCGGCGGTGATGAAGATATCGGCATTGGCACCGGGGCGGGAGAAATTGAGAATGTTCAACTCATTGCCCGTGCCCAGCAGGGTGCGCAGAAGGGATTCCGAGGCCTCGCTGGGAGTCACCATGACGACTTCCTTGGTCAGGAGATCCACCTTGGCGGTCCAGCGGATCGGGTTCTTATCAGGGTCACCATCGCGAAAATGATTGAAGGAATACGTCTGGCCCTTCCGGCTCAGCCTGGTAAGGCCCGAGTGGATAAAGACGAGATCAATGGAGGCCGAGGAGAGATTTTGCAAACGCTCGTCACCCAGCTCCACCCGCCCGCCTCCGATGGTCAGGGCGAGTTCGACATCGGTCACTTTAAAGCCCTCGATGCGGTGGCTCTCCTCGCCCGCGGGGTAAACTCCACGCTTGTGCAAATTGAGCACCGCCGGGGTATCTGGTTTGTTGATGCACTCCAACTCGTCCGCGAGAAAATTCTTAAACGCCCCCAACAAAAACGAGCGCAACCTTCCCCTCTCCGCATCTGCCTTCGAGAAAAGATCCTTCTCGATCAGCTTCGCAAAAAAGGCCTGCGGCAAATCCTCCGCATCCTCCGACGACTTCCCCGTCCGCCTCGCAAACGAATAAAGCGGCAACCAATAAGCCTCACAAAGCTCTGACAACGCCGCCTTCACCTTCCCTGCATCATCATCCCGCGCCGAAAGCACCACACTCCAGCGAGTCATCGGAAATTCAGACGGAACCATATTAAGTTTCCCAACAATTCCCCGCCACCATCACAAACCCAAGCACCGATTCATCTCAACCCCAAAACGTAGCACGGGCGTCCCGCCTGTGTTCCCCGCCCTCAACCCACCCTCAACCCACCCTCAACCCATCCTCAACCCATCCTCAACCCACCCTCAACCCACCCTCAACCCACCCTCAACCCCTCCCTTAAAATCCTCCCCCCAAGGAAGGACTCTCTCCAAAAACCCCACCCCCTCAACCAAGTTTCGCGTATTTCGAGTATTTCGCGGTTGAGAAAAACTCCCCCAGCCAAGCCCCCAACCCTTTTCGTTCATTTCGTAGTTGGCACCATTCATCAATAAGAATTCAACCACAGAGTTACGAAGAACTGAGACAGGAAGAACACCGATGTTTACCCACCGAAAACTCGCCCCCTCAACCTTCTGCTCCTTCTGTGTTCCCCGCCCTCAACCCATCCCCAGCGCCTTCTCAATCCGCTTCGCACTCACCTTCCCGACATGCGGAACTCCGGGCGCGAACAACTGCAACCGCCACTCTTCCAGCATCCAGCCAATCTCCCAAAGCCGCACCGCTTCCGGCCTCGCGTGCCATTGCGCCCGCCACTCATCCCAGAGCGGTAAAAATTGATCCTGCTTCTCCTCGTCCCGCAGCAAAGGCTGCGTCTCCAACCGGTGAATCCGCTCCTCCATCCCGAAAAAATAACGTTGATACCGCTTCATGCGATCATACCCCGCCTTCCAGCCAAAGCCTCTCCGCAAGAGCCATTCCCGCTGCTCTTCAAACTGAATGACAACTTCACCGAGGTGCCGGTCCTGCCGATGCCGGTCCATCCACTCACGCACCCGGCCATCCGCATCCGCCATGCCTTCCATCGCATCTCCGATCACCCCGGCACACCCATACCATTCACCGCGACCACGCTTCGAGGCCTCCGCGAACTCCTCCTCACTCCGGGGCATCGATCCCAGCCCACCTTCCGCCGCCACCCGAATGAAATCGTCCAAACTGCCGTCCGGTAAAAGCGGCAACATAAACCGCCCCGCCATCTTTAAGGGGAAGTTCTTTCGCACATACTGCCCGTGCTCGCCATGCTCTAACAGAAAGAGCCGCACCACCCCGGCCCGATGACTCTCGCCCGCTTCCTCGGGATCCAAAAAAGCCCGCATCCCCACCGTCTCACCTTCATCCACCAAAGCCGGAAAGACCCCGCCATCCGCTTCTTCGGGCACCTCGTCAAAGCTCCAGACCTCGCCTCCCGTCATCTCCCATTCTTCATTCGCCGCCGCCTCGCGACGTGCCCGCAGCAGCGCCGCCAGCTTCTCCTTGATCTCACGAACATCCTCGCCAAAGGCCAAACCATTCCCCTTTTCATCCCGTACCCGCACCTTGGGCCGCAGGTTCGGCGGAAGCCGGTCGGGCTCCATTCCCTCAATCCCAGCCCGCCCGGTCCTCTGTCGCAGATACTCCAAGACCGCCTCCACCAGATCCACCTGCGGCTCCCAGTTCTCCCACTCATCCAAAAATTCATTGACCTTCTCCGCGACCGGCTGGCATTCCCGACGCCAATCCTTCGGTAAACTCCTGATCAACAACTCCACTCTTTCCTCCAGAATTCCCGGCACTCCCCAACCCGCGAGATCATCCGGGAAACGAAGCAAGTCATCAATCCCCACCTCAAAGGTGATCCCATCATCATCCGACTCCGGATCACTGACATAATTCACCCGCCATTTGCGACCGGCATGTTCCACGACATCCGGGAACAACCTGAGCCGATCTTCTACTCCCTCCTCCCAGATCAGGTCACTGAACCGAACCATCAACTTTCCGGCCTCAGCCGGGTTTTCCGTCAGCTTGAAAAATTCCTTCGTAGTATTGATGGAAACCGGCAAACGCTCGAAAAAGAAATCATAGGCCGCGACCTCATTCCAAAGATACCCTACTCTTCGCAGCTTCCGCTCACCCTTAAAAATTTCCTCCTTGAGCCACTGCATATTCTGCAGCACCGCATTGTTCCCCCGCATCTGCCCATCAACCAGGGCTTCCCGCACAAAGACCTCAAAGGCGGCCTTCGGATTGACCCGCCCGAAAAAGACCCGCCGTCCCTCAATCACGGTCAACCCGCCAAGCACGACATCCTCCGTCCCATAAACCGCCCCCTGCTGCTCGTTCCAATACGGCGAATGATACTTGCTTCGGCAAAGATGCGGCACCACTTCCTCGACCCACTTCGGATCAATCTCGGCCACCTTCCGCGCCCAAAGCCGGGAGGTTTCCACCAGTTCAAATCCCAGCACCCAAAGCGCCCGCTTGCTCTTAAAAAGTCCCGACCCGGGAAAGACCGCGAACTGTCTGTTAGAGACACCGTGGTAAACCCGCTTCTCCTTATCCCACACCCCGATCTGACGCGGAATCCCCGTCATGATGGACTTGTGCACCTCGGCATAAACATCCGCCGCCGTCGCGATCTCCTTCCCGGACACCCCGCTCTTTTTGAAGCTCCGCTTCAGCTCGACATAGATCCCCAGCCACTCCCGGACCCGACGATGACTCAGGAAATGCTTCTCGCACCACCGCCGCAATTGGTTCGCCTTCAGCTTCCCGTTCTCTCCTTTGAAGTCATGAATCCCTTTCCATAAATTCAGGAACACCCCAAAGTCCGACTTCTGATCCACAAAGCCCAACTGCGCCTGGTCCGCCTTCTCTTCCTTCCCCTGCGGACGCTCCCGGATGTCCATCGCCGAGAGACCCGAAACAATGATAAGAACCTCGCCAAACACTCCCCGCTTCTCACTCTCGATCAACATTCTCCCCAACCGCGGATCAAGCGGAAGCTTTGCCAATCGCCAGCCGGTCTCGGTCAAAACCACATCCGTTTTCTTCGCCACCGCCCCCACTTCCTCCAGCGTGGCCCAGCCTTCATTCACCGCCCGTGGACCGGGAGGATCAATAAACGGAAACTCGCGGACATCTCCCAGCTTCAGCGAAAGCATCCGCAAAATCACCCCCGAAAGCGCACTCCGCCGGATCTCCGGATCGGTGAACTCCGACGCCATCTCAAGCGTCTCTTCATCATAAAGCTTCACGCAGATGCCCTCACGCACCCGCCCGCAACGACCCCGCCGTTGCCGCGCACTCGCTTGCGAGATCATCTCAATCTGCAAACTCTGCACCTGCCGGGTCGGGCTGAAACGACTCACCCGCGCCATCCCGCTATCGACCACACTCACGATCCCCGGAATGGTCAACGAGGTCTCGGCCACGTTCGTCGCCAGAAAGACCCGACGACGCCCGCTCTCGCGAAACACCTTCTCCTGATCCGCCAACGAAAGCCGCGCAAAAACCGGCACCGCCTCGGTATTCGGAAAGCCCGCACCCTCAATCATCTCGGCGCACTCGCGAATCTCGCGCTCTCCGGGCAGGAAAACCAATACGTCGCCATCAGGATCGAGATCCGTGACATAATCCACCCCGCGCAAGACATGCTCGCGCAGCCTCTCGCCATCATATCCCGGCAAAAAAACATCCTCCACCGGAAAGGTCCGTCCCTCCACCTGCACCACCGGACAATTTTCGAAGAACTCCGAAAACCGCCCCGCATCGAGCGTCGCCGACGAAATAATGACGCGCAAATCCCGCCGCTTCTTCACCAACTTCTTGAGATACCCCAGCAGGAAATCGATGTTCAAGGACCGCTCGTGGGCTTCATCAATGATGATCGTATCGTATTGCTTCAGCCAAAAATCCCCCTGCGTCTCCGCAAGAAGAATCCCGTCCGTCATGAACTTCACCTTCGTCTCCTTCGAGCACACCTCGGTAAAGCGCACCTGCCAACCGACCTCTTTACCAACCTCCACCCGCAATTCCTCCGCCACCCGCCGCGCCACCGATGTCGCCGCCAGCCGCCGCGGCTGGGTACACCCGATCCGGCCCTCAAGCCCCATCTCCCGCGCAAGCTCCACCGCCATCTTCGGAAGCTGCGTCGTCTTACCCGACCCCGTCTCGCCCACCACCACGATGACCTGGGAAGCCCGCATGGCCTGCAGGATCTCATCCCTCCGCCGCGAAACCGGCAGGTCTGGATAGGTGATGTTCAACGGCCCCTCTGTAGCTGCGCACAGTGGTCCCCGCAAGTCTTCCCCCCTGAGCGAACTCACAAGCTTGGTCGCTACTTCTTTTGGATGCAATTGGATGTTATATTGGCCTTAATTGGATGGAATTGGATGTTATAATGAATTCGAAAAATCCCCCTGTCCAACCTCGGCGAACTCTCGGTTCAAATCCTCGATCCCGCCCGCGACCACGGTCGCCTCACCATCGGAAAAATGATCACCCTCACCGGAAAAAGCCGCCCCACCCTCAAGGACCACCTCTCCAACCTCGTCGGAAAAGGCAGGCTCGCAGGTCGTCTGCCTGCGCACCTTCGGAGCTTGCTGGTTAGTGAGTTCGGGACCGCCAGCCTAGGCGGGCGGCTATCCGCCTGCGTCCCTTCGGGACTGTCCGTCCACTGGGCCGGGGAATTGAACACCCAAGGTGCGTTGGCAAGGTCACGCAAATCCCATCGGATGGGGTGATGCCTCAACCCTTACGACGTTCTGATTGTCGGCTTCAGAGCTGATCGTGGCAAAAACTCGCGGTAGGCCCACCAGTATCCCTTTTCGAGTTCCTCGCCGGTGAGGCGGGCGGGCTTGAAGACCGCGTGTCGGGTGTCGTAGAGGTCCCAATCGCGATGAAGGATGCGGCCTTCTTTTTCAATCCGGTCATAGAGGGCGGTCCCCGGGTAGGGCGTCATGACGTGGAAGGTCGAGGTCTCGATGGCGGACTGGACCGCCCAGTCGACGGTTCGTTTGAAAACATCCGGGCCGTCGTCGTCCATCCCGAAGACGAAGGAGGCATTGATCATGACGCCGTTCTCGTGGAGGCGGCGGATTCCGTTGGCGTAGGAGCGGTTGAGGTTTTGGACTTTGGAGTGGTCGCGGAGGTTGGTTTCGGAGAGGGACTCAAGACCGACAAAGAGTGAGCGAAGACCGGCTTCGGCGGCTTTTTCGAGGAGTCCGGGTTTGAGGACGGACTGGATGGTGGCGGCAGATTGCCAGACGCGGCCCATTCCCTTCATGCCGTCGAAGAGGGCTTCGGCAAAGCGGGCGTCTCCGAAGAGGTGGTCGTCGAGGAAGTAGAGGTGCTTCCCTGGGAGCCGTTCCATTTCGGCGAGGGCTTCATCGACACGTTGGGTGTAAAAGGATTTCCCTCCCTTAAAAAAAGCCTCTTTGTAACAGAAATCGCAATGTAAACTTGAATGACGACAAGCTCGGGATCGTCATCGAGGTTGAGCCGTTCGACGTGTTCGTCTTGAAGATCGTTCTCGTCATCGGGATCAAGAAAGGCCGCAAGGGTGGCAAGGCCGAGCGGCGGAAAGAGAGAATACTTGATGGGGCGGAACAAGGGACTCTTCGCTTCGGTGAGCGAGGGGAGGATCATTTTTACGCGCATGAAACCGGGGTCAAGGTGGCCATTTCTTCAAGTCTTAAGGTAACGGCTTCGAGGCTCTCATCAAGGGTGGAAGTGCCCGCAGTGAGGCCGATGGTTTGAACACCGGCGAGCCATTCTTCGCAGATCTCATCGGGACCTTCGATGTGGTGCGCCTGGCAGCCATATTGCCGGGCGGTGCGGGCGAGTTGCGCGGTGTTGTTGGAGTTTCTCCCGCCGATCGCGAGGACGAGTTCGGAGGCTTTGCAGAGATCATCGAGAGCTTTTTGGCGATCCTTGGTCGGCTGGCAGACGGTATCATAATAGACCACCTCGACTTCGGGGCGCTGTCGGCGCAGCTCATTCACGAGAGCCCGGACGCGGTCAATCGGTTGAGTGGTCTGTGAGATCACCCCGATTTTTTTGACATGCGGAACTTTGGCCATGTCTTCGCGGTTTAAAATAACGTGGGCGTCAGGAAAATCTCCCATTAATCCCCTCACTTCGACATGTCCTTTCTTGCCAATGATCACGGGGAGGTAGCCCTCGTTGACCAGTCGCTCGAGTTTTCGATGTGCGACCTTTACCAAGGGGCAGGTCGTATCAAGGACACGGTAGCCTTGCTCACGCCATCGGTCGCGATCACGGTTGGAAGCACCGTGAGCGGTGATGATGACATCGGGTGTCGGGGCCGAGGTCCCTGCGAGCGAACCTTTTCGAGCACCTTGCTTCGAAAGGCGGGATTCCACCACGGGATTATGCGCAAGCTCACCGAGGATGGTGGCGGGCTTCCCGGCGAGGAGGGATTCAGAAGCCTCAATAGCCTGGCGAACGCCAAAGCACATCCCTGAATGTTCGGCGATCAGGATTTGGAATCTGGGAGTTTGGATGGTTTTCATTTCAAGGCAGAGGCTCGCCGGGAATTGTGGAGACTTGATGAAGGGAGAAAGAAGATTTCGTGAATCTTGTTTCTGTTCGCATTCCGCGCTATCTTGCTGCCATGTCAGAGGGCGGACCTATCGAACAAAACCGATTGATTCATCGGCGATGGTTGTTTCTTGCCGACAAGATCGAAGCGGATCCAGCCTTACTCAAAATTGCTGTGCGCAATATTTCACGTTGGAAGCAATCAGACCGGCTAGGAAATCGATGGGCCCTCAACATTTGGTCGGAGTTGATCGAGAAGGTTGAGACATCTCAAAAGGGCCTTGGTGAACTCCTGCACTTGATTCGGGCTGACGATGATCGCTCCCGACAACTTAAGAGCTGCTCTCCTTTCCCAGGGATTCTCACGACCCAAGAACTCGATCAGTTTACATGCGCCTCAGTGCTTTAATTCATCTCTCCCGGGCAATTTTAGAAATGTCCGAAGCAGACCGAATCGTGGTCTTCGGATCTGCTTCTCTCCTTGCCACTTTCCCAGATCTGGGCGAGGAGACCGGTAGCCCAATCGAGGTCACCTTTGACGCAGACGTAATCCCCTATCCTTTTGAGGAGAGTCTTGGTGAAATGCTGCATGAGGCCTTTGGAGAGAGGCGAAAATTCCACCAACGATTCGGATACCACGCCGCCATCACTCGACCGAAAATCACAGAAAACTTTCCTTTAAATTGGGAAACTCGAGCAGTTCCCCTTTCAGGAATTGAGCGAGTGGTTTGTCTGGAACCTCATGATATGGCGGTCGCCAAGTGTTTGGTCGCACGCGAGAAGGATTCACGTCAACTAAAGTGGCTTGCCGCCCGAAAATATCTCGATCTCAAGCTTGTCCGGGAGCGACTTCGAGCCATCCCATCGGACGTAAAAGCACCTGTTCCGGGCCATGCCCTGCTCAATCGACTCGAAGGAGGTTCCTAATCGACGGTCACGAAAGTGGGGCTTTTCCTTTTTGTATTCTTCGCAAATGATCTAGCTTTAGTGACCAATGAAAGAAGATCTTTTGAAAGACCCCGTATTCGGGATGGCAGCGGAACAGTTTGACAAGGTGGCTGACTTTTTAGAGCTCGATGAACGGGTACGCGAACGCTGCAAATGGCCCAAACGGATCATCACCCTGAGCTTGCCCGTCACCATGGATGACGGGCGCACCGAGATCTTCTTTGGCCATCGCGTCCAGCACCATCTCTCAAGGGGACCGGTCAAAGGCGGACTCCGCTATCACCCCAGCGTCAATCTCGGCGAAGTGGCCGCTCTCGCGATGTGGATGAACTGGAAGTGCGCCCTCATGGGCCTCCCCTACGGCGGCGGCAAGGGCGGGATCGCCTGCAATCCCCACGAGATGAGCATGGGCGAACAAGAGCGTCTCACTAGGCGTTTTGCCCAGGAAATCTGCCCCTTTATCGGACCGGAAGTCGATGTTATGGCGCCGGATGTTGGCACAAATGCCCAGCACATGGCCTGGATTCTCGACACTTACTCGACGCGCGAAGGACGATTCGTCCCCGAAGTCGTGACGGGAAAGCCCCTTGAACTCCAAGGAAGCGAAGGCCGCACCCAGGCCACCGGTCACGGGGTGGCCTTTCTCGCCTCGCAGGCCCTCAACAAGCTCGACATTCCGATCAAAGGAGCCACTGCCATTGTGCAAGGCTTCGGAAACGTCGGCTCATACGCCGTTGAAACAATGTCGAGTTACGGCATGAAGGTCATGGGCGTCTCGGACATCTCGGGCGCCATCTGGAATCCCAAGGGGCTCAATCCCCGTGCCCTCCTCGACCACGTCAAATTCACGGGAGGCGTCGCAGGCTTTGCCGGAGGCGAAGCAATCGACCCCGATGACATGCTCCTGCAGGAATGCGATGTTCTCGTTCCGGCAGCCCTGGAGCGCGTCATCACCGCTTCCAATGCCGGACAGCTTAAGTGCAAAATTCTCGCCGAAGCCGCCAACGGCCCCACCACTCCCGAAGCCGATGCCATCATCGAAGCCCGGGGCGACATCTTTCTCATTCCCGATGTTCTCTGCAACGCCGGCGGCGTGACCGTGAGTTACTTCGAGTGGGTGCAAAACCTGCAACGCTTCAGTTGGACAAAGTACGAGGTTCTCAGCAAGCTGGAAACCAAGCTCAACGAGGCCTTCGAAAACCTCCTCCATTTCTGTGCAAAGAAGAACTGCGGGCATCGCATGGGAGCCCTCGCCACCGGGATCGACCTCGTGGCACGGGTCAAGAAAACCCGCGGTCTCTTTCCTTAATCACGACGCTCATACTCGCGCAGAATCTCCGGGAGGCTCTTCCTGGTGAGAGTCTTCCAGATCGATTCCCGGTACCCTCCGTGACTGCAATCCTGGGAAATTGCCTGCAAAACGGCCCCGCCATACTCCTGCCCCACCCAGTCGAAGAAGGCCGCCGTCTGGGTTCCCCCCGCAAGCGCCTGCCTTGGATCTCCCCTGGCGGGCACCGTTTCTGACCAGGTGGATTCCGGCACAAGACGATATCGGATGAGCCCCGGATATCCGGTCTCAAACCAGTCAGGGGTATCCGGGCGGTAGTGCTGTAAATGTGAAATCAATTGGATCACCAGCTCATCGGCGGCATCGGGCACGGAAAGATCTCCGAACCTGGAAGGATCAAGCTCAAACCGCTGATCCGTCCGGGGATCATCAATGACCCCAAGAAGGTCGGCCACGAGCAGCCAACGCTCGAAATAGACCCGGCGCATCACCGCGATCTCATTCCGGCGCTCCAGATCCTTCTCGAAGTTTACCGCAAAGGTGACCGGCAGGACGACAGGGACCGCCTCCCCGTCCACCCGCTTGGTCATGGTGATTTCACGGGCATCAACGAGATCCGGCACCAGCAGCGGCTCAACCAAGTGAACTTCGTGAATGATGAGCGCGTGATCCTGGTCACCCGTGGCACGCATGCGCAGGTAGGGCGTGCCGGCAGGAGCAACCACGACCGCTTTTCCGTCAATAAAGGGAGTCCCTCCACCCCAGGTTTCGCCATCTGCCGAAACCTCCAGAACACCCTCGACGAGGATCGAGGGCAGGTCGCCATTCTCGCCGCCCGAAACCACCGCAATTTCTCCCTCCGCCGTGCATGGGAAGGCCAAGGTGAGATGGTCTCCCTTCGTTACCGAAGTCGCGCGAAACGAGGTCTTCTCATCGCCGTCGAAGGCCAACTCGGGCCAGCGGGTCTCAAGGAAGGTGAGCGTGGTCGTCACCTTCGTCCCGTGCAGGGCTTCCCGGTCCGGGACCTCGTGGATTTCGGAAGGCTTCAGCCCCGCCGCGCGGTATCGTGCCAACATCGCCTCTGCCCTTTTCCGAAACTCCTCGTACTTGCGTTGTTCCCGGGGAAGCCAGGCCGCCTCCGCAAAAGCCGCAAGGCGGGGAAAGACCTGGTAGTGGAGCTTCGCCACATCGTGTACCAGGGGAGTGAAGAGGGTCGCTTCGACCGCTTCGCCGGTCGCCAGGCCGTAGACATCCCGGAGTGCATTCAGACCCGGCAGGGCTTCGCGGGTGGGATCAGCAAGCAGTTCATTTTGAGCGGGCAATCCGTAGATTGAGAAATCCGTCACCGAAGCGCCGCCACCCACCAACCGACTCCCTTTGCTTTCGAGAAACTTTTTCCAAAAATCGCCTTCCTCCATCACCCGCACGCCATGGGGAAAGAGATCCGTCACTTCCTCGAGAAGTTTCTCCACGAAGGCGGTCTGCTCCTTCCCTCCGGCAAGGCCGACGTTCCAGTCTTCCCAGGTGGCTTTCACCGCTACTTTCTCCGTTCCGAGCCCGGGATAAGCTGCCAAAATGGCCGATGCACCGGTGGCGAACCGAAACGCGGGGATGATCTGCACCTTTCTTAGCTGACCATGGTCAACGAGTTCTTTGAGGTTCTCCCGGGTGTAATACCCACCATATTCCCGGCCGTCACTCCCCGTAGGATCACCGTAGGGAGGAGTCGATCCACGAACGCTTCCAATCTCGTGCAACTTCGGAAATACCGTGCTCTCCATGCGCCAACCGGAGTCTCCATTGAGGAGGAGATGGAACTCGTTGATTTTATGGAACGACAGCCAGTCCACCAGGACCTTCAGATCAGCGGTCGGAAAAAGATGGGCGCTGGTATCGAGAAGGAAGATGCGCCGCGACGCTTCCGGCCAATCTTCAATCGTCTGACAAGGGAGTTCCGTGCGCTGGATCGGTTTGGCGGGATGAGGCATCATCTGGTTAAAGGTTTGCACCCCGTGCATGAGGCCTGCGGGGTCGCTTGCGCTGATCGTGAGACCATTGCGAGTGATCTCCATCCGGTAGGATTCGGGGACCTCCGATGGGGCAACCAGAAGCCGGATCGCACGGGGGAACTGCATTCTGCCCGCCTGTTGCAAGGTGAGACTGCGATGCATGAAGCCCGACATGCGGGTCAGCGCATCGGTAACAACCCGGGCATGCCCGGCATATTCTGCCGGCGCGATCACGGTCGTCTGGGCATCCACCACCAAGGTCCCCTCCCCGGGCACCACCTCGCGGGGCTGGGGAATGAGGGCCGCTAAAACGACCCCGGGGATGAAAAGGATCAACAGAATCAAAAATGGCATGGCCGGAAGATGCCGCTCATCTTCCGCCAACGCAAGGCGACAAAAGGAAAGGACCGCGCCAGCGCGACCGTAGAAACCTTGTTATCACACTATGAAGACAATCCTCAGCATCCTCACTCTCGCAAGTCTTCCGGCCCTCGGTGATTTGAAAATTCCCGCCTTCTTCTCCGACGGCATGGTCCTCCAACGCGACACCTCCGCTCCCGTCTGGGGCTGGGCCGATGCCGACTCTTCGGTCAAGGTCTCCTTCGCCGGCCAGGACTACACCACCAAGGCCGACAAGAACGGCGATTGGAAAGTCGACCTCAAGGGCCTCGCCACCAGCGACCAAGGCCGCGACCTCATGATCGCCGCCGACGGCACCACCAAGAAAATCCAAGATGTCCTCGTCGGCGAAGTCTGGCTCGCCTCCGGCCAATCCAACATGGAATGGACCGTCGCCAACAGCGACGGCGGGAAGGAAGAAATCGCCTCCGCCAAGGATCCCCTCCTACGCGTTTATGTTTCCAGCAACGTCACCTCGGAAGAGCCCGCCAGGGACTTCGCTGGCACCTGGCTCCCCACCGATCCGGCCAATACCGCCCGCTTCACCGCTGTCGGATACTACTTTGCCAAGAAGCTCCGTGCGGAACTCGGCGTCCCCGTCGGCGTCATCGAATGCTCGTGGGGCGGCAAGTCGGTGCAAGCCTTCACCAGCAAGGAAGCCCTCGCGGCCCTTCCCGAAGCCAAGCCACTGATCGATCAAAAAACCAAGGCCCTCGCCAGCTGGGACGCCGAAAGGGCCCAGTCCAACTTCGAGAAAGCCAAAGCGGCCCACGCAGACAAACTGGCTGAGTGGGAGAAGACCAAAAAGGGCCGTGTCCCCCGCAGCCCCGGCATGCCCGCCAGCCCGGCCTTGGATCCCGGAATGCACTCCACCATCTTCAATGGCATGATCGCCCCCCTCGTCGGCTACGGCGTTCGCGGGGCGATCTGGTATCAAGGTGAGTCCAATGCCAACGGCGGCACCGCCCGACATTATGAAGAACTCCTCGGCTGCATGGTCTCTGACTGGCGCAATCGCTGGGGTTCGGAAATGTCCTTCTACTGGGTGCAGCTCGCCAACTTCCGCAAGCCCACCGACAAGCCCGGCGTCGAAAGCGACTGGGTCACGGTGCAGGACGAAATGCGCCTGGCTCTCGAATCCATCCCAAGCAGCGGCATGGCCGTCATCAACGATATCGGCACCGCCAACAATATCCACCCGCCCAACAAGCTCGACGTCGGCAACCGCCTCGCCCGCTGGGCCCTCGCCAAGGACTATGGCAAGGAAGGCATCGTCATTTCCGGACCGCTCTACACCGGCGTTGAAAAGAAGGGTGACAAACTCGTCATTTCCTTCGACCACGCCAAAGGCCTCAAGTCACGCGATGGCAAGGACCTTCAGCGCTTTGAAATCGCGGCCAAAGACGGCTCCTGGGAATGGGCCCAGGCCCGGATCGAGGGGAACAAGGTGATCCTCACTTCCGACAAGATCAAGAAGCCCGCCAAAGCCCGCTACGCCTGGGCCGAAAACCCCGAAGGGGCCAACCTCGTCAACGCCGAAGGCCTCCCCGCCAGCTGCTTCACGACCACCACCAAGTAAACGACTTCCATCCTCACTCAAAACCGTCACCCGCTCCCTTGCGGCTGACGGTTTTTTGCGGTAGCACATGCGTCCCGCTTGTGTCCTTCGCGTAGCACATCCGTCCCGCTTGTGTTCTTCGCGTAGCACATCCGTCCCGCTTGTGTTCTTCGCGTAGCACATGCGTCCCGCTTGTGTTCTTCAGCAGGTCCCGCAGGATTCCACCACGGATCATCGTGGGAGGTACGGGTCAGCCGACATGGAGGTTGACGTGAAATGCTCTCATAGCGGATCATTTTTTCCATGAGCGATTCTAATCAATCCAACGAAACCCAGGCGCCACCAACCACCTTGCGGGGAATCCTCCGCCAGCTTGGGCCCGGGCTGATCATCGCGGGATCCATCGTGGGTTCCGGTGAGTTGATCGCAACCACCGCCGTGGGAGCGGAAGCCGGGTTTGTCTTGCTCTGGCTCATCATCATCGGCTGCTTGATCAAAGTGTTCGTTCAGATCGAGTTCGGTCGATTCACGATCACGAGCGGCCGCACCACCTTGGATGGCCTCAACGAAGTTCCGGGGCCACGCGCACGGGTGAACTGGCTTTGCTGGTTCTGGTTGGTGTTTATTGTCGTGGCCTTGATCCAATTGGGAGGAATTATCGGAGGGGTCGGCCAGGCCTTGGCGATCCAACAGCCCATCACGGAAGCAGGCGAGGTCGCCAATGCACGGGAGGACGCGGCGATCCAGATCAAGGTCACCGAGAGCATTGCCCAGCGCTTCGAGGGAGAAGCGGGGATGGAAGAGAAACTGGAGGAACTCGCCAAGGAGCGGGAGACAGCGCAGGCCGAGCTGGCCAAGTGGGAGGGAACTGAATCTGTGACGTCCCGCGATGCCCTGATTTGGGCAGCAGTGGTGACCCTGATCTCCATCGTCCTGCTCGTGATTGGGCGCTACCGCTTGATCCAGAATGTTTCCACCGTCTTGGTCGCATCGTTCACCTTGGTGACCATCGTAAACCTCATCTATCTGCAATCGTTGCCGGAGTGGCGTGTTTCTTGGGAAGACTTCGCCAGCGGGTTGACTTTTCAGATTCCGGAAGGGAAAGGGATGCTCGTCGCTTTGGCCGCCTTCGGCATCATCGGGGTCGGCGCCACCGAGCTCATCCAGTATCCTTACTGGTGCCTGGAAAAAGGATATGCCAAGTGGACCGGGCCGCGCGACGATTCTCCGGAATGGGAATCGCGCGCCAAAGGTTGGGTGCGGGTGCTGCGCTGGGATGCGTGGTGCTCGATGATCGTTTACACCTTTGCGACCGTGGCTTTCTACCTCCTGGGCGCGGCCATTCTCGGCAGAACCGGCTTGGATCCGGGAGGTGACCAAATGGTGCGCACGCTCGGCCAGATGTATGTCCCGGTGTTCGGGTCCGCTGCCCAAGCGGTCTTCCTTTTCGGCGCGTTCGCGGTTCTCTACTCGACCTTTTTTGTGGCCACCGCGAGCCATGCCCGCGTCTGCGCCGATGCGCTCCGCGTCTTCGGATGCACCACCAATGACGAGACCTCCTACCGCAAATGGGTGAAAATATTCTGTGTCGTCCTGCCGTTGCTTTTCCTCGGGAGCTACGCCTTCTTCAATGCACCCAAGGAATTGGTCCTCGCTGGAGGCTTCATGGGTGCGCTCATGCTCCCTCTCCTCGGAGTGGCGGCCCTCTACTTCCGCTACCGTTGCTGTGACGCGAGGCTAACACCAACAGGCCTCTGGGATATCGGGCTGTGGATCAGCGTCGCCGGACTCTTTGTGGCAGGTGGATACGCGCTCTACACCAAATTAGCCGACGTCTTGGGCTGAGTTCCGCTGAAATTTGCCAGCCTGTTTTCTTGCGACAGGGAACCCGACACCCTGGGAAAACCCCGGGGACGGGGTGCCGGAGCGGGCGGGTTGCCGGACCGCTGGGTTGCCATCATTCGCCCGAAGGCTCGCCCCGATGAACACCCGAAGGTGATCGTTGAAAATGAGATTTAAAAGGGGCAGGCGTCCACTCGGTGTCTCGAACCATCGTCGACACCCTACCGTCCCGGTCGAAATTACAACTTCCGACTACTTTCCTCCCAGCCCATGGCAGCCAACGGCCGTCGAAAGCTTTACTTTTGATCCCCTCTGCGGGCACTTAAAAATCCGGTCAGCGATGTTTCAATCCGGGACTTCCGCATCCTCGTATTTGCGATGGTCTTGACGACGATCCGGACGATCAATGATCAGAGGCTCTCCGGCCTGCGAAAACTCCGTCGATAAGTGGCAGGCGTTTGACCGGTGACCTGCCGAAACCGACGGGTGAGGTGGCTTTGGTCGTAGAACCCCACCGCCGTCGCCACCTCCGCGAGTTCACGATCAGTGGTGACCAAGAGCTGGCGCGCCACCTGGATCCGATGTGCCACCAGGAACTGGCTGGGAGTCATATGAAGCAGCAAGCGGAAGCGTCGATTCAATTGAGTCCGCGAGCACGGGACCCGCGCCGCCACCTCGTCCATCTCAATCGCCTCCTGAAAGTGGGTCTCGAGATACCGCACCGCCGGTTCCAGTTCCTGAAAATACCTCGCCCGCAGTTCGGCAGATTCCAGCGGATACATCGAACCCAACACTCCGATAACCCGGCCCGCTTCGTCCCACAACGGGGCTTTGCTCGAAACCACCCACTGGGGCAAGCGCAAGCCGAGGTGATGGACCAGCCACACCCGATTCAAGATGGGCCCCTGTTTCATCACCAACCGGTCTTCCTCCCGGTAGGCCGTGGCGAGGATCGGGGGATGAAAATCGGAATCGGTCTTCCCCAGCGCTTCCGCTTCCGCACGGGCCCCGAGACCCTCCCAGGCCTGCCGGTTGAGAAAGCGAAACCGACCCTGGACATCTTTGGCAAAAAGATAGACCTCCGGCAGCGCTGCCACCAGATCAAGAAACGGCTCGGGCTGCAAACGAGCCTCAAAACGTCGCGATAAGAGCCCGGCCGGTTCCATGGACGAAATTTGAACCGGATTCCGTTTCTGGTCAAATCGTGATAAAAATATCACACCCGATGCAAGACGTCCCCTTGTCACTGGTTCATTGTTAAAAAATAATTTTAGTCCCCTCCACTCATCGGATGAACCCCCTGATTTCACCAACGGTCGCAGCGACACTCCTTTTCCTTTTCGGAGTGGTCGGCACAGCGGCAGCGCAAGAGGACAAGACCGAAGCGCTGCGCCTGGCGCGGCTGGCCCGTCCCATCCTCTCGGAGAACTGTTTCCAGTGCCATGGTCCGGCCGAACAAAAAGCCAAACTTCGGCTCGACGAGCCGAACCCGGCCATCATTCCCGGTAAACCGCTGGAGAGTGACTTGTGGTCCCGCATTCAGGAGACCGATCCGGATGAAATCATGCCACCGCCGGAATCCCACAAGGAACTTTCCGCAGCCGAGAAGACCTTGCTTCACGATTGGATCGCGTCGGGAGCCGACTACGTCTCCCACTGGAGCTTCGGGCCCATCGCCGATGCCGGGGCCGAGATCGATGAAGTGATGACCCGGCGCCAGGATGAGGCTCCGCCCGGACGATTGATCCGCCGACTTTCGCTCGACCTGACCGGACTGCCTCCAGAGATCGGAGACGTCGAACAATTCGAGCGTGGCGAGGTTTCCTACGAAGCGCTCGTTGATCGCTACCTCGCCTCACCCCACTACGGCGAGCACCGGGCCCGCTTCTGGCTTGATGCCGCACGCTACTCCGACACGCACGGGCTCCAGAATGACTATTTCCGGGCCATCTGGCCCTACCGGCAATGGGTCATCAATGCCTTTAATGACAACCTTCCCTTTGATGAATTTTCGACCCGTCAACTCGCGGGCGATCTTTTGCCGGCCGGGTCGGCCGATCCCGTGGCGACCGGATTTTTGAAAAGCAATCCTTCGACCCATGAAGGCGGGGTCATTCAAGAGGAATACCGCATCAAATACCTCATGGACCGCACCGAGACCGTGGCCACGACCTGGCTTGGCCTCACCGCAGGTTGCGCGGCCTGCCACGACCACAAATTCGATCCACTGACCATGAAGGATTACTACTCGCTGACCGCCTTCTTTGCGAACATCGACGAACCGGTCATGAATGGTGACCGCGCCTACGTCGGACCGGTAGGCCACCTTCCCGTGAATCTCGATCGGTCCCAACGAGAAAAGCTCATCGCATGGGCCTCGAAACCGCCGCTCTCCCCTTCCACGCACTGCGATCTCTTCGGGTCCAACACCGAACCCTTTTTCGCCGGCAAGGCCTCACCGACCCAAACGGTGGCATTTTGGGCCCCGGCTTCCGCCGATGGCAATTTGATCACGCAAACCGCCGGACGAGGCCATAGTCGTCACGGGTGGGAGCTGGTCCGCGATCCGCAAGACCATCTGGTCCTCCGCCTGATCGGCAAAGGTCCGGCGGAAAAACCCGCCAAACGCGAGTATCGCAGTAAGACGCCCATTCAGGACCGCGCTCTGGCGCACTTTGCGGTCACTCTGGATGTGCCGACCGCGCAGGTCGTCGTTTTCCACAATGGAAAGCCCGTCCCGCTGACCCGCACCTCCGATGATTTGGCGGTCGTCCAAATCGCCGACCAACCGCAGCGGGAAGCTCTGCTTTCCAAAGTGAGCCACCTGCCGGTCCCGCCCCGCTTTCTCACGATCCAGCGCTTCGATCGCGTCCTCACAAACGACGAGGTTCGCGGTTTGGCCGGGATTGATCCCTCGCTGATCGACGCGATGAGAGAGATCGAGACGGTGGCTTGCTCGCTCGCGGCCCAGGAGGGCAACCCAATGCCCTCTCATATCCTCAAGGGTGGATCCTACGATGCGCGGGGTGATGAGGTCACCGCTGCCACCCCTGCGGCGCTTCCTCCCATGCCGGAATCCCTACCCCGCAATCGACTGGGTTTCGCCCGATGGTTGTTCCTCCCGGAGAATCCGCTCACCGCCCGGGTCGCCGTCAATCGCATCTGGGCCCAGTTTTTCGGGGTCGGGCTGTGCAAAACCCAGAACGACCTTGGGAACCAGGGCAGTCCGCCCCTTCATCCGGAATTGTTGGACTCGCTGGCCGCTGATTTCCAGCACGACTGGGATGTCAAAAGCCTCATCCGAAAGCTCGTCCTTTCCGAAGCTTACCGCCAATCATCCGCCGTGGTCTCGGGCCGCGACCGCGCGCATCGCTTGCGTCTTGATGGCGAAGTGCTGCGCGACCAGGCCCTTGCGATTGGAGGATTGCTGGAACCCCGGATCGGCGGACCACCGGTCTCCCCCTATCAACCGGCCGGCATCTGGCGCGCGGTCTCGGTGGAAATTTCCGACTCCAAGGAATATCAACAAGGAACCGGGGCCGACCTCTACCGGCGAAGTATCTACACCATCCACAAACGAACCGCCGGGCCGCCCATCATGAGCAACTTTGATGCGCCCTCCCGCGAGGTGTGCTCGGTGCAACGCGAGGTCACCAACACCCCGCTGCAGGCGCTTCAACTGATGAACGACGTCCAGTTCATCGAAGCCGCCCGTGGCCTCGCCGCCCGCGCCTTGAAGACCTCCGATCCGGTCGGACGCATGTTCAAACTCGCAACCTGCCGCAACCCCGACCCTGCCGAACGCGAAGTTCTCGATTCCCTCCTCAAGAGATTCGCCGGGGCCGACACCGCCGCCCTCGCCCGCCTCGGCGAATTCAAGGAGTTAGTTCCCGGCGCCTATGTCATGCTGGCCACCACTCTTTTAAACACCGACGAAGTCTTATGCCGATGAAACGCCGCGATTTTCTCAATAACGGACTGGCCGCGACCCTCGCCGCCGCGATGGGTCCCCAGGCCGCCGCCGCCCTCACTCCCGGCGGTGCCCACGCCGCCACCTTTGCCCCACGGGCGAAACGGATCATTTATCTCTTCCTCTCGGGAGGTCCTTCCCAGCAGGACCTTTACGACTACAAGCCCCTCCTCAACAAACACCACACGGAACAGATGTTCACCATCGGTAACCGCAAGGGGCTGATCGAACCCAAATTCCGCCTCACCGGCATGACCGCAACCGCCGCCCACCCGGTATGCGGCACCAAATACAAGTTCAAGCAACACGGCCACAGCGGTGCCTGGCTCAGCGAACTTCTCCCCCACACCGCCCGCATCGCCGACGATATTTGCTTCATCAAATCGGTCCACACCCAGCACATCAACCACGACCCCGCCGTCACCGCGATTCAAACCGGGTCGCAAATTGCCGGACGCCCCTCGCTCGGCGCCTGGCTCTCGTATTCCCTGGAAACGATGAATGGCTCGCTGCCCGGATACTTCGTGATGACCCCGACGTGGACCGGCCGCAAACCGGGCCAACCGATTTACTCGCGCCTCTGGGGCTCCGGCGTTCTCCCGTCGAATTACCAGGGAGTGCCAATCCGCCGCTCGGGCGATCCCATTCTTCACCTCGCCAACCCCGAGGGCATCCCGCCGCAGGGTCGCGCCACCATGGTCGATGGCCTCACCCAACTCAACCAGCTCAACCACGAGCGCATGCACGACGACGAAATCATCGCCCGGAGCCTGCAATACGAAATGGCGCGACGCATGCAGGACAGCGTGCCCGAACTCACCAACCTCAACGATGAACCCAAAAGCGTGCTCGACCTCTACGGACCCGAGGCTCTGCAGGCCGGAACTTTTGCCAACTCCTGCCTCCTCGCCCGCCGCATGAGCGAGCGCGGGGTGCGAACCATCCAGATCTTCCACCGTGGCTGGGACCAACACGCCAACCTCCCCAATGAACTCTCCAACCAATGCCGCGATGTCGACCACCCCATCTCCGGACTCATCAGCGATCTCAAACAACGCGGCCTGCTGGATGATACCTTGATCGTGTGCGGCGGAGAATTTGGCCGCACCTCATACTGTCAGGGGAAACTCAACGAAGCCACCTATGGCCGGGACCACCACCCCGGATGCTTCACCGTCTGGATGGCGGGTGGCGGGGTCAAGGGCGGATACACCCACGGACAAACCGACGATTTCGGATACGATATTGTCAAAGACCCCGTGAGCACCAATGATCTCAATGCCACCATCCTCCATCTCATGGGAATCGATCACAATCGCCTCAGCATCCGTCACCAGGGCCTTGACCTCAAACTCACCGGCGTCGAAGGCGCACGCTTGGTTCACGAAATCCTGTCCTGAAGAACCGCAGGTCCGCGCGGGCCCGCGATCCCGGCCAGCGCAATTTTGAGTGACGGAAAGTCTGTGTAAGACTTCCGCATGGCGCAGGGTTCCATGCAGAGGAAAATGCGTAGGTGGCTGGTGAGTCTCATCATGAGCGGCCTCCTTTCGTGGTGCGCTCCATGTCACGAAGGTGGGCGATGAGTTCGGCGGCCAGAGGAATCTGGTCGGAGCTTCCGATGACAAGCCGGGGGCCGCCTTCGAAATGGATGCGCATCCGACGTTCGCGGGGATGGCGGATCTCGACTTCGACGAATAGGGCGTCGGCGACCGGCCATGTCTTGGGTGATGTTCTCGACATCCGGAGACCTTGAGGCCGACCAAGTCATGATGCCAGATCAGCCTGGTGGCGGTGTTTCAGTCGCTTACTCTTGTGAACCTAAAAGCTTTGATTCACCGAACAGCTTGGGAAAAGGATTTCAACATGGTTGCAAGAAGCTCTTTAACTTGTCTGTCTAAAAAA
>Ga0335398_10002277_pt1 | contig 30682 bp, 29 predicted proteins | sample BON03_FD_205742 | JGI IMG/M metagenome (GOLD analysis project Ga0335398, IMG submission 205742) | Freshwater microbial communities from Lake Bonney liftoff mats and glacier meltwater in Antarctica - BON-03 (spades assembly) (version 2) | ecosystem: Environmental > Aquatic > Freshwater > Ice >... | reverse complement strand
AATCCGTCAGTGCAGAGGAATAAAGCCCCTCCCGCCGTAGAATGGCGGAAACACCGCCGGTGTCTGCAGCATGATCCGTCTCATCCAGAATGCGCAGTTTATATTTGGCTGTGAAGCTGCGCCGCTTTGGTGTGCTTGTCAGCTCGGCCGTGGGGACCACTGGCGCTGAGACAACACGGACAGACGATGTCGTGGGCGAAACAGCATCAAATCCAACATCCGGCGAAAGCGCTGTCTGTGAAGGCATAACCATGGGTTCGTACTCCTGCGCCCTCAAGTGTAAACTTTAGCCAATCAATTGTCTCACGCTTATTGGCACGGAGGGATCGGTTGCATAGAGATCAGCACGACCTGCCAACGTCGCACGATCTTCGTGAAGGCTGCATGTAAAAAGCTGAGCGGGCCGCAAGTGGCGGTCAAGCATCTGGATTAGACCGGCTTTCGCGTGGCTGGCAAAACACAGTGGCTACTTATGATCTGTTAGCCCCTCCTGAGCCACTTCCGCGTCTCGTCCCGCAGAGGCGATCTTCTGATCAGGGTCTGCGGGCTTGTCGTGCACGATCACTGGGCACCGTATTTCAAGGTGGAAGGTGTCCAACACGCCCTTGTGCAATGCCCATCATCTTCGCGAACTCCAGGCCTTGATCGTGATTGAGAAAGAGCCGTGAGCCAACAACATGAAAACCCTTTTGCTGGAAGCTAAAGCCAGGGCAGACACCCGAACCGATGATTGCACCGTTGGGGTCGGCGTGATGGGTGAACTCCTGCAGCGCTACGATGAAATTTTCACCCAGGCGGTGGGCTTTCATGAGGCTCAACCACCTCTGCAAACCATTTCGGACGCCGTAAAACGCCGGGGGCGCCCCAAACGCAGAACCGGCCACAACCTTGCGCTGCGCCTGCAAAAGCGCAAAACTGAGTTCATCCGCTTTCTGACCGACCCCAACGCGCCCTTCACCAATAATGAAGCTGAACGGGATTTGCGTATGGGCAAAGTCAGGCAAAAGGTATCAGGCTGTTTCCGCATCGTGAGGGGGGCCGAGATTTTCTGCAGCTTACGCACTGTGACAGCTACCGCTCGCAAGCAGGGTTGGTCTGTCATCGAAACCCTGATGAAACCGTCAGATCAGTTGATCGCAAAACTGTGCCTCGGCTGAATATCGGATCTCTGCCAAGGCACATCCAGTCATGCTGGGCAGTTAACACAAAACAAAACCGCAGCCCGAATTCTGCAATCAGTGGGGCAGCGGCATTCGGCAGCACCTCTTTGCGGATCAGCCAGTACATCCCTTCGCCCCGCATCCGCGCGACTTCGATATAATCCATCGTCAGAATTCCCTACGCCACAGCACGCGACAGGCGGTACGCCCGCGTGCTGTCCAGCACCGCAATCACAAGGATCGGCGCCAGTACCGAAGTGCCGGTGATTGTCAGGATAAGCAGTGCGAAAATCAGCGGCGGGATCGCCATCAGCACATCCACCAAACGCGAGCTGACCGCGTCGAACCATCCGCTAATTGTGGCCGCCAGCATCCCGAAGGCTGCCCCGAGGGTAAATGCCAGTGCCAGTGCCGTTGTCGCTAGCGCAATCCCAACCGTGTTGCGCGCGCCGTTGATCAGGCGGGACATGACATCGTGGCCTAACGCATCTGTGCCAAGATAATGCGGGGCGGCCCATGGTTGATACTGCGCGCCTACCGACGCGCGCTCAGCAAAGGGGGCAAACAGCGGCGCACCAATGGCGAGGATCGCGTAGAAAGCAATGATTGGCGACGATCGACAGGATATCCGCTAATAGGTTGAATAGAATATAGGTCGCTGCGAAAATCAGACAGGCGGCCTGTATAACAGTCACATCGCGATTTGACACGGCATCTACCAACACCTGCCCAAGGCCGGGATACACAAACACCACTTCGACCAGCACCACACCCACGATCAAATATGCAGGTTCAGCGCTATTACGTTGATGATCGGAGCCAGCGCATTTGGCAGGGCATGCACCGCAATAACGCGCCAGCGCTTGATCCCTTTCTGGTGGGCCATTTCGATATAGGGCATTGCCAGAAGGTTCAGGATTGCTGCGCGCGTCATGTGCATCATGTAGGCCAGCACAATCAGGGTCACCGTCATCGCTGGCAAGAACGTCTTGTACAGCGGCTCACCCAGCCCCGTATTGGCATCCACATTCGCAAGGCTGGGGAACCAGCCGAGGCCGACCGAGAACACAAGGATCAGAATATAGGCGATGAAGAATTCCAGAAAGGAAATGGCTGCCAGCGTCGTGCTGGACAGCACGCGGTCAAACACAGATCCGTTGCAGAGCGCTGCCATCATGCCAGAGACAAACGTAACCTGTACCGAGACCGCTGCGGCATATCCCGCAAGAAAAAAAGTGTTTGCCGTCCGTTGGCTGATCAATTCGAAAATGGGGCGCTGGTTTGCCAGTGAAATCCCGAAATCATCCGTGGTAGCCCCCGCCAGCCAAGAAAAATACCGCTCGTGAACGGGCCGGTTCAGATCGAACTTTTCCCGAAATGCAGCAAGACTTTCTTCGGTAGCCGCTTGCCTCAGCATTTCTGTTGCGATGTCACCCGGCAAAATCTCGATCGCGGCAAAGATAATAACCGTGACAATCCAAAGCGTCAGGAGACCGATCAGCAGACGTTTGAGAATAATAGACAGGATCGGGCTCATAGGGGCCACTTTTGTCTTAATTGATTGCATTATGTCTAAATTTATACCAAAATCAACAAAAGGACTACCTACCGTCAAGTGCAGTCTGGCTGGGTGACTGTTTAGTTTTTCTTCTCGGAAGGCAGGGGCTCGGGATGGCACCAAAATCTGCCTATATGCTTATAAAACAGCATAAAATACGACGCGGATTCAACTCGCCAGTGCAACTTTACCTACGATATGAAGCGTGAGGCAGCGATGCCCAAGTGCTTCTCACCGTCTAAAGTAAAGGAACACGAATGCGAGCCTACCACCGCCTCACTGAGGGTGAGCGTAACCAAGTTTATGCATTGAAGAAAGCGGGTTTGCCGCAACGCGCGATTGCGGATCAGATCGGCGTCAACAAATCGACGATTTCTCGGGAGTTTAAGCGCAATACAGGTCTGCGCGGGTATCGACCCAAGCAAGCGCATCGCCTGGCTTGTTCACGCCAGTCACAAATTCGGCGGCCCCGTATCTCGGATACGACGTGGGCTGGGATTGAAGGGATGATCCGGGAAGAATTGAGCCCCGAGCAGATCACAGGTCACCTGAAAGACATTGGCGAGCCAAGCGTCAGCCCAGAATGGATCTACCAGCGTATCTATGCAGACAAGCGTAACGGTGGCGACCTTCACACCCACTTGAGATGTCAAAAGCAACGGCGCAAGCGCTATGGCAGTATCGAGCGGCGCGGCCAGATTAAGAATAGAGTATCCATCGAGAAACGCCCTGCAGTCGTTGACCTGCGCAGCCGTGTTGGGGATTGGGAAGCCGATACCGTGATCGGCAAACAGGGACACTCAGTCCTTGTGACGCTGGTCGAGCGTAAGACGCGATTTACCGTTGCGATAAAGGCCGCCAACAAAACAGCGCGCGCTGTCACGGATGCGATCTGTGATTACCTGAAGCCTTATCAGGAAAAGGTTCTCACCTTAACCTACGACAATGGCAGAGAGTTCGCTTACCATGAAGAGATCGCCCGTGAGCTGACTGCCGAGGGCTTCTTCGCGCACCCCTATCATTCCTGGGAACGGGGGCTCAACGAAAACACTAATGGTCTGATCCGGCAATACATCCCAAAGGGAAAAGACATCGATGATCTCAGCGATGATGACGTGGCTAAGATCATCGACAAAATAAATAAGCGGCCAAGAAAATGCCTTGGCTTCAAGACCCCACATCAGCTATTCATAGGAGATAACCAGCATGTTGCACTGGCGAGTTGAATCCGCGCGAGAATTGGTCTGATATGAAAGTCACTTATAAAGAGGTCAAATCAGACCTTCTGGCAAAGATCGTCAGAGGACATTGGGGACCGGGTGATCTGGTGCCGAACGAGGTTGATTTGGCGGCTACCTATGGCTGCGCGCGGGCGACTGTGAACCGCGCAATGCGGGAACTGGCCGATGACGGCATTATTGACCGGCGCCGCAAAGCGGGGACACGCGTACGGATGGCGCCAATCCGACAGGCCCGCTTTAACATCCCGATTGTGCGCGACGAGGTCGAAGGCAAAGGCGCATCGTACCGCTATACTCTGGCGAGCCGCTCTGTCGAAGTCGCGTCGGACTGGCTGCGCGCGCGGCTCCAGTTGCCCGCTGACGGCAAGGTTCTGCGTCTGGTCTGTATGCATTATGCAGACGGTGTCCCCTACCAGCATGAGGACAGGTGGATCAACCTTACCGCGCTGCCAAAGGCGGAGCTGGCTGATTTCAGCACAAGCGGACCTACCGAATGGCTGGTGTCGACCGTTCCCTTTTCGGAGGTAGAGATCAACTTTTCAGCCGGATTGTCGAACCAGAAACTGTCGGATTATTTGGCGTGCTCGGTCGGAGATCCAGTGTTCAACATCGAACGCTCGACATGGTGGGAAAGCGATGCCGTTACTTACGTTCGTTTTTCCTATCGGCCCGGCCACCGGATGACAACCCGCTATTGAGTGGTATGTGCCGCCGCATTCAAACTCTTGCGGTGGCACATGATGTTACAAGATACCCGGCAGGTTCAGGCCGTTTTCGCGCGCGCAATCCAGCGCATCCTCATAGCCGGCATCCGCATGGCGCATGACGCCCGTTGCCGGATCGTTCCACAGAACGCGGCTGATGCGGCGGTCTGCATCCTCGCTCCCGTCACAGCAGATCACCATACCGGAGTGCTGGGAGAAGCCCATGCCGACACCGCCACCGTGGTGCAGCGACACCCAAGTCGCACCTGACGCAGTGTTCAGCAGCGCGTTCAACAGCGGCCAATCGGACACGGCATCCGATCCGTCTTTCATGGCTTCCGTCTCGCGGTTGGGGGACGCAACAGAACCGGAATCGAGGTGGTCACGGCCAATCACAATCGGCGCGCTCAACTCGCCCGTGCGGACCATTTCGTTGAACGCCAGCCCCAGCTTGTGGCGCACGCCCAGCCCCACCCAACAGATGCGCGCTGGCAGACCCTGGAAGGCAATGCGCTCACGGGCCATGTCCAGCCAGTTGTGCAAATGCTTGTCCTCGGACAGGATTTCTTTAACCTTGGCGTCTGTCTTGTATATGTCCTCGGGATCACCCGAAAGGGCGGCCCAGCGGAATGGGCCAATGCCGCGGCAGAATAGTGGACGAATATAGGCAGGTACAAAACCGGGGAAAGCGAATGCGTTCTCCAGCCCTTCTTCCAGCGCCACCTGACGGATGTTGTTGCCGTAATCCAGTGTCGGCACACCAGCGTTCCAGAAATCCACCATCGCCTTGACATGGATTTTCATCGAGGCGCGGGCGGCTTTCTCGACTTCCTTCGGCGCGTTCTCACGCTTGTCGCGCCACTGCGCCATGGTCCAGCCCTGCGGCAGATACCCGTTGATCGGATCATGCGCGCTGGTCTGGTCTGTGACGATATCGGGGTGGATGCCACGCGCCACCAGCTCGGAGAAGATATCGGCGGCGTTGCCCAACAGACCCACGGATTTTGCTTCGCCCGCAGCCGTCCAGCGGTTGATCATCTCCAGCGCTTCGTCCAGCGTCTCGGCCTTCTCGTCCACATATTTGGTACGCAGACGAAAATCGATGCTCTCGGAGTTACACTCGACCGCCAGACAGCACGCACCGGCCATGACAGCAGCCAGAGGCTGTGCGCCGCCCATACCGCCAAGGCCGCCCGTCAAAATCCATTTACCCTTGAGGCTGCCATCATAGTGCTGACGACCGGCTTCCATAAACGTCTCGTAAGTGCCCTGAACGATGCCTTGCGAACCGATGTAAATCCACGATCCGGCGGTCATTTGGCCATACATCGCCAGACCCTTTTTATCCAGCTCGTTGAAGTGATCCCATGTGGCCCAATGCGGCACGAGGTTCGAGTTGGCAATCAGCACACGCGGTGCGTCTTTGTGGGTCTGGAACACGCCTACAGGTTTGCCGGATTGTACCAGCAGCGTTTGGTCTTCTTCCAGATCGCGCAGGGATGCGACGATCATGTCAAAGTCTTTCCACGTCCGCGCAGCACGGCCAATGCCGCCATACACAACCAGCTCGTGCGGGTTTTCGGCCACATCAGGATGCAGGTTGTTCATCAGCATGCGCAGCGGCGCTTCTGTCAGCCAGCTTTTGGCCGAAATCTCGGTACCAGTGGCGGGAAAGATGTCACGGGAGTTCTTGCGAGGATCGCTCATGATGTGCCTTTCAGGGTCGGGGCCAATGTGGCCAGTTTTGTTAGAAGTACTGTGAGATGGGCGCGCAGGCGCGTCGATTTTTCGGTGCTGTAGGTCCATGGGGCGGCCTCGGCACTCAGGTAGGTGCTTTGCGCCAGTTCCATCTGAATGGCGTGAAACCCTTCATCGGGGCGCCCGTAATGGCGGGTGGTCCAGCCGCCTTTGAAACGGCCATTGGTGATGGAGGTATACCCTTCCGCCGCCGCGCATATGTCCTGTGTCGCCGCTTCGATCTGTGGCGCGCAGGTGGTGCCCAGATTGGTGCCGATGTTGAAATCGGGCAGGGTGCCGTCAAACAGAAAGGGAATACCTGACCGGATGGAATGGCAATCATACAAGATCGCAATGCCATGAATATCGCGCACTCGCTCAAGTTCGGCCTGTAGCGCCGCATGATAGGCCGCGTGATAGGTTTTGCGGCGTTCCTCGATGGCGGCCTCGGTAGGCGGTGTAATCCAGATGTCGTTGCCGTCAAAATCAGTCAGCGGCACCAGACCCGTGGTATTCTGCCCGGGATAGAGCGAGACCCCTGACGGGTCGCGGTTGGCATCAACGACATAGCGGTGGAAGGTCGCGCGCACAGTTGTCGCCCCTGCAAGGACTCCCTCATAAAGCGTGTGAATATGCCAGTCGGTGTCGTCCAATCCGCGTCCGCGCGTATTCAGATCCGCAAGAATATCATCGGGTACAAACGTACCAGTATGGGGCAGGCCCAATACGATCACGCTGTCGCCGTGATGGATTTCTACAGGGGTCATGCGCAAAGGTCCGGCATGTCAATCCCTGCGGCAGTCACAATATCACCGCTGGCAATCATCACGGCAGCGCGTTCCAGATCGGGCGCAAGATAGCGGTCATCGCCCAGCGTTGCCACGTCCTGACGAACCCGTGCCACAACCCGCTGCAACGTATCGCTGGTGGTCAGTGGCGCACGGAAATCAATGCCCTGCGCCGCACAGAGCAGCTCGACCCCCAGAATATGCTCCAGATTTTCGATCATGGGCCCGAGACGGCGCGCACCATGGGCGGCCATGCTCACATGATCTTCCTGATTGGCGGAGGTGGGCGTGCTGTCGGTCACACAGGGGTTTGCCAGATGCTTGTTCTCGCTCATCAAGGCGGCGGTGGTGACTTCGGCAATCATATACCCTGAATTAAGGCCCGGATTGGGGGTCAGAAACGGCGGCAGGTTAAAGCTGAGCACAGGATCAACGATCAGTGCCACACGCCGCTGCGCGATGGCCCCGATTTCAGCAATCGCCAGCGCGATCATATCGGCGGCAAAACCGACAGGTTCCGCGTGGAAGTTCCCGCCCGACACAATCAGGTCCGCGTCGATTAAAACCAGCGGGTTGTCTGTGGCCGCGTTTGCTTCGATCTCAAGCGTGCGGGACGCCATGCGCAGCACGTCCATCGCGGCACCCGTCACCTGTGGCTGGCAGCGAATGCAGTAGGGGTCCTGCACCCGTGCATCATCCACCACATGGCTGTCGCGAATTTCCGACCCTGCCAGAAGTGCGCGCATGGTTGCCCCTGCTTCGATCTGGCCGCGATGGCCGCGCAGGGCGTGAATTTCAGGCTGGAGCGGCGCGGTAGAACCCATGATCGCATCCGTTGACAGCGCAGATGTCACCAGCGCGGAGTGCGCCGCGCGCCATGCGCCAAACAGACCTGCCAGCGCAAAGGCCGTCGAGAATTGCGTGCCGTTGATCAGGGCCAGCCCTTCCTTGGGGCCAAGCTCAATCGCGGTCAAACCCGCCGCCTTCAGCGCGGCATCGCCGGACATGACCTGCCCGCCAAATTCCGCCTCGCCGTGGCCCATCATAACAGCCGCCATATGGGCAAGCGGGGCCAGATCACCTGACGCGCCGACCGACCCTTGGGCCGGAATAACAGGGGTCACACCCTTGTCCAGCATCGCCTCGATGAGGGTCACAAGCACAAGCCGCACACCAGAGGCACCGCGACCAAGGCTGAGCAGCTTGAGCGCCATCAATAAACGTGCATGACGGCGTGGAATGGCAGGGCCAACGCCACAGCAATGCGACAGGATCAGGTTGCGCTGAAGGGTGGCGGTGTCTTTGGATTCAATCTTGACGGAGGCCAGTTTGCCAAAACCTGTGTTCACACCGTAAACGGCATCGGTTCCGGCAGCCGCCTTTTCAATACGCGAATGTGCCAGTTCAACCGCGGGATGGCACACGGGATCAAGGCGCACAGACGCTTCGGTCCAGAAAATCGTGGCCAGATCGTCCAGCGTTACAGCGCCGGGAGTGAGGGTAAGTGTGGTCACGATGTGCCTCCGAAAATGCGGGAATGAAGGGGGTTAAAGCCGATGCGATAAGAAAGCTCGGCAGGGTGTTTGATATCCCAAACGGCCATATCGGCGCGCAGTCCTGCCGTGATAGTTCCGGTATCCGCCAGACCCAGCGCGCGGGCGGCATTGCGCGTGGCACCGCGCAACACTTCTTCTGGCGTCATGCGAAACAGCGTACAGCCCATGTTCAGCGCCAGCAGAAGCGAATTCAGCGGCGAGGAACCGGGGTTGTTATCCGTCGAGATCGCCATGGGCACGCCGTGCTTGCGCAGCAGATCAATGGGCGGGGCCTGCGTTTCGCGGATGGTATAGAAAGCCCCCGGAAGGATCACGGCAACGCATCCGGCTTTAGCCATGGCCACAACGCCGTCCTCGTCCAGATATTCGATATGTTCAACCGACAACGCGCCATAGCTGGCAGCAAGTTTTGCACCGCCCAGATTTGACAGCTGATCGGCGTGGAGCTTGACAGGCAAGCCCAGTTCAACCGCCACGTCAAAGACGCGGGCAATTTGGACGGTGTCAAAGGCGATCCCTTCGCAAAACCCGTCCACCGCATCAACAAGACCTTCGGCATGGGCAGCACGCAGCGTGGGGATGCACACCTCGTCGATATAGGCATCATCGCGGCCCGCATATTCCGCAGGTGTGGCATGTGCGCCCAAAAAGGTGGTTTTGACCCGAATGCGGCGGTTGGCCATGATGGAACGGGCAACACGCAACATCCGCAATTCAGTCTCTACATCAAGGCCATAACCGGATTTTATCTCGATGCTGGTCACACCTTCGGCAATCAGCACATCAGCACGGCGTAGCGCATCGACCAGCAGCATGTCTTCGGTGGCGGCCCGGGTGGCCTTGACCGTTGACACGATACCGCCGCCAGCGCGCGCAACTTCTTCATAGCTGGCCCCGTTCAGGCGCATCTCGAATTCAACCGCGCGGTCGCCGCCGTGCACAATATGGGTATGGCAATCAATCAAACCGGGCGTGATAAGCCGCCCCTCAACGGACGCGCGCGGCAGTGCAGTGTAGGCTTCGGGCAGGTCCGCAACCGGCCCGACCCAATCAATCATCCCGTCGACAACGGCGATGGCTGCGTTTTTAATCATTCCGTAGGGAACATCCGATTCCGCCATGGTCGCGACATTCAAATTAACGAAAACAGTGCTGCTTTTAGTCATTTCCATCCACCATAGCCAAAATTCCACTTTTCTAGTACGCGTCAGTATGCTTTATGTCTATACATAAAAACTGGGGATTTCCAAATGATTTTTGCAAAGCAAGCCAAACTCTCAACTGGATGGGCCGCAAATGTGCGTGTCGTGGTCGAAAGTGGCAGGATCACGGCGCTTCATACAGACCAGATGCCCCAGCCAACCGACACAGTTGTAGATACTTTGGTGCCGGCGCTTGGCAATCTTCACAGTCACACATTCCAGCGGGCAATGGCAGGGATGACCGAATTCCGCATGGCGGGCAAAGACAGCTTCTGGACGTGGCGCGATTTGATGTATCGGTTCACCGCAAATCTCACGCCTGAACACGTCGAAGCCATTGCCGCCTTTGTGTTTCTGGAAATGCAGGAAGCGGGCTATGCCAGTGTGGGCGAATTTCATTATCTGCATCATCAACCCGGTGGCACGCCCTACGATGATCTGGGTGAACTGTCCGCCCGTATTGCCGCCGCTGCTGCCACAACACAAATCGGCCTGACGCATCTACCGGTTCTTTACACCTACGGGGGCGCGGGGCAGGTGCCGCTCGAGGCGGGGCAGGCGCGGTTTGGCAATTCGGTTGATCGCTTCAACACGCTTGTCGCGCGGGCAAACGAGGCTGTTGGCCTGCTGCCCGAAGATTGTCATGTCGGGATCGCCCCCCATTCGCTGCGCGCAACATCGCCAGATGACTTGCGCGCAGTGCTGAGTGCGCGCACATCTGGACCCGTCCACATTCACATCGCAGAGCAACCTAAAGAGGTGGCTGATATACAAGGTTGGCTGGGCGCGCGCCCCGTTGAATGGCTGCTGGCCAATGCAAATGTAACGCCGGACTGGTGCCTGATCCATGCCACCCACATGACCACGGCTGAGACTAAGGGCATGGCCAAATCAGGCGCTGTTGCGGGCCTGTGCCCTGTCACGGAGGCCAATCTGGGGGACGGACCCTTTAACGGTCCCGAATACCTGAATGCCGGTGGGGCCTTTGGTGTCGGGTCGGATTCAAACGTACTGATTTCGCTGACAGAAGAGCTGCGCACGCTGGAATATTCCCAACGTCTGCGCGATGTCGCGCGCAATGTGATGGTTGTGGGCGAGGGATCGGTTGGCGATACGCTGTATACCGGTGCGGCCAAAGGGGGCGCGCAAGCCTTGGGTCGTGGCACCGGTGATATTTCTGTCGGCACGCTTGCCGATCTGGCCGCGATTGACAGTACCGTGCCATCGCTTTGCGCGTTGCGTCAGGACCAGCTGCTGGACGGGTTGGTGTTTGCGTCCAAAGACACTGTTGTAACAGATGTCTGGTCTGCGGGACGGCACGCGGTGCACGCGGGGCGTCATGTCAAACGCGATGAAATTACCGCAGCTTACAAGGTGGCGATGCACAGCTTGATGGCATCGCTCTGATCCGGATAGGTCAGGCGAATTTCCAGCACGGCGTCCCCCTTCGCCAAGCGTAAGTCCGCGCTTGGCTGCTCCACAAAAACGGTATCTCCAGTGCTGCACGCCGTGCCGTTCAGCGTTGGCGTGCCGGACAGGATGTGAAAGGCAAACAGACCCTTACCCGCGCGGGTAATCTGCTGATCAAGCGGCCCTTGATGCGTCACCACATCACCACCGCAGCGCAGTGGATCGAACATCAGGTTCAGATCGGTGAGCGGCCCGTCCTTCAACCGCGACCGGATTTTAAGTGCGCCGTCAAAACGCACAGGTTCCCAGAGCTTTGCCTCCAGCAACACGGCCCCACTTTCCAGCGTCATTGCCCCGCCAGAGATAACGGTCAACACCCGCGTCATTCCGGCAAAGTCAGAGAACGGGCCATCCTGCGCGACATCCGCACGGCTGATTGTCCACACGATATGATCATCGCGCATGCCCTTGGCAATATTGCGCGTTGTGCCACCACCATTTTTCCACGGCACATCGACAAGAGCGTCGAACTTCAGAATTTGCATGGATCAATCCTCTGGTGATTTAGAAGCGGGCCGCTTGACAATAACGGCCTCCTTAGTAAATGATGTCCAAAATTTCAATAAGTCTATACATAAAATTCAAAGATCCCGCCATGATGAGAACCCGTGCCGCGGTAGCAGTTGCCGCAGGAAAACCGCTTGAAATCACGGAGGTGAACCTTGAGGGGCCAAAGCGGGGCAAGGTTCTGGTTGAGATCAAGGCCACGGGCCTGTGCCACACGGATGAATTCACCCGCTCGGGGGATGTTCCCGAAGGCAATTTTCCCTGCATCCTTGGCCATGAGGGCGCGGGCATTGTGATGGAGATTGGTGAGGGCGTGACCACGCTGGAAGTGGGCGACCATGTGATCCCGCTCTATACGCCGAAATGTCGTGAATGCGAGTATTGTTTGAGCGGTAAAACCAACCTGTGTCAGGCGATCCGCATTACCCAAGGGCGCGGGCAGCTGCCCGATGGCACGCCGATCCACCATTACATGGGCTGCTCCACTTTCGCGAACCATACTGTCGTGCCGGAGATTGCATTGGCCAAGGTCCGCAAAGACGCGCCGTTTGATAAAATTTGTTACATCGGCTGTGGCGTCACCACGGGCATCGGTGCGGTGATCAACACCGCCAAGGTCGAGATCAGCGCGCGCTGCGTTGTGTTCGGCCTCGGCAGCATCGGTCTCAATGTGATCCAGGGGCTGCGCCTTGCGGGGGCGGACCAGATTGTCGGCGTAGATTTGAACGACGACAAAGAAGAGACGGGGCGTTATTTTGGCATAACCGATTTCGTGAACCCCTCCAAGATCGACGGCGATATCGTGGAGCATCTGGTGGAGTTGACCAAAGGCGGCGCGGATTACACATTTGACGCGACAGGCGACTCGAAGGTCATGCGCCAAGCGCTGGAAGCCGCACACAAGGGGTGGGGCGAAAGCATCATCATCGGCGTGGCGGCGGCGAGTGCCGAGATTTCCACGCGACCTTTCCAACTGGTCACAGGCCGTGTCTGGCGCGGAACGGCGTTCGGTGGTGCCAAGGGACGCACGGACGTGCCAAAAATCGTGGATTGGTACATGGCGGGCAAGATCGAGATTGATCCGATGATCACCCACAAACTCACCCTCGACCAGATTAACGAAGGCTTTGAACTGATGCATTAGGGGAAAGCCATCCGCATTGTTGTCGAGTTCTGATCCGGCTAGAAAACGAAAATAACTAGATCAAGACGCAAAACACATGTTAGAATTTCGACACCGGTACCCTACCCAGCAAAAAGGACACTCCAATGCAAAGACGTACTTTCATCAAAGCAGGCGCAGTTGGCACTGCGGCAACAGTACTGGCAAGCCCCGCCATCGCACAGGACATACGCAAGTGGAAGATGGTCACGGCATGGCCCAAGAACCTGCCCGGCCCCGGCGTTGCCGCGCAAAACCTCGCGGACCGCATCGCCACGTTGTCCGGTGGCCGGATCGAAGTGAAGCTCTATGCCTCGGGTGAATTGGTCCCCGGACCGGGAGTGTTCGACGCCGTCAGCGAAGGCACCGCCGAATTGTACCACGCTGTGCCTGCCTACTGGGGATCAAAATCAAAAGGCATCCTGCTTTTCGGGTCACAGCCTTTCGGTTTGCGCGCAGACGAGCAGTTTGGCTGGCTGGCCCATGGCGGTGGACAGGCGCTCTATGATGAAATGTACGGCCGTTTCGGCATCAAGCCGTTCTTGTGCGGCAACTCCGGCCCACAGTGGGGCGGGTGGTTTCGCAACGAGATCAACTCGGCTGAAGACCTCAAAGGCCTGAAATTCCGCACAACCGGTTTGGCGTCGGAAATGATGAACAAGCTTGGCGTGGCTTCCGAAGCGATGAGCGGTCCGGCAATGTTTCAGGCCTTGCAAACCGGCGCATTGGACGCGGGCGAATTCATCGGCCCGTGGACGGATTCCGCGCTGGGGTTCTATCAGGTCGCCAAGAACTACTACTGGCCCGGTGTGGGCGAGCCATCCTCCGCCGAGGAATGTGGCATCAATGGCGATGTCTATGCAGAGTTGCCCGATGATCTGAAACAGGCCGTCAGCTTCGCCTGCGAGAGCCTGTATAATCCGGTCTGGACCGAATACACGACCAAACACGCGCTGTCGCTCAAGGCGATGGTCGAGGAGCAGGGCGTGTTGGTCAAGATGTTCCCGGAGGACGTTATTGCCGCGATGGGCAGAGCGGCGGGTGAAGTGATTGACGAACTGCGCCAGAATGACGATGAGCTGGTCAAGCGGATCACCGAAAGCTTTGTCAGCTATCGTGACAGTGTCGGGGGATACATGACCTATGCCGATAACGGGCAGATGAACGCGCGTGCAAAGCTGTTCAACTATTGATCACACTACGGTGCGCAGCAAAGGCTGCGCACCGTTATCCAGACAGCAAAGAAGCCCCAATGGACCACATTGCCAGATTGATCGACCGCGTAAACACTGCGATTGCAAGCGTGGTGCGGTGGCTGGCGCTGTTCATGGTGTTGATCCAGTTTTTCATTGTCTTGGGGCGATATGTTTTTGGTGTTAATTCTATCGCAGCACAGGAAAGTGTCCTGTACCTGCATGCGACCCTGTTTATGCTGGGTGCCGGCTATACCTTGTTGGTGGATAAACATGTGCGGGTCGATGTGTTCTTTACAAACCTGACACAAGCGGCCCAACAGCGTGTTGATATTTTCGGGCATCTGTTTTTCTTGATGCCGTCGATGGCTGCGGTGCTCTACTGGTCATGGCCGTCCGTGCGCAACTCGTGGAAAATTCTGGAAGGGCCGATATCGGTCGGCGGGATAGAGGCCGTCTTTCTGCTGAAAACCCTCATTCCCTTGTTTGCCATTCTTGTGATGCTGCAATCGGTTGCCATTCTGCTCCGTCTTTTCACAGGAAAAACTTTCACGGGCAAAGCTGCACAATGACACAATACCTCGACCTGATCATGTTCGCGGCCTTGATGGTTGCCATCCTGTCGGGGTTTCCCGTTTCCTTCAGCATTGCGGGTGTGGGGATTGCTTTTGCATACCTTGGCTGGGCTTTGGGCGTTATGGATATCTCCTTGCTGGGGGCCATGGGGCAACGGATCTTTGGGCTGATCAGCAATCAAGTGCTCATCGCCATTCCGCTGTTCGTCCTGATGGGTGCCCTGCTTGAGAAAAGCAGGATTGCCGAAGAGCTGCTGGATACGATGGGGCGGCTGTTCGGACAATTGCGCGGCGGGTTGGGCATTTCCGTTGTTCTGGTCGGCGCACTGCTGGCGGCCTCAACGGGAATTGTCGGGGCGACTGTGGTGGCGATGGGGATGATCGCGCTGCCGACGATGCTGCGCGCAGGGTACGATCCGCGTGTGGCCAGCGGGATCGTCTGTACTGCCGGCACGCTGGGCCAGATTATACCGCCCTCAACCTTGCTGATTATCCTTGCCGACGTCATGTCGAATGCCTTTCAACAGGCGCAATACAAGCAGGGCAAATTCTCGGTCGAGGCGCTGTCGGTCGGGCAGTTCTTTGCCGCTGCTATCATACCGGGTATGGTATTGGTCTGTCTCTATCTGGTCTATATCCTTGTGCGCGGTGTTCTACGGCCAGACGATATGCCGCCCGCCGCCGCAGACATGCCCAAACCGGACCGCGCCGAAGTAGTGGGTGCAATCCTTCCGCCGGTTCTACTTATTTTTGCAGTGCTCGGTGCCATTTTGGGTGGCATCGCAACCCCCACCGAAGCGGCGTCTGTTGGTGCGGTGGGAGCCTTGCTGATGGCTGGTCTGCGGCTTGGCGTGAACCGCCACCTGATCCTGCTGGGCATCGGTGCGCTGGTGGTTCTTGGCGTTGTTGCGGGGATATTTCCGGTGCGCCTGCAACGCAACGATCTTGGCATTGCCTCCTATATTGCGGGCGGTCTTTATATTGTGCTTGCCATTACCGGCGCAGTGGCAATCTTGCTCGCCTTGCGGTCATCACTGCGCAAGAAGGTGATACAGGAAGCCGTCAACTCCACCCTCACGATGACCTCGATGATCTTTGCCACCATCCTCGCTGCCGGTATTTTTTCATTGGTCTTTATCGGTCTGGGGGGCGAAGAACGCGTGGCAGCCCTACTGGCCAAAATGCCGGGCGGGGCCACGGGCGCGCTTGTCATCAGCATGATATTTATCTTCGTGCTGGGTTTCTTTCTGGATTTTGTGGAGATTTCAGTGATACTGTTGCCTTTGCTGGTGCCACCTCTGATCGTCATGGGGCATGACCCCATCTGGCTGGGCATTTTGATCGCCATCAATCTCCAAACCAGCTTTCTCACGCCGCCGTTCGGCTTTTCGCTATTCTATCTGCGCGGCGCCGCCCCCAAAGAAGTCACGACAGGCCATATTTACGCGGGTGTTGTTCCCTTTATCGGTCTGCAAGCCATCGGCGTTCTGTTGATCTGGTTCTTTCCTGTTTTGGCCACATGGCTCCCCTCGGTAATTTTCTGATAACTGACGTAGCGCCATAAGTCGCCAAAGCACCCCGCGAGAGAACTACACTGATCTGGCGGTGATCCAGCCAGAAGCAAGACGGCCTATATCAGTGGTCAACACCATGTCGCACATGCGTTCGCGCCCGCTTTCCGTGTAAGAATTCCAAGAGATTCCGGCTTGGGCAGGCTGGGTCAACGACAGCCATATCTGGATGGGATCCGCTTCAATTCTCAATATGCCGACTTCCTCAAGGTAGGCGATGCGCCTGTCCCACCTTCCTTGTGATCGCCCGATCTGAGATTCAGTGAACTTCGTCCCTGTTCCCGGACATTGGGGTACTTCACCCCTGTCCGTGAAAGGGGCACCAAATGGGACAACAGCAACGGAAGTACACAGACGATTATGAGACAGGGGCAGTTGAGCGACTGTGCGAGCCTGGTGCGACGCAAGGCAGCGTTGCCAAGGAACTCGGGATTACTGGCACACAGCTGAAGACGTGGCGGCTTGAGATTGAGGCATTTGGCTCAGTTGAAGCCAAACGGCGTCAGCAAGCCGATGCGGCTGAATTGGTCCGCCTTCGCAAAGACAACAAGCGGCTTGCTGAGGAAGTGGAGATTTTGCACAAAGCTTCCGCTTTTTTCGCAACGCGGGCGGTGAAACCATCCCTATCGGGACATTGCCTTGCAATGACCTGCCGGGCAACGGACGAACAAGCGCGCTTTCGTCACTGCCCATAAAGCCCAATACGCGGTTTCAATATTATGCCGCCTCCTGGAGATCTCGCGGGGGTGGTTTTTCGGATTTCCAGCCAGTCAGCCTGCACGTGATCAACGTCGAGCTGACCGTGACGGGCGGGATCAGGAGTTGCTGCCCAAGATCAGAACCTTCTTCAAAGTCAGTAAGAAATGCTACGGATCAAAGCGTATTCATCCATTGCCGACAGGTGAATGGAACATTCACCGAGACGGGGATCTTCTAGCGGCTGATGAGGTCGTTTCTGAACGGCGTGTGGCCAGAATAATGAAGGAGAACAAGGTATCTCCACTTCTGCGCAAGCGTAGAAAGCCAATCACGACGGACAGCAACCATAAGCTGAAGCCTTCCATTGCCCGGCAGGCGATTGCGTCACGCCAAAGGCGTGCTTTCAGCACGACGCAATCTGCCGAGAGGGGCCAAATCTGCTGGAACAGAAGTTCCACAGTCAGACACCAAATACGGTTTGGCTGGCCGACATCACCTATATCGACACGGACGAGGGCTGGCTTTATCTGGCGGGCGTGAAGGACATGGCCACGCGTGAGATCGTCGGCTGGGCGATGGAGGATCACATGCGCGCTGAGCTTTGCTGCGCCGCCCTTGAGATGGCTCTGGGCCGCAGAGGCCCAGTTCCGGGGGTTGATACACCACTCCGATAGGGGCAGCCAATATGCCGGTGGGGACTATCGCAAGCTGATCAAAAAAGCGAAACTCACTCAATCCATGAGCCGCAAGGGCGAGTGCCTCGACAATGCGCCGATGGAGAGTTTCTTTGCTTCACTGAAAAAGGAATTGGTGCATCTTCAGCGGTTTAAAACGCGAGCTCAAGCCAAGGCTGCAATCTTTGAATACATCGAAGTCTTCTATAACCGCCAGCGTTGCCATTCCGGCGTCGGATATCAAACGCCGCAACAGGCATTTGGAGATATGACTTGGAAAATGGTCGCATAGGGTCAATAACTAAACTGTCCGGTTTCAGGGATGAAGTTAATTGTGGGCATAAGGGCGCGGCCGGTCAATCGGCCAAGTCTCAATCTGGCGCTGTGCGAAGGCGAGGTCCATAGGGGATGTGCTCATTTGGGGCAGGGCGGATAAGCAAAGCGCGCGGCCAAGAGTGGCAGCGACAGAGTTGGCATCCGCGATGTGGGGGAAAACAAAAAATACCCGCGAGGGTTATCCTTCGGGCGCAATTTTCCAATGATGTATAGGTAGGTCAAGGGGGCTAGAAATGTCAACACAAAATGTGAATCGGAGTCACATGTATCTTGGCTGGCTTCCAATGTGGCTTTTGGCCAAGGTGGATTCCTCAAACTGGCTAAATTGGCTAAAGTGGATTCCAAAAAGAATCCACTTTAGCCAGAAAGGTGATCGCTTAAGTCACTGATCTTGTATGAGGATTCTGGCTAAACTGGCCAAAGTGGCTTCCCCGGTGAAAAAGCCACGCGCTAGCCAAATGGCGCGCTGAGCCCCCCCGTATACACATGGGGCCCGGGAGGAACCATGGGTGGGGGGGTGAGGGCTGTCGCCCGTGCTTTACCTCACCACCGGAAGATCGGAGATCCGCGTTGTGTAGCGCGGGCTGCGGTAATTTGCACGTAACTGCCAGGAGCGCGTCATGCCCTCACTCCCAAGAACCAAGGCCTTCTTGCCGAACCGAGTGTTCACGGCGTCAAACGCCTTCATCAATGCTGGCGACCCCTTCGGCACATCGAAGAGAGTCCTTGGTCGATCTTCAAGTGGCAGTAGATCATCCAGCATAATTCCTGCCTTGGTAAAGCCGTATGCCGGGGTATTACCCTTTGGCCAGGCTGCGATGGCACACCGTTTGGCAGCCCCGACCAGCTCGAACGTGTCAGAGGACATTGGGGTTAGGCGAGTTGAGCGCGATCCTGCATATTGCGGCCGATCAGAGCGGCGTCGGTTCGTGTGAAAGAACACAGTCAGCGTCCCGGCCACCAACCCGTGTTGTCGGAGCTTTTCTGCGGCCCGCGTCGCATGAGCCGTGATCGCTTGGAACAATGTGTCGAAGTCCTTCATTGGCACGCCGGAGGAACGTGTGACAGCCATGCCCTTTCGCTGAGGCTCCACATCATCAAACGCGATGCAGGGCTCGCCTTGGAGCTCTAGAACCGTGCGTTCTAGAACGACTGTGCCCAGCGCGCTTGCCTGGCGCAGCGGCATGTCACGCAATTCTGCCGCGGTGCCAACGCCAACCCCTTTTAGTTTTGCTGCGGTCTTCCGGCCAATCCCCCAGATGTCCCCAACCGGCACAAGTGGTAACAACCAAGAACTCAGTGTCGGATCCATTATATCGAGCACGCCTGCAAAGATCGGGTTCTTCTTGGCTATATCGTTGGCGCATTTGGCAAGCGTCTTGGTCGATGCAATCCCAACCCGCACTGGCACACCCACGCGGCGCAGCACATCGCGCCGCATTGCCCTTGCGTGAATGATGCGATCCTTGAAACCACCAAAATCCAGAAAGCATTCATCAATCGAGTAAATCTCAACGCTCGGCGTATAGTCTTCATAGACCTCGACCACGCGACGACTGATATCCCCATAGAGCGTTGCAGCGCGACAAACAAAGTGAGAATCTGGCGTCAATCAAGATGAGAACGCTGGGGTGGTGTCAAAATGAAAGTCCTACACGGCTTCTAGCGTGGTTTATCCAACCGTTTGTCCAAAAAAACTTACTTGTAGGGCCTACCACCCACAGTCAGTAGTAACTCTACTCATACATGCACGAGCCATAGCCTGCGCTTGATATCGCTGCTGTTGAACAGCTTTGCGTCGACCCACTTGGAATGCAATCGTTGTCCGTACAACCTGTGGATGAGGTTGGTTTCACGCTGTATTTTTATGCGTTCACCGATGAACAACCGCCTGTTGCCGATCTGCAGGCCGTCGTGAATCGTAGCTGGACATACCAACGACCATTTAATATTCTGGAAGTGCAACATCTGCATGGGGACGTCACGGTTGACCGCGTGCCTGTTGGAGGGGCCGGTTATGGCGGTTTCATGGTCTCAGGTGTGGATGTGCTATCAGATAATTTACTTGGCCTTGTAGCATCAAATACGATCTGAAGATGTGCAAACGATGGTTTTGTCAGCCCATCATATCCAACTCTTCATTAATGTCGTCGATCAATCCCATACGTTGGATTGCCGTTTCACCGACATGACCGGTATACGAGACTGCCAATAAACGCAGTGTGCTCACCATCGTTGTGTGGGTCGGTATCAAGCCATAGCTGGAAATATGACATCGGAAAACAATTGAAGAGAAACGCTTGGCTTGCGCAAGATTGCTATGATCAGTCAACGTGATGACATTCAACCTAGTCGTCTTTGCATAAGATAGTATGGATTTCAGTCCCTTTGACTGCGGTCCTTGCGCCATATGAACCATAACGTCCCGTGGTCCCGTCATCGCAAGGTCTTGGGCGGTCGAGTTGCCGTTCAAACCAAGCAAGTGGACATCATGGCGCAATCTGGAAAACAGCGTCCGCCCGTATCTGGCTAGCCAACTGTCCGGGCCGTGCCCCAGAAACCACACGCGCGGCGCGTCCGCAATCAAGGTCGACGCCCTCTGAAGGGTGTCCGAGCCCATTTCTTCAAAGGTACGGGTCAGGTTATCCAATTCCAGATCAAGATGTTCACCGATTGTGCGGCCCAACACTGTTTTCCCCGACGCTGCCGCGGAGTAGCTGTAGGGTTGGGTGCGGTTACGCTCTTCACGTGCCTGCACTTTCACTTCGTCGAAGTCGGTATAACCCAATGCCCGAAAGAAACGGGCTGTGGTGGCTTTTGAGACATCGGCAAGGCCCGCAAGCTCCGTCGCGGTATGTGTTTCAATCAACGTTGGTGTCTGGAGAATCACCTTGGCAAGTCGCTGCTCGCTTTTGGTTAACCGCGTGATCCGTTCTTGTATCCTCAAGGATAGTCGTGTCGACATTTTCTAACTCCAATCAGATACTTACGATTTTATTTGACAGACTGAAACAGTCGTTGCAAAACTGTGGAACAATGGAACCTACGGATTGAAACCCTGAAACCCCAAACTGAAACAGTAAGGACGCAGCGTGTCAAAATCAAACATCATCCGGCAGCATATCTGGACAAAGTTGAAAGACGTGGCAAAACCGGACACCCGTTTTGACCTGAACTTTGCCGAAGTCATTCCAGATTTCGAAGGATCAGAGGCCGCCACCGACCGCATCATGGAGATGCAGGAATGTAAGGACGCAGAATTCCTGTTCATCACACCCGACAACTGTCTTGTTGATCTGCGCCGCCGACTGATTGAGGCGGAAAAGCCTTTCTTCATGTCGACCTACGGGATTTACCGTGGCTTCTTGTTGATCGAACCTGGAACGGTTCCCAAGGGTGCTGAACTTTACGCCGCATGGCTTGACGGGATGGAACACTTTGGCCGTCCAATTTCATTGGAAGAAATTGCCAAACGTGGCAAAATCGATTTCTTGGTGACAGGCGCTTCGGCAGTTTCCGTGGACGGCGTGCGTTTTGGCAAAGGGCACGGGTTCTTTGATCTCGAATGGGGTATGTTCACTGATCTGGGCCTCGTCGGTGACGACACTCCTGTTATTGCCACCGTGCACGACTGTCAGGTAGTTCACGAAAAGCTGCATCCCAGCGACACCGACATTCTGGTCGATCATATTGCGACACCCGGCAAACTGCACACTGTCAAAAAACGTGCCAAACGTCCGCATGGCGTGATCTGGGACCTTCTTGAACCCGATCAGATCCGACAGACACCCCCCTTGCAGGAACTGCGCACAATCCAAGGCCTCGCGCCAATCACCTGAAGCCAAAGCAATTCAGCACAGCATGGAGAATGACATGAGATATACGATGAACCGTCGCCACTTTATGGGAACGGCCGCAGCCAGCACTGCAGCCGCAACCTTCGCGGGACGCGCAAGTGCCGCGACCCCGTTCACCATGCAGGCAGCATGGATCAACGATGCCGAATTCGCAGGTTACTTTCTGGCGATGGACAAGGGTTATTATGCCGACGAAAACCTTGATCTGACTTATCTTTCGGGTGGACCAGACGTCATTCCCGAAAGTACGATCATCGCGGGTCGTGCCGATCTTGCGCTGACCTTGCCTGACACGACCATCCGGGCGATTTCCGAGCAGGGCGCAAAATTCAAGATCATTGGCACCCAATATCAGAAGAACCCGCTGGGCATCGTTTCGCTGAAAAGCAGCGGGATCAATTCTCCAGCTGATCTGGTGGGCAAGACTGTCGCCGTTCCGCCCGTCAACACTGTCACCATTGAAGCGTTGCTGAAATTGAACGGGATCAACTTGAACGATGTGAACATTGTGCCTTACGCCTATGATCCGACACCATTGGTGCGCGGTGAGATAGATGCATCACTGGATTTCACAACCAACGTGCCCTACACCATTGGGACTTTGGGTGAAGAGGCCAATTCGTTCCTGATTTATGATTTCGGCGTGACAACATTCAATGACACGATCGTCGTGACCGAAGAAACTATTGCCAACAAACGCGCCGAACTGGTCGCATGGCTGAGGGCCAGCCGAAAAGGGTGGGATGAAAACAACGTTGATCCGACCGTCTATCCGCCACAATGGGCCGATACATGGTTCAAGGGGACGGGTCGGTCTATCGAGAACGAGTTGTTTTTTAACGCCGCGCAGAAAGACCTTATCACTGCGGACGCGGGTGTCTTTTCAATGTCCGAGGAAGCCATCGAAAAGAACATCGAAGCGCTGTCAGCCGTTGGCATTACGGGCACGCGGGATATGTTCGATACGACCTTGCTTGAGGAAATATGATGACCAGCCAACCAGCAGGCATCTCGCTTCGCGGCGTTGGCAAAACCTACCGCGGTCGCGGCAAAACAGTCGAGGCCTTACGAGATATGAACCTGGAGTGCGCTCCAGGTTCATTCACGGCGCTGATTGGCCCATCAGGATGCGGCAAATCGACGGCCATGCGTGTGGCCTTGGGCTTAGAGAGTTATGATAGCGGTGAAGTATTGATCGCAGGGCAGACGCCTGCCCGAGCAACTGCAGGCGGCGTCACGGGTGTCGCATTTCAAGACGCCGCCTTGTTGCCGTGGCGGTCGGTCGCCAAAAATGTCGCGCTGCCACTTGAAGTGTTGGGCCGTGATCCTGCAAAGTCCAAAGTCGAAATTGCACAGCTCATCGATCTTGTCGGCTTGAAAGGCTATGAAAACGCCTTGCCCGGTGAATTATCCGGGGGCATGCGGCAACGCGTTTCCATTGCTCGTTCACTGATCACATCGCCCGAAGTTTTGTTCATGGACGAACCCTTTGGCGCGCTGGATCAAATCAGACGCCGCCAGATGAACGTCGAACTACAACGCATCTGGTCAGAGACGCAATCAACAGCCTTGCTCGTCACTCACGGGATAGACGAAGCGATCTTTTTGGCTGATCAGGTCGTCGTTATGCATGCTAATCCAGGTCGCGTCGTTGAAATTATCGATGTGCCATTTGCGCGCCCGCGCCAACCTGATCTGTTTTCCGACCCTGCATTTCATGCTCTGACGGACAGGATCGCGAAGGTGCTGCATGAGGAATAACCTCGCCTCGCCATGGATGAAATCGGTGCGCAATTTCGTGATCCTGATCGCAGTTTGGGAATTCGTCGGTCGGATGGATTGGGTCGCGGGCGGTGCCTTGCCAAGTTTGAGCGAAATATTGATCCAGCTCTGGCTTGATCGCGCCGACTACCCTTTGCATATCTGGGCTACAGTCTATGCGTCGAGTCTTGGTTTTCTGATCGGCAACGTGCTGGCCATTGTGGCGGGCATTGCGTTCGTGTTGTCGCCCACATTGTTGCGGCTGATGCGCGGTGTGAACATCGCTATTTTTGCCCTGCCCCCCATCGCCATCGCGCCGATCCTTGTGCTAACCCTATCGGGCATGGCACCGCGCGTCACATTGGCAGCCCTTGGTGTCTATTTCGTAACGATGAGCGCGACGGTTATTGGCTTGTCGCAATATGACTCGCGGTCTGCCGATCTGGTGCGCGCTTATGGCGGGGGCAACTGGTTGGTCCTGAAATTGGTTCGCGTTCGTGGAGCAATACCGGACATTCTAAGCGGGTTGCGCATCGCAGCGCCCAACGCAGTCTTAGGTGCGATTTTGGCAGAATTTGGCGGTGGTGGCCGTTGGGGATTGGGCACGTATTTGCTGGGCTCACTCGGGCGTGGCGATCCGGCACGTCTTTGGGGTATAGGTCTCGTTGCGACCTTGATTGCAGGGTTGAGCTACGCCGTGTTCGCGCTGATCTCATCGCGCATATCCGGCAGCACTGCGATCCCGTCGTCACATGGCAGTGACGGATTTTCACGACCCACCCAAGCGTTGATACTATGTGGTACGGTTGCGTTGCCATTCATTCTTTGGTGGGCGTTCATTAAGCTGACTGGCGTGCCAGACCTGATCGCCAAAACCCCGTTCGGCGTCTTTGATTACCTTTTCCTAAGCGATACCTCCGCGATTGCCCGAGGCAAGTTGCTGGAAGCGCTTGGTCAAACCTTGCCAATAGCCGCTGTAGGTATGATTGCAGGACTGGCCTTTGCGTTCCTGTTAGCAATTTCATCGCGCATGTTCCCCGGATTCATCAAGGGCTTCATGCCGATCGCATTGGTGACACAAACCATGCCGCTGGTGGCGTTGACGCCGCTGTTGGTGCTTATCCTCGGGCGGGGATATTCTGTGACGCTGTGGATCACCATTTCGGTCACGTTCTTTCCAGCCTTCGTGTTGTTGGTGCAGGGCATTCAACGCGTACCGCAATCTGTGTTGGACCTACCGCGCGCCTACGGGGCGTCGGCGTGGAAAGAAATGCGCATGGTCTCGATCCCCGCCGCCTTGCCTTATTTGTTTGCCGCAACGCGCCTGACTGTGCCACGCGCCTTGCTCGGTGTGATGATCGCGGAATGGTTGGCGACAGGCACAGGGCTTGGCAATCTTCTTAACCGTTCGCGCGGGCTTCTTGATTACGGAATGATCTGGACCGTCGCGTCTGTGACGGTGCTGTTGGCGGTGGCGTTTTACTATCTGGTTTTGATAGTGGAACGGCGTACGCTTGCGCGGCTCGGAATGCAGAATGTGGAATGACGCGAATGGACAAATTGCCTGCACTTGAAGACATGATCGATCAGGCCCACGGCCGCACACCCGCCGATTTGGTGTTGCGCGGCGGTCAGGTTCTTGACCTAATCACCGGCGAATTCCTGACCGGTGACGTGGCGATTTGTGGCGGCATGATCGTCGGAACCTGTGCCGACTACGATGGCCAAGAAGTCATTGACGTGACTGGCAAAATACTTGTTCCCGGCTTTATCGATACGCATCTGCATATCGAAAGCTCCTGTGTGACGCCACTGGAATTTGACCGCTGCGTTAGCCCCAAAGGTGTAACAACCGCCATCTGCGACCCCCATGAAATTGCCAATGTGGTTGGTGTCGCTGGCATTGAGTATTTCCTGAAATCCAGTGAACAGACGTTAATGGACATCAAAGTGCAACTGTCCTCCTGCGTGCCCTCCACAACGATGGAAACCGCCGGTGCGCGGTTGGGGGCGGATGATCTTGTGCCCTACATGGATCATCCGGCTGTGATCGGGCTGGCCGAATTCATGAATTACCCCGGCGTGATCCACAAAGACCCCGATGCGATGGCCAAATTGAACGCATTTCGCGGACGCCACATTGACGGCCATGCGCCACTGGTGCGCGGGCTGGACCTGAATGCTTATATCGCCGCAGGTATTCGCACAGAACACGAGGCAACAACTATAGAAGAAGCCAAAGAAAAGCTGCAAAAGGGGATGCTCATCTTGATCCGCGAAGGATCCGTTTCAAAAGATCTGGCCGCCCTTGCACCGCTGATCACTGAGCGCAATTCCCCCTACATCTGTCTGTGTACGGATGACCGTAATCCGCTTGATATCGCAGAACACGGGCATCTTGATTACATGATCCGCACTGCGATTGCAGGCGGGGCCGAACCGCTTGCAGTTTACCGCGCCGCAAGCCTTTCAGCCGCAGAAGCATTTGGCTTGAAAGATCGTGGACTTATCGCGCCCGGCAAAAGGGCCGACATCGTGGTTCTGGAAGACCTTGCCGCCTGTAAGGTCGCCACAGTCTTGTGCGCGGGGCGCGTTGTAAATGACGCCAACTTCGCATCGCGGGGCACGGTCGCGCCGATTGCTCGCTCGTCTGTCAAAGCGCCGGAAATCACGCGGGATGTGTTTCGCACCACCAGCAACCGCGCCCAGACGCCTGTGATCGGTATTTTGCCTGGCAAGATCATCACCGAACTTCTGACTGAAGAAATCTCGTAACTGCCCAGCATGTTTGGCTGCGCTGGTGGCAGAGTCCAGTATTCAGCCGAGGCGCATTTCTGCGATCAACTGATCTGACGGTTTCATCAGGGTTTCGATGACAGACCAACCCTGCTTGCGCGCGGTGCATGTCACAGTGCGTAAGCTGCAGAAAATCTCGGCCCCCCTCACGACACGGAAACAGCCTGATACCTTTTGCCTGACTTTGCCCATACGCAAATCCCGTTCAGCCTCATTGTTGGTGAAGGGCACGTTGGGGTCGGTCAGAAAGCGGATGACCTCAGCTTTGCGCTTTTGCAGGCGCAGCGCAAGGTTGTGGCCGGTTCTGCGTTTGGGGCGCCCCCGGCGTTTTACGGCGTCCGAAATGGCTTGCAGAGGTGGTTGAGCCTCATGAAAATTCACCGCCTGGGTGAGGATTTCATCGTAGCGCTGCTGGAGCTCACCCATCACGCCGGCCCCAACTGTGCAATCGTCGGTCCGGGTGTCTGCCACGGCTTTGGCGTCCAGCAAAAAGGTTTTTATGTCGGTGGCCCACGGCTCTTTCTCAATCACGATCAGCGCCTGGAGTTCGCGAAGATGGTGGGCATTGCACAAGGCGTGTTGGACACCTTCCATCTTGAAATACGGGGCCCAGTGATCGTGCACGACAAGCCCGCAGACCCCCGTCAGAAGATCCCCCCTGCGGGACGAGACTCGGAAGTGGCTCAGGAGCGGCGAGCAGATCACATGCAGCCACTGTGTTTTGCCCGCCACTCTCAAGCCGGTCTCATCCAGATGCTTGACCGCCACTTGCGGCCCACTCAGCCCTTTGCATATAGCCTTCGCGAAGGGGTGAAGGCGATCAGCTGTGCGCCCGATAAGTCGGGCCAAGGTGGCTGGAACGACCGAGAGGCCAAACAGATCAGATAATACAAGGGAGAGGCGTTCCTCCGGGATGCAATGATAGGTCTGCAGGTAGCTGGCGATACCAGCAATCCGAGGGCCGTATTGAACCGGCCCCGAAACACCCGCAGGGAAGACCCCACGCGTGACAGCATCACACTGGCCGCACCGACACAGATGTGCCCGGTGCTCGGTTACCTCTGGCGGCGGCGGCGCAGGCAAATCAACCACCTGACGCACCGCAGTATTCTCCGCCATGATGGCTGAGAGTGCCGCGCCGCAAGCGTCACAAATCTCTGGGTAGTGATTGATGACAAGGTCAGGTGTCGCCGACTGTCGCAACGTCTTCCCCTTATGGCCAGGCTGGCCGCCGGTTTTGCGGTCGGATTTACCCCTCAAACTTTGCGTCCGCTTCTCTGCGGGTGGCTTCTTCAAGCCGTCACTTGAAGGCGGACGGCTACTGGTTTTACTGCTGAGAGCCACTTGCCGTTCCAGCGCAGCGATCCGCTGCTCAAGCGCCGTGTTCACTTCGAGCTGCTTCAAATACGCATCTTCAAAGTAGGCGGCGCGGCCAGCAATATCTGAAAAGGGGAAAAGCGGGAATTTTGATCCTTGAGACATGCATCCGTTGATTCATGATCGAGCCGTTCAGTCAACCATATTTCTCAACCCAACATGCTGGGCAGTTACGAAATCTCCCCTCTGAACGGCGACAAGCGCCCCGATACCGCCCGCGATCTGGTGAAAATCGCAATTATTGAACGACACGGGAAAAACGGTAATATCGCCACCGGTTTTGTGCGCGGGTTCGGGCTTAAGCATGGTGCCATCGCGTCGACCGTGTGCCACGATCATCACAACATCGCGGTGGTCGGCTCAGATTATGATGACATGGCGCTGGCAGCCAATCGTCTTAAGGACATCGAGGGCGGTTTTGTAGTCACACGGGGCGGTAAAGTTTGTGCCGAACTGGCCTTGCCCATCGCCGGACTGATGAGTTTGAAGTCCTTCGAGGAGGTCCAGGCCGAGCTTGTAGCACTGCGGTCTGCGGCAAAGGGTTTGGGTGTGACGCTGGAAGAGCCGTTCTTACAACTGGCCTTTCTGGCGTTGCCCGTTATTCCACACCTAAAGATTACCGATCACGGCATGGTCGATGTCGACAGGTTCGAGGTCACCGCCTAGGTTTCTTATGCACCGAACTTGACACAATGCACTAATATCGGCCGATCGGCTCTTTGCATTCACAATCTGCCTCAAACTTACCGGTCATAAATTTAGGGTTTGTTTGAAGCCTAGCATTCGAAGCATTTACCAGCGCCACAGTCTAAGATGGCGGTCGTTCACCGCGATATGTTGAAGGACTGCAATGGGCGACATGATCCTTGGCCGTCATATTGTCGCTGCGCTTTGCCTGAATGGCCAGTTTTATGGTTTCGGCGCGGTGCACAAAAATGCGCAACTGCGACAATATCAGTGCTGCGAGCGCACGCTGCATCAAAATCACAGGTCCGGTTTGGTGTAGGTTTCTCGGACGCCACGCGCGGACGTTTGAGTGACGCGGATCGTTGCCTGGCGTCGGAGAAGCGCTTGTCTTATGAATATCCCAGCTTTTGTGCGAAACTAGAGCCACAGACCAGCATTTAAAAATGCTGATCTGTGGTGGTGGTTGGATCGTGAAGCGCTTGGTCTTTGAGGACCGTTTTTGAGTAAGATCAACCACCACCTTCGCCAAAGGCCTGAACGGATACCGAGCGGCACGAAGCCCTCTAGGACAAGCATAGGATATGACGAAGATGACGGATGATACCATTGGAATAGATATTTCCAAAGCCACTTTGGACATTCACCGACTGAGCGACGGGAAGATGATGTCGTTTAGCAATTGCCCTGCGGGATTTAAGGAGTTTACAAAGTTCTGCGCACAAACATCAGTGACACGCGTTGTCTATGAGGCAACCGGAGCATACCACAGCGGACTTGAGCGCGCCTTGGGTGCTCTTTTGCCTTTAGTAAAAGTGAACCCTTTGCAAGCGCGCCGATTTGCGCAAGCACAAGGCGTGCGGGCAAAAACCGATGCTGTTGACGCAAAAATGCTAGCCGTTATGGGGAATGCTTTTGTATTAGATCCGGATGAACCGGCTACAAAATTACAGCATGATCTGAAAGAGTTACGCGCATTTCGTTCAGGATTGATTAAAGACCGAACCCGCATCATGAGTCGGCAGAAAACACAAACTCTGTCCATCATTTGCCGTCAAAGCAAAGCCCGGTTGGCTCAAGTTGATAAGCACATCGCCGAAATTGATGTCGAGGTTAACCGTCTGATACAATCCAGCGACACGATGGCGCGTTCAATGAAGATTCTACGCTCAATTCCAGGCATCGGCGCGGTCTGTGCGTCCACCATTTTGATAGACCCTCTCATGATTTGCATGCAAATCACTGCCGGGCAGTGGATGCCTGAAATCGGGAGAATGGACCGAAAACAAGTGGCCAGTTTGACCGGAGTAGCACCAATGACACGTCAATCTGGACAATGGCGTGGAAAATCGTTCATTCAGGGTGGTCGCAAAGTGGTGAGGAACGCCCTCTACATGCCAGCCCTGGTGGCGATGAGATTCAACCCAGACCTCAAGGTCAAATATCAAGCCATGATCAAAACTGGAAAGCCACCAAAGGTCGCTCTTACGGCGCTCATGCGAAAGCTCATCGAACTTGCCAATGCCCTCATCAAAGCAGATCGAAAGTGGGAGGAAAAAAGAGCTTGATCAAGACGGATACTCAAGCGGGAAATCGCGGGGTTGGGCTTGGTGGGCCGTTTGTTGTGTTATGGGGATTTGAGTGGTGGGCTTGCCTTGGATCCGAACTGACGGACCTGTTGAGCGGCCCCCGTTAGGCTAAGCGCGGGGTCGGCCTTGCCAGCATTTGGTCGATACAGTCGTTCCCATTTCCTCCGTGCAACACCCATGCGACACGGGGTTGGCCAGATGTCCAAAGGATGTTCACGGAGTGCTTAGTCATGGATTTGGTCTCATAACCAAGAGGTCCTAGGTTCAAACCACATCCCTCCAACCAAAGAAGAAGCCTGTTCCTGCCAGGCCGGTTGGGCCGAATGATGCAAGTCTATGTTTTTGCTAAGTAATATTTTCATTGTGACCTGCCCCTCGGTCGTCCTTCAATAATAACGAGTGTCCCTGGGTTTGGCGGGCTGACCTGTGATGGATAGAATGATCATGTGGCGTGTTCGCCCTCGCTAAAGGCACTGTCGGTGATC
>Ga0335398_10002266_pt1 | contig 30782 bp, 14 predicted proteins | sample BON03_FD_205742 | JGI IMG/M metagenome (GOLD analysis project Ga0335398, IMG submission 205742) | Freshwater microbial communities from Lake Bonney liftoff mats and glacier meltwater in Antarctica - BON-03 (spades assembly) (version 2) | ecosystem: Environmental > Aquatic > Freshwater > Ice >... | reverse complement strand
AAGGAGGCTTACTGCCCTGGGGAATGACTATCAATACATTGCCTACTTCCTTGAAAGGAAAAACTTCAGCATCCGTTGTTTCGATCCGGTAACCAAATAAATAAGTATCATTTCCTTTTTCCTGATTAACAAATCCATCACCCAGCCAGAAATACTCCCCAGGCTTTGAAGCAGCAGTATTGGGAATAAAAATAGATGATGCGTCACCATTTTCATTTGTAGACCAATGGAAAGATATCGCAGTATCTAAGGGCTCAACTCCTTTGATCAGTGCCACTGAGTTATTAATCATTTGAAATGTGGAATCAACTTTACCGTCATTGATTTCCCCTATCAAACTGTCACTAAAAAGTACCAGCGTTTTGTTCTCAGCATCAGCATCTGCTGAATCGACACCACTAAGTGCTAGCGTAAAAATCCCATCTCCACCAAACCACCCTTCATTGCGTATAAATAGGTTATTCCAGTCTTCCGCTACTGCTACTGAATATTTTATTTCATTTATGGAAGGAGGGGCTGATTTGATTTTAACCTTGTAGGTTGTGCATGATGTTGTACCAACACCTATGGTTACCAAAAGCAAGAAAGCACGAAACAATACAAATTCAAACGCTCGATGGTCAGAAATCAGGTCATTTAATTGTTTGCTAAAATTCATTTTCCAAGATATGTTTATTATAAAAATACTAAACTTACTCGACTGAATTACTTCCAAATAACTTTAATCCAAAATGTGTTTTTTGTTTGTCAATTGACCAATCACAATTTCCGAAGATGTTTCCGGAAGATTACAGGTGCTGTTTTGACAAACATATATATAGGTCTCCTCTTCCACGAACCTATTTAGGAATAATGGAAGGGAGCTTTCCAAAGGACTCGCGACTATCAAAGTATTCGGCAAGTGTGTCTTTTGGAGGATTTTCAACAGAGAATCTGCATTTTCTCCTACCACTGCTATTTCGTAAAAAGGATAAGTTTGGTTCAGCACGAGATTGTTCCACCTGCCATAACCTGAAGGATTCTCGGTTGCCAGAGGCAGGATGGTAGCGATCATGTTTTCTGACTTTTTAATAAGTTCTGACTCGTATAGCAAATGCCCAAGGTTAAAGCTATTTTCAGCCATGACAGCATTTGGAGAAGCCATGACACCATCATGGGTATTGATCAAGGTAGAAATAAGTTCTTTGTTCTGATTATACCGATAGAGGCCTGAAGCTTCATCTTGAAAAAGCTGATTGGCTTCTTTGTGCATGGTTTCTGCCTTTTCGAGATACCTAACATCCATGGTTGCACTGTACAATTTTATCAAAGCATTAACCATAAAGGAGTAATCATCTAAAAAACCTCCTACTTTGCGCCCTCCTTTTTTATAAGAATGTATCAGTTGCTTGTCATCAAAGGAGTTTTTATTGATAAAGCTAGAAATTTGTATGGCACGCTCTAAATATCGGATATCTTCAAAAGCGAAGTAAGCATCTAAAAAGCCATTAATCAGTAAAGCATTCCAAGAGGTAATAATCTTATCATCTTTGTCGGGTGTGGATCTTTGTGTCCTTTTTTCAAGTAAAAGCGAATGCCAATGGTTTTTTAGTGCACCTAAATCATTTTCAGTCAATTTATTATGTTTCAGAAATGATGAATCACTCACTTGCCGAAATAACACATAATTCCCGTTTTCCCATTCATTTTCTGGGTTTAGGTCATAATATGTAGAAAATTGAGCTGAATCTACACCGAGGATTTCAGCTATTTCTTCAGGCTTCCAAACATAATACTTGCCTTCCTCACCGTCTGTGTCCGCATTTAATGCAGCATAATAGCCTCCATCCTTATTTTTCATTTCTCTTTCCAGAAAATCTATTGTGGAAGTAACCACTTCCTTATAAAGCGGGCTTTTAAAAATTTGATAAGCCTTTGCATAAATGCTAATCATCTGGGCATTGTCATATAGCATTTTTTCAAAATGCGGAAATTTCCATTCTTCATCTGTGCTGTATCTAAAAAACCCTCCTCCTATCTGGTCATATATTCCACCCATAGCCATTTTGTCAAGCGTATTTTTAATATGGGCCAAGGCCGCTTCATCCCCTTCCAAGACGGCATAGTTCATTAAAAAATCAAGGTTTGAAGGCATCATAAACTTTTGTTGTCCCTGGTCTCCTCCATTTATAGTGTCCCAAATGGGTTTCCATCGATTCACAATATCCTTCGCTATTCCCTTCGGTATTTTATATTGACCTTGCACTTGCTGGATCTGATTGGCCTCTTGCACTCCATTGGCAACCCTATTAGCATATTCATTTGCCTTGTCTGGATTGTCACGATAAAAGTCCCTTACCTGCGTCAACACCTCCTGCCATTCCTCCTTGGTATGATAAGTTCCTGCATATAATGGTTTTCCATTAGGCAAAGTGACCACATTTAGTGGCCATCCACCGCTTCCCTTCATCAATTGAAGTGCGGTCATGTACACCATATCCACATCAGGTCTTTCTTCTCTATCCACCTTGATGTTTATAAAGTTATTGTTCATGAAGGTAGCGATCTCTTCATCCTCAAAGGTTTCCTCTTCCATCACATGGCACCAATGACATGAGGAATAACCTATGCTAACAAGTACAAGTTTGTTTGTTTCTTTGGCCTTACTTAATGCTTTTTCGCTCCAAGGTACCCAATCTACTGGGTTGTGGGCATGCTGCAATAAGTAAGGACTACTTTCATTTACCAATGCATTGGTATGTGCATATTTATCATTTTCCTCCTTTGGTTGATTACAAGAGGTTATGCTTAAAAGAGCAAGTAAACTAAACATTATCAAAAATGAGCAAAACTTAGCAAGGCTTGTTTTTTTAATGGTATAAGTGTATAAAATTGAAACATTATAATTAGTCATCCATTTCTTTCAATAAGCTATAAAACCTGAAATATGCATTAGCCATTCCATTACACAATTCTTTTTAAATCACCTTAGTGGGCTAATTTAATCAATTGAAGGTAACCGTTATTTTTGGCAAAGAGAATGCCTTCCTCCCCTCCTGTCAATTTTATTTTTTGTGCAGCTTTTACCTCTCCCTTTACAAATAACCCACTTTCATAAGGCATTTGGCTTATGAATCCTCCCTCCCCATCTCCTAACAAGAGGCCTCCATAAGAGGCGTCATTCCTAGGTGTCTCTACTTCTGACCCATAAAGGTTACCAGCATAAACGACATCAAGATTTCCATCATTATTGACATCCAGGGTTACCATTGCATTGATGGAAGCCAATTGTGTGAAATTGTCCAAAGGCGTTAATTTAAAACGTCCATCGCCCAGGTTTTCCATGAAATAATGGGCAAAGCTTTTTACCTGGTAATGTGTAGATTTTTCTAAATGATCGGTCGTATATATATCCTCCAAACTCGCTGTTGCAAAGGAGTGGTAGTCTTTAAACTTTGCCTTTATGGCAGGTATCTGTTGGGAGGAACATTCTCTCCCCCTTACAGGTACCCTTATCCCTTGTTCTTTATCCACATAACTAAGCACCAAATCTTGTTGCTCATTGTTGTCATAATCGAAAGCATACAAGCTAAATGGAGATTCTTCTGAAGCCTGGTATTTATAATTCTCTCCTAAATTCCCTACGATAAAATCTTCCAAGCCATCTTTGTTAAAATCATCCATTGCAAGTCCAGACCACCAACCTGTAGCGTCCCCTATTCCCATTTTCTCGCTTTGGTTGATAAATTCCCCCTCGTTATTTTTCAAATAGGTAATCCCCATCCATTCACCTACTATCATCAGGTCCTGAAACGAGTCTCCATCAAGATCTATCCATTTGGCCTGTGTTACCATCCCTAAATCCTTTAAAGACGGCGCAATATCCTGAGTCACATCAACAAACTTCACCGTCGAAGAATTGCTTTCATTTCTCAAAATGTAACTTTTGGGTGCATTTGGGTAGGCTCTGGGACTAACCCTTCCTCCAACGAATAAATCCAAATCCCCATCATTGTCAAAATCAAATTGTTCCACAACAGCACTGCTCGAGGTCATTTCAGGGATCGCTTGCTCAACTTTTTCAAAGACACCATTGCCCTTATTAAGGTAAAATTTATCCTGATAATAGGGGTCTCCTGACCTGTATTCATTGCCTCCACAAACCACATACAAATCCAATAATCCATCCCCATTGGCATCAAAAAACAATGCTCCGGTATCTTCCTGCATTTTATCTGCTTTCCAAAGATCTTCGGACACTTCCGAGAATGTCCCGCCGACATTTTGACGGTACAGCTTTCCTCCAAAATTGTGCGCTCCTCCTATATAAAAATCATCTAGGCCATCATTGTCTATATCTCCAACGGCCAATGCTGGACCATATTCCGATATTTTATGAGGCAGCAATACTTGGTATTGAAAATCATTGAATTTGTTTTCTTCGTGTTTATGATCCAAGCCTACTTCTTTGGTAATGTCTTCAAAATACTCCGGTTGATTATCGATAGGAGGTTCATTGCCTAAACTGGCATTTTGATAGGACACCTCCAGCAACTGATTTACCTCCTGATTTTCTATAACTTGAATTTTTCCATCCGGCCATAAAACTTTTATTCTGGCAACAGATTCTTTCTTTCCTACACCAAAATGAACAATCGGCTCAACCGAAGATTGAAAACCACGGGTCATAGACATTTCCTGAAATTGCATTTCTGATCCATCCAATAACCATATTTTACAACCAATGCCAAAGGCATTTCCCTCTGGACCTTTCAATTTAATTCTAAAATAATTGTTTAATTGCTTGTCACTTGCGGTATTTTCATACACTGCACTTTTGTCATCCAGGTTATTTATAACCAAATCCAGGTCTCCGTCATTGTCAAGATCAGCATAGGCAACCCCATTGGAAAAGCCATTAAAATTTATTCCCCATTCTTTAGATACATCGGTAAAAGTGAGGTTCCCGTTATTCCTAAAAGCAAAATTGTCGATTTTTTCAGATGGGATTTTCAAGGTTAATTGTAGCGAATTGTCAAACTCAAAATTCTTAACTTCATCACTTCTAAAATAATCACTGTTATTAATATCTCGTCTTACTCCATTGGTCACATATACATCTTTCCAACCATCATTGTCAAAATCGGCAAACAGCGAAGCCCAGCTCCAATCTGTTGCACTCAATCCTGTAAACTTCGCAATGTCAGCGAAAAATGGCAGACCGGATGGGTTATTCCCCAGGTTCATTTGGAGAGTATTAATGGAATACTGATGGTGCATATCATTGTCCACAATATTATAAAACCTCTCAGGATCCATGCTGTCCATATTTTCCTTAGCTCTACGGTAACTTTTAGGCATCATGTCGACCTGAAAAATATCCAATAATCCATCATTATTGAAATCAGCAACATCCAGTCCCATACCAAAATAAGAAGTGTGGTTGGTAAGGTTTAAATTTTCATCGCTAAATGTCCCATCTTTATTGTTTATCAAAAAATAATCGGGAGTACTAAAATCATTTGACACATAAATATCCGGCCAACCATCCTGGTTAAAATCAGCAACAGCAACGCCTAGTGACAAACCATATTTAGCTAATCCTGAAGAAACTGTAACGTCGGTAAACTTCTGATTTCCGTCATTCCTGTATAGCCTGTCACTTCGATGATAGGGTGCCTGGTCCCTAAAGCTTAAATATTCTAAAATATTGGACCTTGAGGAAACTATAGGATAGTTTATCACATAAAGGTCCATGTCACCATCCATGTCGTAATCAAAAAAAACAGCTTGGGTGCTATTGCCCTCATCTGCCAAACCATAGGCTTCCGCAGATTCAGTGAAAGTCGGTAATTCTCCTTCATTGGCATCATTGATATAAAGGAGATTTTTTGTCGTTTCCCATTTTCCTGAAACACTTACATAAATATCCAGCCAGCCGTCCTGGTTAGCATCGCCCAAGGTCACCCCTGTAGCCCATCGGGTATCCCCTGCTACACCTGCCAGTTCAGTAATGTCTTCAAACTCCAAGTTCCCTTTATTAAGGTAAAGCTTATTTTCCACCATATTGCCAGTGAAATAAACATCCTGAAGGCCATCATTATTTAGGTCTCCGATAGCCACCCCTCCTCCCATATAGATATACATGTAATTGAAATAATTTACAGAATCATTCTCCGTTAAAACATTCTCGAAACCAATTCCTGATTCCTGAGAGGACTTCTGATTAAATAAATGGGCATCCTTATTTTCAGTTGTATTTTTACAGCTCATCAAAACTAAAAAGCAAACTGCGATGCTTAATACCTGACCTTTTTTATATTTTTCACTCAGAGGTAAGGAAAAGAAAATACCCATAATTGTCTTACTTATCATTTATTATTTTACCAATGTAAACCAAACCAGAAATTATAAAATAACCACAGACTCATTCACGGCAAATCTGTGAATAAATCTGTGGTTAACAAATTAATTAATTAAATTCTAGTCACCATAACCTGGGTTTTGTGTGATTTTGTTATTACTCCTTTGGATTTCTTCTCTTGGTATTGGAAATAAATAATAATAATCCCCAGGCCACGGAAATCTGGGATCTACCTCGTCAATGGGACCATAGGTAAAATTCAATTCTCCCAGTAAATCCCCCGCTTCAGCACCACTCCAATCCATGGTAACTTTACTCAAACCCCTTATTGGGAATAAGTCTATTTTGCCTGGAGCATCTTTCCACCTGAGCAAATCCCAGAAGTGAATATCCTCAAGGTGTAATTCCACCGCCCTTTCATTCTTATAATCCCTCATCAGGTCTGCTCCGGAACTGGTAATATCAGGCATATTTACAGAAGGTCTACTCCTAACTTTATTGATGTATTCTCTAGCGACTACCTCATTTCCCAGCGCTATCTGGGTTTCGGCGTAGTTTAAATAAAACTCAGGTAGCCTCATAAAAATCATTAACTGGCTATAGTCAAAGTCAAAACTTGCCCTTGGCCCATTAAAATCAAGCAATTTCCTAAAGGTATAACCTGTTTGTACCCTCCAATGAAAAGGGGTTAGTCCTTTGACCCAATAAGTCTCAGAATCCCTTCCAAAATCAAACAATTCTTGATTATTCAAAGGGTCTACCTTATTTGGATTCTGGTAAGGGGCATTATTGTCAGCGTTTGGATTGGCATCCTCCCAATACTCATATAACCTCTCGGTACTTTTAGATCCATCAATGATATTTATCGGACCGGCTCCAGGATAAAGGATATAACTGTAATACCTGGGATCTCGGTCTTTATTGGGATCTTGCGCTTCATACCCGGAGGCGGGGTTTACAGTGGTGCCATCCGGTAAATAGGGATACTCACCATTACTCATCTGAAACATATTGATAAATGTCTGGGTTGGCATAATACGTTGTCTTGCATCAAAACCACTGGGCCAAAAATCGTAATTATAACCCCAATCTGGAATTCTGGATCCTGCGGTAAAGGACCGGCCAAATATAGTTTCATCTGTTTTGACTGGCTGGGTAAATAAATCTTCATGGGTAGGATGAAGGGTATATCCAGCATCAATGACTGCCTTATTAGCAGCAGCAGCAGCCTGCCACTTAGACATATCATTGGTTGAATTATTTAGTGGACTAGCCATGGACAAAAGCACCCTGGCTTTTAATCCCAGAGCTGCATTTTTACTAATTTTACCAGCTTCCAGCGAATAACCGTCCAATAGCTGAATGGCCATTTCACATTCAGACAAAATAAATGCTGTGCATTCCTCGTAGCTACTCCTGCTAACATCGAATGAATCATCACTCAAGCTAAAACTACTGGTAATTATCGGAACACCTCCGAAAGTACGTACCAACTCAAAGTACATCCAGGCCCTCAAAAAGTGGACTTCTCCTTTCATTCTATTTAAGCTTTGAGCATCTATTTGAGAATCCTGTACTTTTTCAAAGAATATGTTGGCCCGCCGAATATAATCGTATTCTTCCGCCCAAACATTGGTAAGTTGTGTAACATTGTCAGGATTGATGTTTCCTTCAAGGTACTGCCTGACTCCACCTGACCTGTTGTGGGTATCAGGAGCGGAAACTGCTATATCAGTCATTCCAATATATCCACCTGTTCCAGGGCTCCAGTGTGGCTTGATTCCATTATAAATATTGTAGACATAGTTTTGCAGGAAAACAGGATCAGTAAATACATTCTCTTCAGAAATAGCATCTAAAGGCTGGCGTTCCAGGAGATTTTCATCACAGGACGTGAAAAAAAAGCCGGAAATAATCAGAATAACTAACTTATTAATCATATCGATTTTATATTTGTTATTTTCCATAATTATTTAAAAAGTTAGGTTAAGTCCAAATCCTAAAGAGCGCATATTGGGATAGGTGCCTCCCTTACCACTAAGAAATTCAGGGTCACCAGCACCAAACTTGGACAAACTATTATAGATGAGGAATAAATTTTCCCCAGACAAATAAAGCCTTGCACCCGCTATTCCAATTTTTCCTGCCAATTCATTTGGTAAGTTATACCCTAATTCAGCAGATTTAAACCTTATCCAGGTGGAATTAAAATAAAAAAAGTCACTATTGCTAGAAGCAAACCCAACAGGCCTTATTCTGGGCAATATCGCATCTGTATTTTCCAAATCATACGTGTTATTGGCTACATATTCAAGCCCATTTCCATTGGCACCGGAACCAAAACCGTTATCCATTCGAAATTTTCCTCCTTCCTGGCCTTGCAGCAAAATGGTAAGGTCAAAGCTCTTGTATTCAAAACCGAAGGTCATTCCAAATTGAGATCTTGGAAAAGGGTTGGTATTGTACCGGTACCTGTCGTTTCCATCAATCACACCGTCATTGTTTAAATCAGCAAAAATCAGACCTCCAAGAGTTGCATTGGGATAGTTGACATTGTTGTCCAGATCTGTCTGGTTTCTGTATATTCCAATAGCATTATAAACCAATTCTGATCCAAACTGCCTGCCCTCCTGCTTTTGATAAGGTTCAGCCTGAGGAACTTCATCAAAAAAGATCACCTTATTATCGTTGTACGAATAATTCCCACTAATCCTTAAACCCAATTCGCCGATATATTGTCGATAGCCTAACTGAAATTCAACACCTTTACTCTCCATTTCTCCAATGTTTTCATCAGGAAGAACCAATCCGGTATATTGAGGTATTGAAGCTTGTCGAGCTCCGAGTATGTTACTTGTCTTGGTCTTATAAACATCAGTTTCAAAAGTAATTTTGTCCTCAAGGAAAGCTAATTCCAATCCAATATCCGTTGTTTCTGAAACTTCCCAAGTAATGTTGGGATTAGGAGTGGTTAGCGCTGCAATTCCGCGCACATCATTACCTTCTACTACCCATCCTGTTCCATAGCCGAACCGGCCTATGTATTGGAAGGGATTGACACGATCATTGCCTAACTGACCCCATGAGGCCCTTAATTTAATATTGCTAAATAGCTCATCAGAAACAAAGGACTCATTACTAATTACCCATCCTGCAGAAACACCAGGGAAAAATCCCCACCTGGTTTCTTTGGGAAAAATAGGAGACCCGTCATACCTGAAATTAAAGCCCAGTAAGTATTTGTTTGCATAATCATAACTTACCCTTCCAAAATAATTCCTTCGGGCACTTTGTCCGGCGCCTCCACTATTGTTCCAGTTACTTCGGTTTTCACTTCCTGCAAAAAGCTGGTCGATCTGTGGAGAATCAAAACCCAGACGTTGCGCCCAGAAAAAATTATCCTCATAGGACATTTGTTCATAGGCTAAAAACCCATTGATTTTATGGACATCGTTTATAGTGGTCGTATATTTTATCTTCGAATTAAGGGTGATCCTTAAACTCTGGTTGAAATCTTCCCTTAACCCTATGTCTTCTACTGTTCGGGAAGTTCTTTTTACAATTTCTCCTTGTGAATTTTTCTCATAATAATCCCAAACGTAATCGAAAGATTTATTGTAGTTAAAAGCCTTTATCAAGGAGGCAAAACCATCGATGCTTAGCCCTTCCAGAAATGGGATTTTGTAGTCAAAACGGAAAGTACCATTGATTACATCATTGGTATATCTTCTGTATCCCGGGCTTAGCAATCTGGCAGCAGGATTTAAGTGCGACCAACCTTCTCCCGGGTACCTGTAGTCTCCATCTATATAGGCTTCCTGCAGCGGACTGGTGGAAGCAAATGCTCCGATCGCTCCTGAACCACCTTGAGGTGCCCTGGTAAATTTTTCACGCAAGGAGAGATCAATACCTACTTCCAAATCGTCGGTAACAGATACATCAATATTCGCCCGAACGTTATATTGTCTCAACTTAGTAATGTCATCAGCTCTGAGAATACCCCCCTGCGAAACGGTACCTACAGAAGTAAAATACCTGATTTTATCAGAGCCTCCCCTCATGGTAAGGGATTGCCTGCCAATAATAGCCGGAGGGTCTACCAATGCTTCCCACCAATCTTCTGCCCTTCTGTCTCCGTTTCTAAACGCCTGGATCAACTCATCAGGAAAATCCGGAGCTGTTCCATCTAGTGCCCTGCTCTGATTCAAGACATTGATATAGTCAAAAACATTGGCTGTCTGAACACGTGTGGTGGGTGATTGGAACAAGTGGTTGGTAGAAAAGTTAAAGGTGGGTTTACCTGTTTTTCCACGTTTGGTGGTCACTAGTATCACACCTCCCGCAGCTTGTGCCCCATATATTGCTGCAGATGCATCTTTAAGGACAGATATCGACTCTATATCATTGGGATCGAGCCGATTCAAACCGTCCGGATCAGCATTTGCCACTCCATCAATAACTATCAATGCTGAATTATCTCGGGTAGTATTAAAACCCCGAATAAGTATCTGGGCGTCATCAAACCCGGGGGTAGCACTCCTTTGATTGACATATAATCCTGCCAATCTACCAGAAAGTGCATTGGAAAGGGAAACTGCCGATGACTTCTTTATTTCTTCACCAGATACCTGAACTACTGCATTGGTAAGTTCAGATTTCTTGGCAGTTCCATACCCTACCACAATAACCTCATCTAAGGCTTGAGCATTTTCTGTAAGGACAATGTCTATCGTCGTTTGGTTGCCTACTTCTACTGTTTGGGATTCAAAACCTATAAAGGAGAAAATCAGTGAAGAACCCTCAGGAACTGAAATTGCATATTTTCCATCCAAATCTGTGGCAGTACCTATAGAGGTTCCGGGTACAGAAATGGTTGCTCCCGGAATAGGCTGACCTTGTTCGTCCAAGACCGTTCCGGAAATCGTTACGTCAAATTCACGCTTCGTTTTGTAGTCAATATTCCTAGTTACCGGAGGCAGTAATGGATTGAGGTCCATCTTTTTTTCAAAATTGGATGAAAAAGCTTCAGTCCCATCAGAAATACCTGCCAAATAAGCTATATTAAAATGTGTAGTTTCAAATTTAATTCCTGTCTTTTCATTTGCCATGGCTTCAAAGGCCATTAAATAAGGGGTGGCTAATAGTTGTGCCAGCAAAACAAATAATACGCAATAGGAATGAAGAATTAATTTTCTCAGTATATTGTTTGTCATTTTTAGAATAGTTTAAGTATTTGATAACATGAGCACTTGCCTGCATTTTTGAATCTGCAAAAGCAAGGGAAGCAGGATTTGCTTTGAAAAGTGTAAATCCTGCTTAAAAGCAGACAATGCAATATCAATAAACTATACAGATGACTTTCCTGTATAAAACAGGTTAACAACTCATTGAGAATCACCTTTAAGGCAACGAGCTAAAAAATGAAAGCATCAATTTTGAGGTGGTAAATCCTTTAATATTTTTTATTGCTGGGTTTATTGCTTCGTCCGAATTGCCTTTCATCCGGAATCTAATTTTCTTAATATTTTTTCTCGTTTCATTTCAATTTTTTGGGTTTACTAATATTTAACAATTATTCCTTAAAACTATGCATAACATTTACCCCTACTTAATCATATATCCTTTAAAAGATAAAAGGAAAAAAGCTTGTCGAAAACCTCCAATTTATATCCAAAGCAAGTGAAGTTGGATCCTGTTTTAATAGGGAAAGAACCAATATGAATTTTAATAATTCGTTTATAAATGAAATATTACGAATAAAAATTAACTTATTTTAATATTTTCAGTATTATGCTGAAAAAAAATTAAATAATACCTTACGTCTCCTTAAAATACAAACTGGTCAATAAAAATCAGGATTGATTTTATTGACCAGTTTGTAAATATAAATATTTGGTTAAAAAGCTAGATTACCCTTCCTTCGGTTTGCCAAAGGTCTGCATTACCCCCTAGTTTTTCTTTCAGGGGCAAAGTAATCTCATTCAAGTAATTTACCATATCAGCAGTAAGCTGAACATCCAAAGTCTTTAGGTTTTTTCTGACTTGATCTGCATTTCTTCCACCAACTATGGGTGCAGCAACGCCTTTCTGTGCCAAAAGCCAAGCGAGGCTCAAATTACCCATGGTCATATTGGACTCATCTGCAAACTTTTTGATTTTTTCAATGGTTTGAAATGTTAACACTTCACAACCTTTTTCCTGGTGTCTTGACTGAGAACGGTCTTTGTTGAAGTGTCTGGTCCTTGCCCTGTCATCGGGGACCTGCTCGGCAGAATTAAACTTCCCTGTTAACAATCCTTGCATGATTGGGGAATAACACAAAATCGGCACATTGTCTTCTACACATTGAGGAAGAATACTAAATTCTATCGCTCTAAAAATCAAATTGTACGCCATCTGATTGCTACTGATGGTAAAACCTGAATCCTTGCAAGTGTCTAAACTTTGATTTCCAAAATTTGAAACGCCATAAGCCCTTATTTTGCCATCGTCTTTTAATTTTTGAAGTGCTCCCAAGGTATCCTCTAAAGGGATCTCAGGATTGGGCCAATGAAGTTGGTATAGGTCTATATAATCTGTTTTAAGGTTTTTCAGTCCCCTTTCACAGGCCTTGATCACATTTTCGGGAAGGAAATCCTGAGGACCCACTTTGGAAGCAATGATCATATGCTTTCTTTTATCTCCCAAGGCCTCTGCCAAGAGATTCTCAGAGGCTCCGTTTCCGTAAGCTTCTGCAGTATCGAAGGTATTGATGCCCTTGTCAAACGCTTCCCGAATAGCTTTTAATGAGTCCTGTTTATCCTGATGTCCCCAGTTAAATCCTCCAACTACAGCCCAACAGCCAAAAATCAATCTTGAAATCTCAAAATCAGTGTGGGGCAATTTTACTTTATCATTCATTTCTATTTGCCTTTGGTGCGTTAAATAAATCACTTGATCCTGCAATTTGTGGTTTTTGGGCTGAATTAACAATATCAAACGTGCAATTTTAACCTACCAACCTCACCAAAGTAAAAGCTTTCTTTCCGGAGGGCCTATCAGGAAGGACCTCAGATAAGTGTCATCAGTCCTGAAGCATTTATCGCCCAAACCACCATTATTACAAAGTCCCTGATTTCAAAGTCTTGGTTACCCACAATGGCGTACTGGAAAACTGATTTCGTTTATTAGACCTGTTTAAGAAGGCTAAGAACTCCCAGCCAATGGGTAAATGATCAATCCATTTGACTAGGGAAAACTTCGTTTATGCAATAATTCCAACATTTTGGTTAGAAATTTTCGTTAACCTAGCAGCTCAATTTTATCCATGCCATGTGCGTATAATATTCCTTTCTGAATCAGTACATTCTATAGATTTAACTGGTTATTTCCCGAAAAGCGATCGGAATTAAGCAATACCAAAAAATTGTTAAATAAAGCAAACCTTAGTTTTTGATATTTACAATGAAATATAACCAGAGCATAGGGTAAAATCGTTTTTTGAAAGATCGGTGTAAACCAGAAAAAAATACTTACCCTTTCTCATTTTAATACTTTTTTAAGGCCAAAGAATTTAATAAACCATTAAACAAATAAAATTCTTCTATTTCTTTTTTTAAAGAATTTTATTTTAAAATTAAATACAAAAGTTTTTATTCTTGATTAAATATTACTATTGATACATTTTTAAACTATAAATACTATTGGTTAAGTATTATTCATATTTTTTGGATAAAATTTTAACCTATATTTTAAAAATTAATGATATTTACCTTTTATATGGTAAAAATTATACCCTATAAAAAAAAATTATTATCTTTTTTATAATTTTAATATTTATAATTTTATTTATTTTTATTATAATTTTTTATACATTATTTAAATTTTTTATTTTTTTTTAATAATAATATATGTTTATTTTTATAAAAATTAATTATTTCGTTTTTACACATTAAATAAAATATCCTTTGGTATATTTTTCTGTTTCATATTCCTGCTATATATTTATCCAAGAAGATTTTAGCAGCTGAAATAATCAAATCTTTCATTGGTATCTGAACAATTACCATTATTCCTCCCAGAATACCTGTTTAACCTCCCAAAGTAATCCTTCCAAATTGACCCCAAAATTAACCACTCGGGCTTTCGGTATTTTCCGAAAACGCAGATTAAAAAACACTTAATCACTAACAACATTATGAAAAAATTTACTCAAGCAAAGGAAAGGTGCTTAGGCAGGATGAAATTATTTATTTCATTCGTTTTCCTAATCGGATCTTTCCTAATTAATCCGCTCTATGCGCAGGAACTCACTATCAGCGGGAAAGTAGTTGATGAAAATGAAGTATCTATTCCAGGAGCTAGTATACTTGTCAAAGGCACTACTAAAGGTGCGGCAACAGACATTAATGGGGAGTTTACCCTTAATTTATCCCAATCGGAGAAATTTTTAGAAATTTCCTTCATTGGTTACAATAGAAAGGAAGTCAAAATAGAAAACCAAAACAATATTACCGTTTCTTTGTCTCCAGAGCAAACTGCGCTTTCAGAGGTGGTGGTAACAGCCTTAGGCGTAAAGCGAGATGAACGGGCTTTGGGCTACACGGTACAGCAAGTAGACACAAGGGGACTGGATGAAGCCAAAGAGACCAACATTGTAAATGGCCTTACAGGAAAAATTGCCGGGGTTCAAATTTCGAATTCATCAGGAAACATTGGTGGTTCCTCCCGTATTACCATAAGAGGAATAAATTCTATTTCCGGCAATAACCAACCTCTCTTTGTTGTGGATGGTACACCCATCGACAATTCAAACTATAATTCTTCTGATCAGGTCTCTGGTAATGGAGGTAGAGACTATGGTAACGCAGCACAAGACATTAATCCTGATGATGTGGAGTCTATTTCTGTGCTAAAGGGACCAAGTGCCTCAGCATTATATGGATCCAGAGCCTCCAATGGTGTCATTCTGATTACCACAAAAAGTGGTGCTAAAAGTAAGGGATTAGGTGTAAGTATCAACTCATCCACCATGTTTAGCGACGTATTTTTATTGCCAGACATGCAAAATGAATATGGAGGTGGATTTGCACTCACGTTCGATGAAGCAGTAGATCCTTTAGATGGAATGACCTATAAAGTGGTCAATACCAATGCCAATAACAGCTGGGGTCCGAGATTTGATGGTACGCCTGTAAGACACTGGGACAGTATGTACCCTGGGGAGCCCAATTATGGAGAGGTCCGCCCTTGGCAGGCTACACCCAATAATATTAAAGATTTCTTTCAAACCGGAATAACCTTATCAAACAATGTTTCCATCAGCGGTGGGGATGATAAGAGTTCATTTAGGCTCTCTTACACCAACCTTGATCAGACTGGGACAATGCCCAATAGTTCTATCAATAGAAATACCGTTGCTGTTAGTGCCAACACCAAGTTGTCCGATAAATTTTCAGCAGGAGCAAAGTTTAACTATATCCGCACGGAGGCTTTAGGAAGACCAGCTACAGGCGATTGGTCTCCGGAAAGACCAGTGAATGTTTTGACCTATTGGTATGCTTGGACTCAGCGTCAAATAGATCCTGCTAGAATGAGAAATTATAATTCAGACAGGTATTATCATATGACGTGGAATACCCAAGGCCTCGGACGTCATTTGGATCAGAGTTACAACAACAATCCCTACTTTACGCTTTACGAAAGCTATAACAACGATACGAAGGACAGAGTATTTGGAAACATAAATATTTCCTACCAGATACTTCCGGAATTATCCTTGACATTGTTTGCCAGAACGGATTTTTATACGGACGTAAGAGAAGACAGGGCATCTATTGGTGGGTACCTGCAAAATGCATATGAAAAAGATCTTTATAATTTTCGAGAGGACAACCTGGAACTGCTTGGACAATACAATTCAGATCTTGGGGAAAATTTTAGTTTGGGTGTTACTTTTGGAGGTAATATTCGAAAAAATACCTTTAAGAACAACTATACCAGAACGCAGGGTGGCCTAAGCGTACCAAATTTTTACAATCTGGTGGCTTCCCTTCAGCGGCCTGAGGTGAGAGATTTTACATCTGAAAGAGAAGTTCATAGTGTCTATGCAAGTGGTAACGTGGGATATAAAGATTTTCTCTTTTTCGAGGCTTCTTTACGGAATGACTGGTCGTCCACATTACCAGTAAACAATAATTCCTATTTGTATCCTGCAGTTTCAAGCAGTTTTGTTTTTTCCAACCTGATGACGGGTGCTGACTTCTTTTCCTTTGGCAAAATGAGGTTGGGATGGGCTCAGGTAGGCAATGATACGGATCCCTATCGATTAATTAACACTTATGCAAATGGCGATCCTTATGGAAATACCTCTGTATTCACCGTAGATGATGTTTTGAAAAACAGCAACTTGAAACCTGAGACTGTTTCTAATCTTGAAGCTGGGCTAGATTTAAGATTTTTGGAAAATAGAATCGGATTGGATTTTACAGTCTACAAAGTGAACACCTTTAATCAAATTCTGGCATTACCTGTTTCCTCCACCACGGGTTTTAAATCCCTAATAGTAAATGCGGGAGAAATGGAAAACAAAGGAATTGAAATAATGCTTAGGGGCACCCCTATTGAAACCAATGACTTTTCCTGGGATGTAAACCTCAACCTGGCACGAAATAGAAACATGGTATTGGAGCTTGCCGAAGGACAAGATAATTTTGAATTAGGTGGAAGAGATGGTACAAATTCGATCAATGCAACAGTAGGTGAGCCATATGGTACGATCATCACGCCAAATGTTATCTACCACGAGGAGTCCGGTAAACCGATAGTTGGAGCTAATGGATTTTATTTACGAAACCCCGGAGAGGTAATAGGAAATATAATGCCGGATTTAACTGGTGGCTTTTCCAATACCTTCACCTATAAGGGCATTAGTCTAAGTGCATTGATAGATTTTCAAGCTGGAGGAAGCTTTTGGTCAGAAACAGTACAAAACGGTATTGCCAATGGTCAGTTTATAGAGTCTGTGGGAGACAATGATAGAGGAGTCCCCATGAGAAACCCTGTTTCAGAAGGAGGAGGAATTAAAGCTGATGCAGTTTTCGAAAACGGCGAACCCAATACGGTATACCTAGAAGCCCAAAATTTCTTGAAGCAACAATACAGTTTGGACGGATTGAATGTCTACGATGGCTCTTATATCAAATTGCGGGAATTAAGGCTGGGTTACAGTTTTCCTACCAGAATGTTAAATAACATGTTTATCAAAGGAGTCAGACTTTCCGTTTTTTCTAGGAACGTGGCATTGCTTCACAGCAACGTGCCTCATATCGATCCTTCAGAAATAGCATACGGATCAGGAAATGTACAAGGTTTGGAGGGAGCTTCTTTACCTGCTCCAAGAGTGATTGGTTTCAACATCAATATAAAACTGTAAAATCTAGAGGTTAAATAGTATACAGGGATTAACCACAAAAATCTACTTATACATTAATTGTTTTAAAATCTAAGAATTATTGAAATGAAAAAAATAATGAAAACAAATTTAATCATTCTAGCCACAGGCTTTTTACTTATCCTATCAGCTTGTACAGAAGGCTTTGAAGAAATGAATATTGATCCCAATCAACCTGTGGTTGTGCCTACCTCAAGTCTTTTGACTGGTGCACAAAGAGAGCTTGTAGCAGATATATTCGGCAATCATGAAGAGCTTGGTGGAGTTGGTCTCCCTGCTATGGTTTATGTACAGCAAATGGCTAGTTTACGGGGTGGTACAACAGACACTTATGCTACCGTTGAGGACGATTTTTCCACCTTTTACACCAATGGTTTAAGGGATTTGGAAGAAATCATCACGCTGAATACCGATGAGGAAACAATGACCAATGCGGCCCTTTCAGGGCCAAGTCATAACCAAATCGCTGTGGCCCGAATTCTTAAAGCATGGGCCTTTCAGAACATTACGGATATTTGGGGAGACATTCCCTACACAGAGACTTTGCAGGGAAATAGTTTTCCATTGCCAACTTATAATACCCAAGAAACCATCTATATGGATTTGCTTAAAGAACTCTCCGAGGCTGCTGAGATGATCAATCCAGGCGATGGTAAAATATCAGGAGATATTATTTATGGTGGGGACATGGACAAGTGGTACAGGTTTGCAAACAGTCTAAAAATGCGTGTAGGCCTCCGCCTTTCAAAGGTAGCACCAGATGTAGCAGCTTCTGCTCTGTCCGAAGCGGTTGCAGCAGGACCGATGATTTCAACTGACGACAGCGCGTTCTACCAATTTTTGGAATCTCAACCAAATAACAACCCTTGGTTTTTTAGATTTGAATTGAGCGTACCCAATTACGGCGTAGGAAGCACTATGGTAGACATGCTTAAATCAGTCAATGATCCGCGGCTGGAAAAATATGCCGATCCAGCTTTTAACCAGGATTTGGGAGGTGGCTATATAGGGCAACCTGTAGGTCTGGATGTAGCTTCTGGTAGTGCCATCAGCGACTTTGCTGTCTCATGGCCAAATGCTCAAAATATCTTACAGGCCACCTCAACTTTTACTATTATGTCCTATTCCGAGGTAGCCTTTATTTTAGCAGAAGCAACGGAAAGGGGTTGGATATCAGGCGACGCCTCCGATCATTATAATACGGCAATTACTGCCTCTATGGAACAATGGGGCATTACTGACCCCTCAGCCATAGCCGACTATTTGGCTCAGGAAGAGGTGACCTATGACACGACTAATCCTATTAAGTCTATTGGGAACCAAAAGTGGATTTCTCTTTATATGCAGGGGGTACAATCTTGGTCTGAGTGGCGAAGACTTCAAATTCCTGAATTGGAAATTGCAAAAGATGCTGTGATTGATGCGATCCCAAGAAGAAGAGGCTATCCGCCAAGTGAAATCAATTTGAATAAATCCAACTATGAGGCGGCTGTGGCCAGGCAGGGTACAGACGATCTGTTAACCAGGGTATGGTGGGATAAGTGATAAAGTATTTATGCAAAAAAATAGTTATATATGACGTTCAAAAAGAACAATAACAGAAGAGACTTTATAAGCTCATCTTTGATTTTGTTTGGTAATGGGGGGCTTGGCTTGATGCCCCCCATTAATCATTCAACCCATAAAGAAAAATCAGCTCTTTTTTACAAACCCAATCATATTACAGAAGACGTAAAATTTGCCTCTGTGGTGCAGATGGCTCAAATGATCAGGGATAAAGAAATTTCCTCTGTAGAACTGGTTAACATCATGTACGGACGGATCAGTGAAGTAAATCCTCAGATCAATGCTGTGGTATTGACTTGTAAAGAGAGAGCACTTATGGAAGCTCAAAAGGCTGATGATCTGCTAGCCAAAGGCGGGACGATGGGAGCATTGCATGGTGTGCCCATGACCATAAAAGACTCTCTGGAAACCGAAGGGGTACTAAGTACCGGAGGTACCTTAGGCAGAAAAGATTATATTCCTTCAAAAGATGCAACTATAGTCGCCAGACTCCGTGCCAATGGAGCCATTCTCATGGGTAAAACCAATACCCCGGAATTCACTTTGTCAGGTACCACAGCTAATTTGATCTATGGTATGACAAGCAATCCTTATAAGGGAGGCTATAGCCCCGGGGGAAGTAGCGGAGGTGCAGCTGCCATCGTAGCATCTGGAGGTTCACCATTTGATATCGGATCAGATTTTGGCGGTAGCATCAGGGGTCCAGCTCATTTCAATGGGATAGCCGGTATCAAACCTACAACAGGATTGGTTTCCCGTACAGGCCACATCGTGGATTATGGTGGCTTATTTGATGCATATCAGGTTCTTGGACCACTGGCCAGGTATGTGGAAGACTTGAAGCTTATCCTTCCAATCATTATCGGACCAGATCAAATAGATGCAGCCATTCATCCGGTTCCTTGGACAGATCCAGATACCGTTCAAATTAAGAATTTAAAATATAGTTGGTTTATCGATCATGGCAGCACCAAGCCTTGCTCTGTAGAAACTGTAGAGGCTATTACCAGCGCTGTTGCCTCTTTAGAAAGCGCTGGTATCAAACTTAAAGAAGATGCACCTATTAAGGATATACAGGAAGCCGAGGACGTTCGACAACGGCTTTTTAGCGCCGATGGCAGGGCATGGGTGAGTAGGCTCACCGAAAAATACGGCACCAAACAAACCCATCCGCTCCTTAGGTTATATGATCCGTCCACAGCCATCCCATCAAAGGATTTTACCGAATTGGTAGAAAAACTAGACGGATGCAGGAGTAAGCTGTTGCAGTGGATGGAAAATTATGATATAGTCATCTGCCCGGTTCATTTCGATGGTGCTGCCCCTAATCCTACAGTATTTGAAAGATCTTCAGGGTCTGCGGATGACTACGGATACATGGGTATATTCAATCTCACAGGTTGGCCTGCGGCAGTAGTAAGAGCAGGAACGAGCAAAGAAGGGCTACCTATTGGTGTTCAAATAGTTGGACAGCCTTTCCAGGATCATAAGGTGTTGGCTGTTGCCCAATATTTAGAAAAACAGCTGGGAGGCTGGCAAGCTCCGCCAATATGATCTCTGGTCAATAATTAACCCTAAATATGCAATAGACAATCTATTATGTACTGAAATCACATCCAGAGAAGGGTGGATAGAGGCTATTACGAACCCTATTGCTTAATCCGGGATTCACAATTTCTCAAATAAAATTTTAAATGAGCAACCTGAAAAAACATACATCAAATAAGGTTATAAAGGGAGATTCCAGAAGGTCTTTTATGGCCAGACTTACTGCAGGAGCCGTCGCCACAGCATGCCTACCAGGCATAGCCATTGGTTCAGACAGGCGTTTGCTTATCAGAGAATTTGGCAAAACTGTAGAACCCTCCGAGATTATTTACAAATCCGTAACAGCAATAGCCGAGATGATTCGCAAAAAACAAGTGTCTGCTGTGGAAGTGGTACAGAACTATATTGATCGGATCGACGATATAAATTACCAGCTAAACGCAGTGACAATGGAATGCTTCGATAGAGCACTTGAAGAAGCGAAAAAGGCCGATCAGGCGTTGGCCAAAGGAAATAGCACTGGTTCGCTGCATGGCGTACCACTGACCATTAAAGACTCCTTTATGACAGAAGGGGTAGTGAGTACCGGTGGTACCATTGGTAAAATGAATTTTGTACCGAAAGAAGACGCTACGGTTGTCGCCCGACTGCGAAATATGGGGGGTATTTTATTGGGTAAGACCAATACGCCAGAGTTTACACTGATAGGAGGAGTTTTGGGGGTCAACTCTACTAATAATATCATTTATGGCATTAGCAAAAATCCATATGATCTAAATAAATCCACATCGGGAAGTAGTGGAGGAGCCGGAGCCATCGTGGCATCGGGCGGTTCTGCTTTTGATGTGGGCACTGACTGGGGAGGAAGTGTAAGAGGGCCTTCCTCTACCAATGGCATTGCGGGTATCAAGCCAACTTCAGTTAGGTTGCCACGTACAGGTCATATTGTAGATTACGGAGGCCTTTTTGATTTATGGCAGCAGCCCGGACCAATGGCTAGATATGTTAAAGACTTAGATTTATTAACACCTATCATGGCCGGCCCAGATTTTAAGGATGCTGCAGTTGTTCCTATGCCTTGGCCTGATTACAGGGAAGTCGATTTTGGTAAGCTAAAAGTGGCATTTTTTCCAGAAAACGGAATAGCCAATACAGATCTGAATACCATTGAAACAGTAAGAAAGGCTGCCAAATGGATGGATGAGGTAGCTTTGGAGGTCATAGAGGACTGTCCGAAAGACCTTCTCGTAGAATTGGGCACAATTAGGCGTGATTTGATAATTGGTGATGGGTGGCAATGGCTCAAAAGAGCAACTGAACGTGCAGGCTCCAAGACTTATGGTGCCTCCCTAAGAGAGAGACTGGCGTACCAGGGAGATGTGATTACCACTGCACATTACACCAAACTATTAGAAATGCAAGATGCAAATAGAAGCAAGATGCTCCAGTGGTTTGCCCAATATGATGTAATCATTTGCCCGGTTACTAATTCACCTGCAGGTGATATCAATAGTGGGTACAATGAGGAATCCAGCTACATGGATAATCCAGGGGAGAGCTATACCAAACCTTTCAATACCTGTGGCTGGCCTGGTGCGGTAGTCAGGTGTGGACAGAGCCTTGATGGCTTGCCTATTGGTGTTCAGGTAGTGGCACATCCCTGGCGCGAGGATGTAGCACTTGCAGTAGCAAGTTACCTCGAATCCAAGTCAGGAGGATGGAAAAAGCCATCTATATAAAAAAATATGCCTGGTCAATTGAAAAATCTTTTGAGAGTAAAACAAACTCGCCGCATTTTAACTGAGATGTAGCAGTAGGATGATAAAATTTCCAACCCTACCTGTAAAGATCTCCCAAACCAAAATCAAATGAAAAAACAAACCACTAACAGTCGAAGGAAATTTATTACTAACCTGAGTATTGGATCACTGGGTTCAGTGCTACCGGCCTATGGTCAGCCGCTTCCGGAGGGTATAGTCCTTCCCGAGCGACAATTTTCCTCTACGGATGAGACGGAGGAACTTTTATACATGTCCGCTACAAAAGTGGCCAAGATGATCAGAAACAAAGAAATAAGCAGCCAAGAGGTGGTGGAGCTGTGTCTGGATAGAATTGATGAGGTTAACCCCCAAATCAATGCAGTTGTACAAATAGTTAGAGAACGTGGACTCATGGAAGCCAAGGCAGCGGATGAAGCTGTCAAGGCTGGTAAAACTTTGGGCCTACTCCATGGTGTGCCCATGACAATCAAAGATTCCTTTGATACAGCTGGTATTATATCGACGGCTGGTACGCTGGGTCGCAAAAATTATATGCCGGGTACAGATGCTACAGTAGTTAAAAGACTGAAGGACGAGGGCGCCATTTTGCTGGGTAAAACCAACACTCCTGAATTTACCATGTCTCATCTTACCTTTAACCTAATATATGGTCAGACGCTGAATCCATACGACCTCACCCGTCACCCTTCAGGGAGTAGCGGAGGAGCGGCTGCTATTCTGGCAACTGGCGGGTCTTACTTTGACGTAGGTACCGATTCAGGCGGCAGTGTACGTGCTCCAGCTCATGTCTGTGGCATAGCGAGTATCAAACCCACGAGTGGGAGAATACCGCAAACAGGTCATTTGCCTGGTTACGGTGATCGCTATGGATCTTATCAGCAGCCAGGGCCAATGGCCAGGAGAGTAGAAGATTTGTATTTGTTGTTATCCATCCTCTCTGGTCCGGATCAATTGGATGCCAGCATAAGTCCGGTGCCGCTTAATGATCCTGCGGATGTAGATCTTTCAAAACTGCGAATAGCCTATTACACCACCAACGACGTGGCAGACCCTATTCCTGAAATTAAGAAAATGGTAGTTGATTGTGCTAACCAACTCAAGCCATCCGTAAGCAGTGTAGCAGAAGCCCGGCCTCCCGTGCTTCAAGCGCTATCCGAAAAAAGGTCTGAACTTAATAGTGCAGATGGCAAAGCCCACCTCAAGCGACTCATTAAGGCCTCAGGCACCAAAGTAATTTCACCGAACCTCAATATTTCCGGTGAGGTTGTTTCTGCAGATCAATATACCAAACTGGTGGAGGAGATTGATGCTTTGAAGAGTAAAATGCTTCAATTTATGGATGATTTTGACATAATACTCTGTCCCGTTACCTCAACAGCAGCGATGAAGGTGGATGCAGAAAGAATGCCAGGACATTGGTATACCTCAGAATACAATGCCACTGGATGGCCGGCAGCTGTGGTGCGGGCAGGCACCTCAGATGAAGGGTTGCCTATTGGAATACAAATTATTGGCAAGCCCTGGACAGAGGATAAAGTATTGGCAGTAGCTGCTCATTTGGAAGAAAAATTCGGAGGCTATTCAAAACCGGAAAATATATAATAAAACTGCTTAAAATCAATCATTTGAACAAATATTTCAAAACTTCAAACAAATGAAAAAACATATATTAAACCAAGCCGAAAGTAATCACTCAAGAAGAAAATTTTTGGCATTAATCGGCGCAGGTAGTACTGCAGCGATGACTTTTTCTACTACAAATCTCTCCGGTGCCAGTTTAAAACCCTCATCTCAATACCTCGCCTCAAAGGACAAAACAGATGATTTAATTTATATGTCTGCGGTAAAACTCTCAGAAATGATCAGAACAAAAAAGGTTTCATCAGTAGAACTGACACAAGCCTATATCGATCGGATTGAAGATGTTAACTATCACCTCAATGCCGTAGTGATGCAATGTTTTGATAGGGCATTGGACGAGGCCAAAGCCGCAGACGCAGCGTTGAAGAAAAAGCAAATTATGGGCCCATTGCACGGAGTACCAATGACGCTCAAAGACTCATTTGAAGCTGAAGGAGTCATTAGTACAGGGGGTACGCTTGGCAGAATCGATTATGTTGGTAAAAAGGATGCAACAGTACTTGCAAGAATGAGAGAAAATGGGGCCATTCTTATGGGGAAAACCAATACACCGGAATTTACCTTAGCCGGTGGAGGCATGAGAGGCGTACGAACCACAGGAAACATCATTTACGGTCTTAGCAAAAATCCATATGACCTAAAAAGAGGAACTTCTGGTAGCAGTGGAGGTGCCGGATCTATTATAGCAGCAGGTGGTACAGGTTTCGATATTGGCACAGACTGGGGCGGTAGTGTACGATTGCCAGCAAGTACCAATGGTATTGCAGGGCTTAAGCCTACCTCTATCAGGTGCCCACGTACTGGTCATATAGTTGATTATGGTGGTGTATTTGATTCCTGGCAGCAGCCCGGGCCTATGGCGCGCAAGGTTGAGGACTTGATCATGCTTACCCCATTGATGAGTGGACCCGACGGTATGGACGCTGCAGTGGTACCCATGCCGTGGCCAGATCCTTCACTAATAAATATTAAAAAACTAAAAGTAGCTTACTATCCCTCCAATTTAATTGCAGATACTGCCGAGGTAACCCAAAACACCATTAGGCAAGCCGCAAAATGGATGGAAGAAGCAGGGGCAGAAATCACTGAAGATATGCCATTGGAAATTTTCACTGAGCTCGGTGAAATCAGAAGCGAATTGGTTTCAGGTGATGCTTGGGCATTTCTGAAAAGAGCCGGTGATTTACATGGTAGCAAAACCCTTAGTGAATCCATTCAAAATAGACTTGACAATGGAACTCCAATCTCGGCAGCTCGTTATTCTGAACTTTTGACCCTTCAAGATAAAAACAGAACAAGGATGCTTCAGTGGTTTCAAAAATATGATGTAATCCTTTGTCCTACCACAGCCACACCTGCTGAAGAGATCGATCAAGGTATCGGAAGTGAGTGGACCAGCAGAAAACCCGGCGAAAGTTACTGTGGGCCTTACAATACCACTGGCTGGCCAGTCACAGTTGTGAGGGGTGATACTAACGGCGCGCTGCCAGTTGGTGTACAATGTGTGGCACATCCCTGGAGAGAAGATGTTTCTTTAGCGGTAGCACAATACCTGGAAACCAGATCAGGGGGTTGGAGAAAACCATTGATTTAAAAATCGCCAGTTAAATCATTTAATCCTTTCAAATCAAAACTAAATCTAGACTCTAAATCACTGGTTTCAAATTGATTAGACAAACATTAATTTTAAAGAAAATTACACCCATCGTTGAGAAATTTGAGGCGGTCATAAAAGCTTTCGCATAAACATAAAAAGGTCATAAAAGTCTGTTTCGTTTATACGAACAGTTAAAAAATAAAACAAGATGAAAAATCATAAATCAAGAAGAGGATTTTTAGAAAAATCGCTCGCAGGAAGTGCCCTTGCGCTTACTGGGTTACCAGGCTTGGTGCTCGGCAAAGACCTCAAGAATTCGCCAATCAAAAATGAAAAGAACACTTTCAAGAAAATAAAGCCAGATAAAGTGCTTCGCTCTTTTCCTGAAAACATGGTATGGGGCTATTTTGGGGCTGATGTTCCGCCCAAAATCACTGTAAAAGAAAAAGAAATTGTAGAAATCCATTCGATAAGTACTTCGGGAGTTCCAAGAGAGGATCCCGAATCCTTTTTCAAAGAAAATAACCTGGCTTTTGACGATCATGCAAAAGAGCTTGTTGATATCATTAATAATGTTCCCCCTGAGCCTTCGGGAATTAGGGGGCACATGCTAACAGGTCCAGTTTTTATAGAGGGTGCAATGCCTGGAGATAGTATCGAAATCCGCATACATGATGTCATATTAAGAAGCGAATATGGTGTAAATCATGTAAGGCCTGGCAGCAGAGATGATGTTCCTCAGGAAATTAAAAACCAGAAAAGTTATGTTTATAAGTACAATAAAAAAAGAACCAGTGCGGAGTTACTTCCAGGAGTAGAAATTCCACTCAAACCTTTCATGGGTGTAATGGCACTTTCCCCACCTGCTGAGACAGGACGTGTGAGTTCCATTCCACCTGATTTTTTTGGTGGCAATCTGGATTTAAAGCACTTGATCAAAGGCACTTCCCTCACCTTGCCAGTATCTGTAGAAGGGGGACTTTTCACAACTGGGGATGCTCATGGTGCCCAAGGGAATGGGGAAGTGAGTGGCACAGCCATAGAAACTTCAATGATACTTGTAGCGGAATTCATCATTCACAAAAAGACCATCCAGATGCCCGTGGCTGAAACCCCTGATCATTTTATTGTTTTTGGTCTCAATCCTGATTTGGATGAGGCAATGAAGCAAGCACTTCAACAATCAGTGGTTTTCATTCATGAAAAACTTGGCTACACCCATGAGGAGGCTTTGTCAATAGCGAGCACTGCAGTTGATTTCGAGGTCACACAAGTTGTAGATCGTACCGAAGGAGTACACGGCATGATTCCTAAGTCCATCTTCACGCGCCAAAAATTTGATTATTGGTATTCCTCTTAAAAACCATTTTGTATATGAAGACCATCAACCAGTTTCCAATTAATTTTAAAATAATTCTATTGCTTCTTTTTTTGTTTTATTACAATGAAGGCTATTCACAGGAAAAGCCTCGGCTGGCAATCTTCTCTGGCCCTACGGCAACTATTCAAAATAGCCATCCGCTAATCACTAGTAACAAAGCAAGAGAGAATAATAACCTGCCACTATTGACTAACGATGAAGGTGAAACAATGCCCTATGATCGATTGTACTATCAAAAGATAGCGGCTCCCGTAACTTTGTACCTGGAGATGTTCACTGCCCACCCGCTGGAAAATGACGTGAAAGAACTTTATGGGGAGCCCGATGGCTATGTGGATGAAAATGGTAAATTTCGAGAAAAGAAGGGTTCGCCTTCAGACAAGCCTGTCCTAAAAGTAGAGTTGAAACCTGAAGATGGACTATACCCATTGCCATACATGGCAATTCAGGCAAACGGCCAACCTTGGGATGCTACATCTGCTTATCCTGGAGCACCCTTTTCCGAGTCCAGGCAGACATTCTATCCCAATGCTTCCAGAATATTGGAAGAAATAGAGCGAGCCGGAGGGAATATTTATGGATTAGCTGAATATGATTTTTACAGACCAGCTCCAGCTGGTGGATATACCAAAGGTTTACCTGCTACAGAACGCACAGATAGTGGTGAAGGAGACATTCCACCTGAAACCTTAGGTAAAGACTTCTTTACCTATGGCCCATATGGTGCCTCACAAAATCGAATGCAATTGGCTAAAGCTACGAACATGGTACAGCAGGTAATGGCTTCAGGTGAATACGATGGCTCAATTTGGCTGGAGGGAAGCCCAAGTATTGAAAACACTTCCTATTGGATGGGTTTACTTATCGATTCAAAAGTACCACTTGTTTTTAATGCTGCACAGCGAATGCGTGGACTCGTTAGTGCTGACGGCGATCAAAACATTATCGATGGCATTAATTATATTACTTCCGGAGTCTGGGCAGATGAAAATGGAGTAAGTCGGGTTGGTTCAGTGATGATCCAGGATCAAATAATATTTTCTTCTCGTGAAGTACAAAAGGGAGATGCCAGACCGGGGGGATATGTAACTACCGGTGGTTATGGAGGAATTATAGGCTCAATGGGTTACGGGCCGAAACTGACGTTTTTGCCTTTGAGGAAGCACACCCACCTTTCAGAAGTAAACTTCACCAAAATTCCGAAAACTGTTCCCGGTATAACCGAATTGGAAGACGGAACCCTTTCATCTGTAGATGTTCCGGTTAAAGGTGCCAATGGCAATTTGATCCCTGAATCGATGCCAATGGTTACGATTTTCAAAAGTGCCCGTTGGAAGACAGAAGACGATGGCAGCAATGATCCTTCGAGTGAAATAGACATACTTGCCAGAATCAATAACAACCTTACTAAATATCCACTTGCCGGTTTTGTTGGGGAGGGTATGGCCCCCTATGGCTCCATGATATCACCAATGGATGCAGCATTAGAACTCGCCGCCCTTCATGGATTTCCTGTCCTCAAGGCAGCTCGCGGCAATGCAGACGGGTTTATGAACACCGATCCTGATAATTTATTTATCGAGGGTCATAATACCACTTCCACTAAAGGCAGGATGCTCTTAATGGCCTGCATACTTCGGTTTGGAACTTATCCTCCAGCAAAAGATCCATCAAATCCTACTAAAAAAGAAATAGAGGTAATCAAAGAGAAGATCAAATTGTATCAAGAAGTTTTTCACACGCACTAATTAAAAAAACATGCTTATTACAAAAAAAATAATACAATGTTCATTGGTTGGATTATTACTTTGGGTTGGGTGTACTTCACCTCAAAAAGATTCATCCAAATTCCCCCTGGTTGAGGCCACCATAGCTGACATCCATGAAGCTATGGAAAGCGGTGATGTCACTGCCCAATATTTAGTTGATGGGTATCTGAAACGAATTGAAGCATTCGACAAACAGGGCCCTTCCATCAATTCTATAATTATAATCAATCCAGAGGCAATGGCTACTGCCAAATACCTTGATAGCATTTACGCCGAAAGCGGTATGGTGGGTCCCCTGCATGGTATTCCAATAATAGTTAAAGATAACTATGACTTTTATGGAATGCCCACCAGCAATGGTACACTTGCACTTAAAGATTCTTATCCTCCAGATGATGCTTTTCAAATCAAAAAACTCAGAGAAGCTGGTGCCATTATCATAGCCAAATCTAATTTGGCTGAATTTGCTTCTAGCGGTTCTTTTTCAGTGAGTTCCGTATTACCCGGATATACGCGAAACCCCTACGATACTCGAAGAACTTCGGCCGGTTCCAGTGGAGGTACTGCTGCTTCTATTGCGGCAAGCCTGGCTGTCGTTGGCATGGGAACGGATACAGGAAGCTCTATAAGAGGCCCTTCTGCGCACCAGGCTTTGGTAGGCATAAGGTCTACTATGGGCTTAACAAGCAGAGATGGAATCGTACCACTAGCCCTTACAAATGATGTGGGTGGCCCAATGGCAAGAACAGTCGAAGATGTCGTGAGGGTATTTGATGTTATTGCGGGATATGATGAAGCTGATACGGTTACTAAGGCAAGTATAGTGGCCAAAGAAGCCTCATATCTACCCTTTCTGGAGGCTGATGCACTTAAAGGAAAAAGGATTGGCGTACTGCATCAGCTTTTCCCAAAAAGCGAGTCGGATAGCAGTGTTTATTCTCTCATGCTCGATGCCCTTGAAGACTTGAAAAAGGGTGGTGCCGTTTTGATCGATAGTGTGAAAATTAATGACTTGGACTCCCTAAATGAATCTGGCACCCGTATCCGCCAACTCAAAAGAGACTACAATGCGTATCTTGCCAGCTTGGGAGATAGTTCCAAGTATAAATCGCTTCAGGACATCATTGATTCGGATAAATATCATCCATATTTGGAAAAGCGCTTAATCGATGCACAGAGTGATGTGGATATACCGGAAGACCATCCTGACTGGGATAAAAATATGGCCTTAAGACAGACGCTCCGAGAACGCATATTGGGGGTAATGGATAGTTTAAATCTGGATGTACTTATTTATCCTTCTTTCACCTATCCTCCCAGGTTGATTGGTGATCTAAATGGTCCAAGGGGTGACACCAGCGGAAAACTTTCTCCACCAACTGGTTTCCCTGCTATCTCAGTACCCATGGGTTACTCATATGGCAAATATCCAGCCGGGTTTCAACTCCTGGGTAGGCCATTTAGCGAAGGGCTACTATTCAGTATATCTTACGGATATGAACAGCAAACCACACACAGGAGAGCACCAGAGGGTTTTGATGAACGCTGATTTTAAGGAAAAAAGAAGCTTGAATAATTTTGGTTTTTGCATCCACGTTAAGTTCTGAATCAAAGTTTTGTTAATATTCCTCAAAACGGCTAAGTAGTTGCTACAAACTTGGGATACCTGGTGCCTTTTGAGACATTTAGCAAACATTTCAATTTTATCTTGTTTTCTGAGAAACC
>Ga0335398_10002261_pt1 | contig 30813 bp, 14 predicted proteins | sample BON03_FD_205742 | JGI IMG/M metagenome (GOLD analysis project Ga0335398, IMG submission 205742) | Freshwater microbial communities from Lake Bonney liftoff mats and glacier meltwater in Antarctica - BON-03 (spades assembly) (version 2) | ecosystem: Environmental > Aquatic > Freshwater > Ice >... | reverse complement strand
TATATACACCATCGCTGCCTCTCTCCCTCGCACACACACACACCATCCAATCATAGAGCATACATGCATGAATATTATACATGTATGTGTTTGCATGAATGTGTCTTGTGTGTCCTCAGCATGTACATCAGTGCATGCACGCATGCAGTACGCGTGTGCTTATGCGTATCTCCGTATTCATGCATTCATTTGTACATTTTTGTGTGCCAATGTGTGTCCCTCCCTTCCATGCAATTTTTTTTGCTCAATTACTGTCAGTCTGTAGACCTCGTGAGGACGCTGAGCGCATGATACGGGGTTGAACATGTATTGACCTGACGTGTGAAGGGTCAATAGCAGCCAATCTCCTCGTCCAAGCTCCTGAGTAGGATAAGTTCAGAAGATTCTTGTCTTGCCTATGATTGGCTATTTACACGATAGCTGCTTGCCATTTCCTCTGATATTCATAGACAACTCCAGGCAAATTCACGCACCGGCCAACAGAATGCATCAAACGTCAAACTCCAGGTGCCACGACCTGCACAATACAGAAATTCAACCATAAACATGTACTTCTGCTGGAAACGAGCAGGCAGTGCACCATGCGCATGGCAAACCAAAAGAAAAAACCAGCTCCCGTGTCTTGGCACACACAGCATGGACATCACCCCATTCCTAAGCAAGTGCACGCAAGAAAATGGCCACGCACCAACTAGCGACAGCGTGAGCGCTGCTCAAAAACTACCAACCTCGTCATGGCAAGGCCAGCACTGCCAAACAGGGTGGGGATCCTATGACAAAGACCACGCCTACTCGCTTGAGCCTGCATCCGCAATCACCTTGATTTTCTCAGTCTTCCCCCAATCCCTTTCGCCTCCTGCCATTCCCCCACTGCCAGAACCCGAATGCCATCGCATTATGCCATGAAAACACGAAGAACGGTTGGAAAAAAATTGGCGTCAAAAGTGAATTTCTCACTCCTTTTTTTTTGCACCTCAAATTTCTGTTCAGCCGATCCGAAAAAAATCGAATACTGCTGGCAACTTTGCTGGAACTTTGCAAGTTTCTGGTTTGAGAAAGATCTTGGGGTACATCGAACACTCGACCCCCCAACCGGGAAAACTGCGATCTCTACGTAGCGGCTTCCCTTCTTGCCCTGAGAAGTTTCTTCCGAACGGTTTCGGGGTCAACACCCGCTGGATTCACAAACTCCCTTGTACGGGCCCAGGGGGAGACACCGTGACTCAGTAAAGTTGAAACCTGAACGGAACAATCCTCAACTTTATTCGAAGGCATAGTCCAGGGACAACACCCAAATAAAGGGTCAAACCTTGGACATCCTTGTGGGTTTTCCTTTTCCCCTTCTGTCGAATTTTTTTCGTCTCCACACAAATTGGCGAATCATAAGCAGTGTGTTACAAGGTGGTGCAGCATGGTGCAGCGTGTCGCAGAGTGCTGTAGAGTGTTGCAGTGTGTTGCAGTGTGTTGCAGGAACATCTCAGCGCATCGTACACATTGCGTCACCGCACAAAGGCAGCCCCTACTCACACAAGTGAAACAAGAGAATGAAGATCTGGGAAAATTCAACCGCAGTATCAAACTCAATCTCTTTGCCCAGACATTGAATCTCAGAGTGGATAACCTGTGCAGATAATTATGAAAACCAGACAGGCCAACAATCGACAATAAACTGGACAGGTCCAAATTTGCAAAAACCGAATCCAGTATGTCCTGTTTTTGATTGATGTTGGCCTGTCCTGCTTTTCAATTTTGAGATTCCGGACAAACAAATTCGCTGAATTGCAAACCTAGACATATTTGGGAGGGGGCTATCGACTTTGAGATTTAGAGAACTACCCCTTCGTGCGTCTGAGGCGCTAGTGCTTGCACGGTGCTTGTGAGGTGAGTTTCGGAGTAGACATACCTGCGAGAGGCCGCCGTGAAACAATGCAAGACCAGGCACCGTCATCATCATCACAAGACAGGTGCACGTAAGCACTGTGGCCGCGGCACCCAGGCGGTATCTCCAGAGTCCATCATGATCATCGGCTCAGCCGCCTTCAACATGATTGAGCTGCTGAATGTCTTGTTTGCAGCTCGAATATGTCACTGGAAAGCTGGGCCTGGGTAAGCAAGCCGCCAGCCTGAGACATGATCGCGTTTGTTTGTAGGTTGACAGAGGACACCCTCTAGGTCTAGCAGGACGTGCGTCAAGAAAGAAAGAAATGTTAGTTGAACGTAAGGAAAGCACACGACCCAGGCATGAGCGGAAGGAATGCACAAGCCTTCCCCTTTTTCTGAGAGAGAGAGAGAGTGAGAAAGGAAGAGAGAAAGAGACAGAGAGGAAGAGAGAGCGACAGCGACAGAGTCCGACCGAGAGAAGGAGAGACAGAGAGCGAGGGGACAGAGAGAGAGAGAGAGGGAGAGAAAGAGAGAGACAGAGAGAGGGGCAAGAACGAGAACGAGAGAGAGGGTCAATGGAGAGACAGGCACAGACAAAAAGAGACCGCGAAAGAGAGAGAGAAAATTCGAGGGGGAAACTACTGAGAGCAAGGACGCAGCAACCGCGATCAAGGTTCAGCGTGAGACAAAAGTGCGAGAGAGACTCGGAGGGAGAGGGAGAGAGAGACAGACAGTCAGAAGAGAGCGAGAGTGACAGTGCTGCGCTGTCACACAGAATGAATGATATACCACAAACAGGACCGGACAGCGATTAGAGGGGGGATGTGTCAAGCTATTCATAATATCTATGATATTGGTTAGATTTGTACAATCATTGAGTCCATAGTGAGTCATGGTTCCTCGTATCTAGAACTATTAGGTCTATTCACGGTCCACACAAATGTCTCTACAAACGCACGTCTGTCTTTACAGTTGTGATAGGACCTAGATGAAGAAGAAGCCAAGGTCAAGGTTTACCAAATTAACCTGCACAATTACAAGACAGCCTAACACATATCAAACATGGACTCCCTGAACCCCAACACTCCCCAAACATGACCACTGCACTGGCATCAGGGCTGGCACACATAGCCCTCCACCTTAGCATATACGGATACCCTCGAACAACCAACAAGCTCCGCTAGCAAGCAACCCAGCACCTATCACCATGACCAGCATGCTTCCTGATGCACAGTGTGGGAAAACACCATCCTCCCGACTCAGCCGTGAGTGCCAGTCCAAACCCTTCACCTCTGCCAACCTGACATGCACTTTTCACCCCAACCATATCTCGACCCACGCCTCACAGCACGCAAGCACTGGCAACCGCAAGACATGTTAGACATGGCTCAACCAAAAACAAAGGGTGGGGACCACCATACATGCTCTTCCGGGCCCGCGGCCACCATTACCCTGATTTTAACACTCTGCCCGCACAACCGCTAGCACCTCGTCCATCCCTGCGAGCAGGATGTCAGGTTGGCAAAGGTGAGTGCACCCTCAACGATTCGCCATTGGATTGCCGCGAACGTGTGTGTGTGGTGGTGGCGCACGGTATAATATCTCAGCGCATCGTGCGCATTTGTGCAGCGTGGCGCAGTGTGTTGCAGCGTGTTGCAGCAATTTACAGTGTGTTGCAGTGCGTTGCAGGAATATCGAAGGACCCCGGCGACGAGGGTACGGGGACTTGGCCAGATTACTTGGTGAATCGTGATGATCAAAAAAATGAGGGGCCAGTCGGGGAAAAAAATCGCACGAAAATCGAAAAATAGTTGTAGAGTGAACGGTCGGGGTTGTGGGTGCACAGGGACAGTTGACTCAAGGCGCAATTATGCAGAATCCTACAACCAAATACAAACGCTCAAAGATTGTCTGTTCTGTCACATCTATTGCGCTCATCATTGGCCACGATTGGCCGCGATTGGTACAAGCCGAGTCCCTGTACCCTTCCGAGACTTAGTTTTGAGGGAAGAATATCTAGTTGAGATTATACCTTTTTTGGCGCAAAAACCACCTCTTCAGTGAGTCTTCACACGAATGTCGGACCCCCTCTGCTCCGACACGAGCAAGGTGGAAGGGGAGCAAGCCAGCAGTCATCCGGCACGCTATGCCGTCACACAAGCCAGCAGGCGACGGGAGGCTCAGGATGGGCTTGTGCCGGGCTCTCTGGATAGGCGAGAGGAGAGACAGAAGCAAATGCGCCAGTGGCAGCAGGAAATCTACATAGACTCAGATGATGGAGGGCGGATACGGGCACCGTTGCAGCACGCATATCCGCGGTGCATGCAGAATGTTTTTTTGCTCTGCCTTTCTTTGTCGCTTCTTCCGCGGGCGTCGGACAGTCTTGCGCCTGGACCCCTCGAACGCGTGTGTCCAGGTGCGTGCCAACAATCTAGTCATGCACCCTGCACCCGAATCTGGTCATGCCCCCGAATCTAGTCATGCGCATGCATTGAGGTGCATATGGCAGCAAGAATGCCCTTGCAAGTCGTCTGACGATGCGTAGGCGAAAGAGAGGGACACCTTTTCATCCATAAAACTATCAGGATTGCACTTTTTAGAAGACATTCCGTGGCACATTCGCGTCACACATGTGTTATGTAAATGTGGAATATTTTGCATGCGCACCGTTGTTGGTGTCGTGATGCTACTCTTGTCACCCCTGTAATAGAGCATATGGCAAACGCAACCCTTTTGGTCTGTGTGCAGGCCCACTGGATGCAGGCAACAGTGATTTGTGCAGGACGCCGGGCGTGGCACAATTTACTACATCCTCCCTCTTGGTGCGCTTGGACAAGAGACGTGCAATTATCAGGGTCGCACGGCTGAATGGCTTCGCTGGGAAGGGCACGGCCACATATGTTACAGTCAATGGCTCGGCGGTGGCAGGCAAACAATATGAGTACTCTAGTGGCACTGTTTCCTGGCAAAATGCCGAGGGACAGCCCAAGGCAATCTCTGTGCCTCTCGTGAATACAGGCAGCTACGAGCCGGGGACGTTCAGTACCAGCTTTACAATCCGGCTCACCGCAAGTAGCGGGCTGTTGCTCGGGCAGATGACCGAGGCGACGGTGACTGTCATCAACAGCAATGCGGCCACTGGCACTCTCAGCTTGGCTAACGCAGCTTCTGTAGTTTCAGAATCTGTAGGGTTCCTGAATCTTAATGTTACACGCGCAAGCGGTGCAGACTGCAGTGCTACCGTATCGTATCGCACTGTCGAGTACGGTGCGCGCTCGTCCAGTCATTACGGACCGGGCAAGCCTTCGCAGGCGGGAATTATCACATGGGCCGATGGTGACAGCGCCACAAAAGTGATTTCGCTGCCGATTATCGACGACGAAGTATCAACACCCTTACCTGGTGAGCGCTTCTACGTAGAGCTTTACGCGGCTGGATGTGCTCCCCTTGGGCTTGCTCGGATGCTCGTTACGATCACTGACAACGATCTTGTTGGCAATCTTAGTCTCATACCCTTCCTCCAAGTATATTCCAATGACGAATTTGTCATGATCCCGGTTCGCCGAGTTGGTGGCTCTTCTACACCGGTAACGCTCAGATATTTCACGAGCGCGATCGAAGGTAGCGTTGCCGGTCAGCACTTTACTCAAGTCAATGGCACATTGATATGGCTGCATGACAAGATTCAGACCGAAATGGTTCGTGTGGACATCCCGCAGGGAGTGTGGTGGAATGGGCTGCAGTACAGCAAGAAGTTTTTGTTTCAAGTGTCATATGTCATTGGCACCACCATGCTTGGCAATCTCTTCAGCACCACGATTGAGATTCTTGATAGCCAGAGCTCTCCGGGGGTGATTGGGTTCGAGCCAAAATTTGAGTGCCGGGCGGGTCACAATGCGCCGAGCGGCAACTGCTACTATTTTGCAGAGGGCGAAAAGGATGCACGGCTCGTTGTTACGCGAACACATGGCTTGGTTGGAAGGGTCTCGGTTCTCTATGCCTCGACGAATCTGACAGCAACATCATACGATGACGTCCAGCTTGTCTCTGGTGTGCTTACGTGGGAGCAGGGGGACAATCTTCCCAAACAGATTATCATCCCTATTCTCAACGACACCACAGGCCCGCTCGTTGAATATGTCAAGATTGAACTGTTTGATGAGGATGGCGAGGTGTCTGTTCTCAACCCTATGTTTGCAGTTGCATATGTTGCTGTTGTTGACCGAGATGGAGTAGGTACCGTCCAGGTGAGATCGCAGAAGACTGTGTCTTGGGAGATGGATGCGATGGCAAACTTTACAGTGAATCGGGTTGGTGGTGCTCTGGGCGATATATCGTGCCTTGTTGAGACGGTGCCGCTTGAGGCGCTGGCTAAAATCGATTTTGTACCTGTTTCTCAGCGCATATCGTGGGTTGACGGAGACATGTCCTCAAGGCCTTTTATCGTACCGCTAATTGACGACAAACACTATCGGTTCGGGTCATTTTTCAAGGGCTTTGAGGTTAAAATCATTGAGTGCTCAAACACTACGTTTGTAAACCCGAAATACGACAGCGTTCGGGTTGCCATTGCTGACGACGATGCCATTCCAGGATATGCTTCTTTTTCCGGGATTGACTATGATCCGTTTACAAGGAAGCTCTCAGGATCGCGCACTGCAACTTCTCTTGTGGGTGATGCTTTTGTGACCTTGTCTGTTACACGCAAAGGAGGTCTTCAGGGAAACCTGACTGCATACTACCGGACGGTGAATGGTTCTGCAATTCATGGACGCGACTTTTCGGCGGTCAATGGGAAACTAACATGGTTGGAGGGCGACGTTTCTGACAAACACATCAGTATCCCAATTCTGAGCCCGCCGATTCCTCCTGATCCCACGTTTGATCCTGATACAGACTTTAGCGTTGTGCTCGAGAGCCAGTCAATATACAGTGGCTCTTTCGTTCAACCTCTTCTAGAGTCCATTCCTCAGATTACAGCCAACATTGTCATAGAAGAAACTAGAGGCAAGGGGTTTTTCAGGTTTGAGAGGCTTGAGTACAATGTATCTGAAAACGATGATCGCGTTAAATTGACCGTTCAGCGCGTTGGCGGCAGAGAGGGTGCTGCAACCATTGATTGGTATACGATTCGAGACAACACTGCCACTACGAAGCGGGCTGATGCCCAAGGCAAGGTGTTCCCCACTTCCTGCGCTAATCTCGCCGCGTCAGGCATCCGTTCTGTGATGACAAAAAACTACGACGAGATCCAAAAAGAGTACGAGGTCCGAGAAGTGTACTGTGATATGAGCCAGGATTCTGTGCAGGGTAGTGCCAGTATCTTTCACTGGGACGAATCTACAGTAGTATACGACAGGACGTGTGTGGCAGCTGACTCTTGGATGGGCGACATGGACAACATTATTATGTGGGCAGACTTCACTGCTAGGATAGGAAGCGGGACTGCAGGATTGACCTTCGGTTCGGATTACTCCTCGTGGCAAGCCTATCCGTCGTTTCAGGCTAAAACGAAGCTAGACTTCTATGACCAACAGCGACCACTGTCGTTGGGCAACCGGGCAAGGCCCGTCCCTTTTCCCGTTAACAAGCGTGTAGTCTGGTTTGACTGGGAAAATCGCACCATCGTTTGGAAAAACAGCCTCAAAACAGAGAGGAATATTTCTTTCAAATCGGTTGGGATACATGGATCAGGAGGGATGGATAATATCGCTAATAACTTCTATTTCATCACAGATGGTCTTAACATGGTTCACGTCGGAAATCCCAGTAACATCACCCTCAATGCTACCCTGCTAACGTTTGACTGGACCCATGACACTGCACAGGCAGTACAAGCACAGCCCATGAGATTGCAGGATTGGTGCACTCCGGATTATGATGCTTTCGGGCATGTCTTGTGGACAGTCAATGGTCGTGTAATGTACAAAGATTGCTCTTCTTCGGGACTACAGGTTGTATTGGGCGGGCCGATTCAAACACCCATGGCCCTACATGATGCCTTTTCCTTTTCTAGTTGTCCTGATGGAATACCAGGATGTGAGGGCTGGGATATTGCAGACACGACGCTGAATGGAGGTGTTGATCTGTTTGCACATGTTGATGCTAGCGGATTTTTATACTTTGGCGACCGAGGTCAGAGTGGGGGCCAGTATGGGTGCAGTAATGCCTTGAAGCCCTTCGGAGTAGTTCGCACCAATATTGAGCTTGGTCGCCGTGTACTAAACGACTTCGTTCCTAGCAAGGGTTCGCTGACGTGGGCTAATGGCGAGTATTCGACAAAAGAAATTTCTGTTGCAGTGGTCAAGGACGGGACACGTGATGATAGCCTCTACGAGAAATTTTCCGTGGAAATTAAAGATTCGGTCCCAACCTCAATCATTCGAGCCCTCAGAAAGGCGGTAGTGACTATCTACGACGTTGATGGGGCTGGTGTAGTCAGTATAGTGCCAGATGCTAGCATCGTGTCGGAGAGAGGCGAGTGCTGCAACTATTGCTACGGACCCGAAAGAGACCGCCACTGGTGTTCGCACTTCTATGTGAAGAGGTCATTTGGGCGAGGGCCAATGTGCGTAGACTACGGATTGAAGGCGGTGCAAGATGCCACCATGCAGCTCAATTTCTCGCTAGAAAATGATGGCATTCTCTCTGCATACACAGGGATCCATGTGGAGGACCTTAACGGCACAATATGCTGGGGTCACAACGATACAACAACACATTCTCTGGCAATTCGCTTTCCTCTGCACTTGTCATTCGATCACTTCCACAAACGGTTTGCAGTTGAATTATCGAGTCCTGCAAGCACAAGTCTGTTAGCAGCATTGCCTTCAGCTGGGCCTGCAGCACCAGTTGTGAAAGCAAGAGCAACTCAAATTATCGAAGATAAGGATGCATTGTCTGGTTATTTCACACTAGATACCGATCCAGCATCTGGATTTGCAACATTTGCATATACCACAGAAAGTGGAAGCGCGCAGTTATCTGTTGAAAGGTTTGATGGCTCAGATTTAGATGTCACTGTCGATTATTCAACAGAGGAGCTGCTTCAATCAGAAGGAGGAATCTTAATCCCATTTGCGCAGGAAGTGGTAGATGGAAGTAACGGCTCCGATTCTTTCTGCATGGCCAATAACCCGCGATCGACTGGTGCATGTGTCGATAGCAGCTCTGCTCTCCGATGCAGAGAGGGCTTCTGCTATATCCTGCAAAAAAAGCCAGCGAAGCCAGCCATTGCGACAAGCCAGTACGTATCCCCACCTGCCGATGCCCTTTTCATTCGTACGACTGGCCAGCTGCGATGGAAGCAAGGGGAAGATGGGAAAAAGCCTATCACGATCCCTATTTTGTCACCACCCGAAAATGGGACACTTACTAGCCCTAACCCATACCCCCTCCCTGCATTCAGGCTTGTCATTTCAAACGTGAAAACAAGTCAAGTTGGTCTGGGGGCTTCGATTCATTTGCCACCCCATCTTCCAGGGTTAAATGTATTTGGGAGTTGTAGCAGTGATATTTGTGGGGCGACGGCTCCTGGCTCGCGCATTGCCTCATGCGATACAGACAGCTGTCGCAGATCAGAAACTCGTGAAGCATTGATTGTGTTGGAACCAGAAAAGACTGCAGGGCAGTTGAAGCTTGTGAATTCATCTTATTTCATCAAGGAAAACATACAGCCAAACTATTTTGTCTTGGCTGTAAAAAGAGAGTTCGGCAAGTATGGAATGGTAACAGTAAACTTCACTTGCACGCCACAAGCAGTCGAGAATGTCTCAGTCGCAGCTCTGGAAGGTGTGGAGTTTGTCCCCGTCAACGGGCAACTGCAGTGGGAGGATGGTGATATACGCGACAAGTACATACGAGTTCCTATCATAGATGATTCAGGGTACATCAAGGGACGATCTAAAAGATCTTTTAGGACTACTCTGCATGCGGCTACTGGCAGTGCTGTGATCGATTCTGACGGGCAGAAAGCGACACTCATCATTGTTGACGATGATGCCAACCCAGGCGTAGTTGTTTTCCGAAATTCGTTGCAATCGGTTTCAGAATCTCTTGCGGCTGCTACAATAGAAGTGGTTCGAATTGGCGGCGATGATTTGGATATTTACGCGGAGTTCAGCACAGGACAAAAAAATTCGTGGGCTGCTGTCTTCGAACAAACTGTTAATGCTTCTGCGCACCCAAGGGCCTTGGTTCGTGAGACCTATGCATGTGCAACAACATTAGACAGGTGTGTTCTCTTTATGTATCTGTTTTCTACAAACTCACCTGCATATTAAACTGAATGGCACAATTGAGTAACCCATTCTTCCGACGACGGAAGAATGGTTCTTTTCACGAGTTGCAACTTCAATAAGTTTCCGCTTACGTAGTGGAGTTCCTATGCATCCACTGATTACGAGGGGTTTACTGATGCGAGTTGATATATCAAACACACAAACAGGAATGTGTCGGCGTCTGATGTGACAACAATGCGAGGCGGCGGCGGCGCAGAGTTTGCATTCGACTTCGACAAGTCAACATTTTGGGACGGTGACAGTCTAGCCAATGCTGGTCCAAAGCGCTTGCAATTTCATTTTGTCAAATGCAATCTGGCAGGAGCTGTGGTGAATGCATATGGACTCGTTACGGCCCAAACAGGTTCCTTCAGTGGGTGTCCTGCTGACTGGGTGTTTGAAGGAAGTCTTGATGGGATCAAATGGATTATTTTGGATTCAAGACAAGATCAGGCGTGCACACCAAATGGTGAAACCTACCAGATTGAATCAGGCAGTGTCAACCCCTATCTATACTACCGCTGGACAGTAACTCGTGACACAGATGGAATAACAGCTGTCAAAATTTATGAAGCAATGCTCTACTTTGCAGGCGAGACTTCTACGTTGCAACCTCAGGTGTGCGATGATAAGGGCAAATGTTGCATTTTTAAAGCTGGCGAGTGTGATCCTTTTGGAGGATTCTCCAACAGGCTTTTGTTGCAGTCCTCACACGATTACGAATACTCTCGCCAAGTGCTTGCCTGGAAGGAGGGAGACAAATCAAGCAGAATCGTTTCTGTTCCCATCCTCAACGATTGTATGGGTTGCTCGCAGTCCCGGTGCACTTCATTCGATGTCCTGCAGGATTTGCCGTACGAAGAATTTTCGGTGCATGTAGGTTTGGTGTCTGATCTCGAGATGGGTCAAGTTGCTAGGAGCCCTGGTGCATTGTTTCCTTTCCGAAAAGATGCTGGATTGCTTTCTTTCAATTCAACTGCTACCATATCTATTGTCGATGATGATGGTCCTGGTATACTCTCTGTGTGGTCGACGTCTTGCAGTATTGTGAGTGGGCTCGAAGTATTGCCTTTTATGACAGTTTTTGGAAAAGAAAATGGTTATGATGCTACTTGCATAATTCTTGAAACTGCGAGAACTATAGAATTTGTGGTGACACGAACAGGATCTGCTCGTGGTCCTGTTTCTGTTCAATATGCAGTAGACAGTGTCTCGGCAATTCCTTACACTGACTTCATCCCCACCAATGGAACTTTGAGTTGGGCACACAATGATTCCAGTCCGAAATCATTTGAGGTAGAGATTATTCATACGACTGGCCATTTGACTGGTCATTATTCTCGCACGATTAAGGCTAGGCTTTTTGGTAACGATGTAATGCACGGCGGCTGGAAGAACGGGTATCAATTTGTGGAGGGTGGGGCTCAACTGCGAGCTTGCGAGAAGTCTGTTACCGGCATATGCATTGACCCCGAAAAATCAGCATTTATTGCTACAATCGTTGACACGGATGCAATCCCTGGTTTAGTGCAGATTCTCTTGGCAGATCAACCTCGAGACCTGCAATATTATGTGGATCAAGCAAACGGCACAGTCAGTATTTATCTCGAACGTGTGCTTGGCTCTGACTTGGCAATCTTTGCGAACTTTGAAACTGTTCAGATTAATGATGCAGAGGCTAGACCGTGCAATTCTAGCAACAGCTTGGGTTGTGAGTATGTCGTTGCAACTGGAATGGTGAAATGGGAGGACCTCGAAAGTGGTGTTAAAGTCATTTATATTCAGCTGGGGACCTCATCAATGCGAAGTCCCTTTGAAAAGTTCAGGTTCCGAGTGTGGGGCAGTCTCAATGAATCTATTCCAGTCTGTGGTGGATATGGCAGCATCGATACTCAGAGGTCATTTGAACCATCCTTGTGTGACGACTACTTCGAGTCAGAGGTTACTGTGACAGTGCGGCGAAGCGAAGACTCGGGTTACCTAGGTATAATCTCTCAAGCGCCATGGCCGTTTGTCGTATCAGATCGTCTTGGCTACGCTGTCGTTTCTGTTGATCGTTTTGAGGGCACCAAGGGGATTTTAAGTGTGGACTATACTGTTGTTGGATATCCAGATGGTGGAACTGCGATTCGTGGAATTCACTTCTCACCAAACTCTGGCCAATTGACATGGCCAGACCGTGATGGCGCACCAAAATTCATACAGATCGACATAAATCAGGGTTCTGTTCCAACAGATTCCTCTGTAGACCTCACAGTGCGTCTCCGCTTCCATTCGTCCAATACTGATATCACCTTTGCTCAAAGGACAGCACGTGTTGTGATCAAGTCTTCGACTTTTAGTCCCCTCTGGAAACTCAAAAGGATATCAGAGTCTAACATCATCAAAGGAGAGCTCAACCAAATCACTGTGGAACTGAAGCCCAACATGGTTATGGGTCCCTCGACTTCAATTGTAGTGTCTGGAATTACTGGAACTGACACCCCAGATAATGCTGTCATCGTTATCAAAGGTCCAGCAGCAGACATATTTGGCAGCTTTGCGAGTTGGTCGCAGGATTCTGGTTCTCTCACTGTGGTTGTCAGGCCAGGGCAATCAATCCCAATTGCAACAACGAGCATATTCACCTTTGCAGTAAAAAATGCACAAAGCTCTCAATCTGTAAACCCAATGATCGTGGCAAGTGGCAATGTAGTGTGTGCGCGTGACAGGGCCGATGGCGTGCCATTGAATTGTCCAGAGTCTGTTGTCATCCCCATCACAACCATGGATGGAGTAATTCTACAAAGTTCAATCTCAACCTTTTCTGCCTTGACAGCTGAATCGAGATTATGTCCATATGAGGCATGCCCTCATTCTACTTTTTTTGGGGCCCTAAACTACATCACAACATCGTTTGCTTCTCCCGTGCTACTCCCAGCCGGCACAAAAATCTCACTTTCGGGTCTTGTCTCAAGTCAAAGTATGGGCGCAAATATATCTGCAACATTTGTAAATCTTTCCACCGACGTTGGTGTTGGTGAGGAGAAAAATCAATCCAGAATCTGCAGTTGTAAAGTTCCGCGCTGCACCTGTGAGCAGACATTTACAGAAGTTCCAAAGGTACCTATAGTCAACTTGCGTATCCAGCTTCAGTGCAACGCGTTGGGATTTGGTCGCCAATACGGCGATACCATCTCTGTGCAAGTTGGAGAGAGTGGAAGCTTTAGCAATCTGGACCCTGGTGGAAATAACAGCGGGTTGTCCCCCCCTAGCTCGTCGTGCGTTGATGACTGTTCGAATGTTCATGATCTGTTTGATCCTTCGGTAAAGGATGTCAGCCAACACGTTTCAAGCACCGGTCAATTATTTGTTTCTATCTCTTCATCGTCAAATATCGATTTCTGTGGACAAGGTGAATTCTTGCGTGCTGTCGTGACAGTGCAATGGCAAACTGTCTCTCGCACTTTGATGCAAGTGCCTGCAACGTGGAATCAGAATTCTGGCGTTGTTGTGTTGTACGTACCAGTAAACCACCGCATAGATGCTGGACAAGTTGTGTCCTTTACCTTCGCTTTGCGCAACCCCAACGTTTTGCACGCCGGTTCGACAATGTTGTTGGTTGCTCAGTCACAAAGCACATCTGACGTCGTTGGGCCTTCATCTGTTGGTGGCCTAGTAATGACCTCAAATGCTACACCAGAGATAGAATGGGCAGCAATTCCGGAATCGAGTCTCACGAAAGGAAAATCAAACCGTATTGGAATTGGTTTGAAATTTAATGGCCCTATTGGAGGCACTGAAAATGGCGCGTGGTTCAATGTTTCAGGTCTCATCACACCCAGCAAAGATAATCTGCAGATCCTTGTCAGACCTTGCTCCTTTTGCACTTACGCATTTTCGCAGCAAGATGATTTATCAAACCTTGTTGGCGATCCGAGGTTGGGAAGAAAGGGTACGGGGGTCTGGATTCAGGCGAAAGGTGAACTTGGGCTCTGGATTCGAGGACCTGGTCCATCATATCTTATCCCTGGGCATTCGTTGACTGGCATGATCACTTTGGCAAATCCTGAGAATCCAGCCCCATCAAAAATTGGGCTCGTAGTCAAAGCATCTACGCTTGTCGTCGGTACTGACATTCCTGGCGCACGAGAATTGCAAGCACCACAAGGAGGAGCTTCACAGGTTTTGAGCGCTCCACTGACAGCTACCGTACTGACTAGTGCGAATATTATATATGTCAATTCTTCAGCATACCTGGCGCAAGATGCAATTACTCTACGAGTTGATTTCGATTATAATCTCGATCACATCGATGAGATATCTGTGTTTCTGCCCAGCCTAACCACTTGTGAAACGTTCATCAACGGTAAAACAGAGACGTGCGTGCAAAGCCTGGTTGGAACAGCTCGACCAGCAGACTCAAGTGTCATTTCTGGGATGCAGGATCAGGCTATACTTTTCAATTGGAATGAATCAACCAGCACGCTGACCCTTTCGCCGAATGGTGGTCGCGCAGCGTGTCGGGAAGGGACTTTCGAAATCACCATCCACGCATCAGACTATGGATGTTCAGACTTCTCGTGCAAACTCAAATTGTTGCCTGATCTTATGTCATCCAGACTGGGATATTCATCGATCTCCACCAATGCTCTTCGAATCACTTGCTTAGAGAAAGACTGTGGCTCGTATTGCACAAGTGGAAGTGAGTGTAATCCCGGGCTCAAGTGCAAGAATCAGAACGACTACCACGAGCTAGAAACGAAAGAGACGTGTGCTGTTGATTTTGGTTGCTACTGCAGTGATCCAACAGGAGACTATGTTGCACCTCCATCGTGTTCAAACTTTGATGTCATTGAAGAACCCTTGTGTTCTAATTCGATTCCCGTGTCGTCAGGAAAGGCCGAGGTACTGCCAGGCGCAGCATGGGGTCGACAAACTGCTGATTTTGACACTCCCCTCAATGGCGCATGTTCTGAATTTGACAGTTCCTTTACCAGCCCGTGTCCTGGCGCGCAGCTTAGCAAAGGAAGGGCTTGGTTTGGTGTTAATTCGCACATGGGTAGTATATTCATGTTGGGAGGTATTGGAAGAGATGGGTTTTCTAATCACACACTTTTCTCCAACAATGGCATTGACTGGAAGTCAGCTGGGACAACCAACAAGAAAGCCGGGTCATTTGGCGAACGAGCTTTTTTCCCTTCTATATCGCACGATGGATACTTGTGGATTTTTGGTGGTCGGAATAGCACGTTTGATTCTGCTATGAATGATGTCTGGAAATCTGAAGATGGTAAGTTATGGTGTCTGGTAAGCCAGGGTGCAGCATGGCCTGTTCGTTTCAATCATGCTGCAGTTAGTTATTCCGGTATGATGTGGGTCATTGGAGGCAAAACAATCACATCAGGCAACGTAGCTGATTTGAAAGATGTATGGAAGAGTGACGATGGAATTTTATGGACGCAAGTTGCAGCAATACTACCTACATTTTCAGAAAGAAGTGGTCATACTGTTGTGGTCCACCAAGAAAAAATGTGGCTGTATGGAGGCTATGGCAAAGGATCCGATGTTTGGAACAGTCATGATGGTGCCATATGGCTAGAGATCACTGCTACTTCTGGTTGGGCTAGCCGAGGGCATCACTCGAGCTTTGCATTCGATGGCAGATTGTGGATCATAGGGGGAAACAACGGTGCTAATGCATTTTCAGACGTCTGGTCTTCAACAAATGGTCAGTATTGGCAACTCGCGAGCTCTAATGCTTATTGGGGCAAACGCTTTGGATCGGCAGCGATCGTTTTTGGTGGGCGGATGTGGTTGATGGGCGGATCCACTGATCGTTGTGATTCAAATGGGATCCTTCTGTGCAGTGGAACCACACAAACTCTGCAATGTCAGGGGAGCATGGCCTCGTGCTCGGGCAATGATGTCTGGATGGATGCATCCAGGCCACTCAACGTCGAATTTGTCAGTATATCGCCTAGCAGTGCCATGCGGGGTGCTGACAATCGTATTGAATTCTCTGCACGGTTCGATACACAGTTAGAGAAAGGAGCTATCTTGGAGATTTTTGGGATCGCAGATGTTACCCTAGCTTCTGATTTTGCAGTGGAAGGAATAAATGCCTCAGCAGTAGGACAACATGGAAGATATGATGCATCTATAGCACGTGCCAAATTCAAGCTCGAACAACCACATCCAAAAGGAGTTCTTCTCTCCTTCTCTTTTTCTGTCCAGAATGGCCAGAGCGCTCGGACATCAGGTGCAAGGGAACTTCGTCTTGAAGTGTCGCACAAGGTCGAAGAATTCACCACGAGCCGAAGTTCGAGCTGGAACTCATTGGCAACTGGCGCAAGTGGAGGTGCCTACAGCCTTGACACTGCTGATAGTATTGCCACGGTGCCGTATTCTGGAGGTGTCATGTTTGATGTGGATGTAAAAGATTCCATCATGGTGAATGGATTCCGTATGCACCTACCAAGGTCTGGCTTCAAGCGTCTCATCAACAAAACGGACGTACAGATTTTCTACAAGCAAGGATCTATTACCACAGACCTGGAAAAATGGTGTCTGCTAGGGTCAGCAAATATCCACGTGAATGTAACACAGAGCAAAACATTGCAGAACCCATTAAGTTGGGCTAATGGTAGAGATCAAGTTCGAGTCTCCAATTTGGTTCACGCTCAATTTGAATGGCTCGAACCTCAATCCAACTGGGCTGATAATTCATCCGTGTACATGAGCAGTTCTTTGGGCCAAATTGACAACATTACTGCTATTTTGTTTCCCAGATCCAACGGTTTCTGGCATTCAGGCAGCGCTAACCAAGGCAAGGTTGGCTGCGTTCATTTTCCTTTGTGTCCAGAGAGCTGGCCATATGGCAAGAACCAGTGGCTATCATTTGATCTTGGTTCTAAGCACATCCTGGCAGGCTTTCGCACAACATTTCCGTCCTATGATCGTGCCCCCGCATACTACTTTGATGGCGTGCAATACATGGATATGAGCAAAGGATTGTGGGAACAAGCTCATTTCAAAAAATTCGAAATCCAATACAGCTCTGGTGGGCTGCAGGGTCCTTGGATTGCTTCACTCGCCGGGGTCGCAGAGCAGCTGCCAAACCAGCAGGAGGCTCAAACATTCTTGTTTGAGCCCAGAACAGCTCGGTACTGGCGCTTCTTGATGCGGAATAGTTATGGATTCCCGTATCTTGCACTTCGATCCATGGAGTTTTACGGTATTATCGCAGACTGCCAGGACAAATTTGATAAGCTTTACATTGAGCTGGATCAAAATGGAACCATCGTGGAGGATGGAGTCGGTATCTCTTCCGGTGTGCATGCTTTCCGTCTTCATACTGGGGTGGGATTGGAATTCGATACTGGTGCCCGTCGAGGCGATGTTTTGAAAATGAATGATGCAATTGCTGTCAAGGTGGGCTCAAGGTTCGAAATTGCTCCTAAGTTTGTCTGGGAGGGTGTTTCCCCAAATTACGGAACTTTCCCTGCCGTGGATCCTAGAGAAGTGGAATATCTCAATTTCGCTGATGGATTTTCAATTGTTGCACGGTTTACTGTTGACAAGTTCACATCAGATGCCAATATCTTCAGCATGGGAGATTTGTGCGCTGGTGGTCTGAGCCTTCACATCAGGGATGGCAACGTCAAGTTTCGCCAGGGCTGTATTGGAGGCGCAGTCGATCATGCAGAGGACACTGGATTTGATTTACCAGCAGATTCCTTGTCGTATTGCTATGCAGTCACGTACCGTAATGGAATTCTCACAACCTATGCTGAAGCGAACACCTCTGCTGCTTTCAAGTTTGAATACGATCATTCTCCTCTATACTTCCACAGTGAGTCCTCGGTTCTTGAGAGCATCCCAAGCTTCGATCAGATTGTTATTGGGGCCCCTGCAAATGTCACAAATGGTACCATGGGTTCGGTCATGAAGGCCTTTCCAGGTGCAGTTTTTCGAATGGGCATGTATGAGGGTGTCTTAGACCGGGCCCAGCTATCAAAAGCCTGCGGTATTGAGGTATGCACAGCTAAGCGTTCTGATGGTAGGTGCTACACACCTGCCCCGATATCAAGTTCTCCGGTGCAGGAGATCCCGAAATCTTCGGCGCTGGGAAGCCATGGTGCGACTGATATTGATTATGTTAAATTGCCAGCACGATCGTGCTTTTCCAAGTACAGGCTCAGGGTTCTGAAGTCAGCCGGTATGGCTGAAGGTGCTGCCAACCGATGGTGTATTCAAGAACTATCACTGTTCTACGATTCAGCTCAACACGGCTCGACCATCCAGATAAAACAAAGCGCTGCTTTTCGTACGATTCACGGTACCTGTTCTACGGGTCGCCAGAGTTCCTGTAGTGAGAGCACCACTCAACTCGCACAGCCACCCTTTGCCTTTGATGGGCATCAGGCTGATGGAGGGGTCACTTATTGCAACTATTTGGCAACCAATTCTATGCCCAGTCATGTCACTGTGTCGTTTGAACCTCCAGCACCCCAATTGAAGCAGCCTCAGTGTATCAATGGATATCGGATAGAGGCAACAAACAGTACAGGGAATGTTCCGACTGCGTGGTACTTTGAAGGTTCAAATGACACCGCTTGGACCACACTGGACAGTCAATTTGGAATTACTTGGAAACCTCTTGAATGGAAAACCTTCCACACGAATATGCGCCCCTTCCTGTTGGTCACCAGTCCATATCATACAACCTGGTTACTCAAGTGGGTTGGCGATAAATTTGGAACTGATGAGCTCGGATGGGAGACAAAGGGAAGCAATGACGCGGCCAATTACCACCAAAGCCTCTCATCCATGGGAGCCAGTGAAGCAAATATTTTCCTCGATAATGCTGACTACTTCCTCGAGTTTTTGCTTCCTAATGGCACCCGCACGTCGGTGCTAAAGTGGGATCCAGCTTCTTCCAACTTTCGACTTGTGTGGGCAAAGAGTGACAAAGTGGTGAAATCTGAGCTGCAAATTGAGCTGCTGTCCAACACGTCCAACACGTCCAACACATCCATGTTGCATGGCAAATGTAATCCTTCGGGTATGGCCCCTATGCCTGAAGACAGAACTCCAGCAAACGTGATTCCAGCTTTGTATAGTTCTGGCGAATCTGAGTCAGCCTTGCATGCCTCAGGCCTGTTGACATGCTCACAGAATGCTACGCTAGAAGCTCAGCCCGCGCTGCCCAACAATGTAATGATGTCAGAGTATGCGTCTGAAACTTTTACCATCGACAAAATGTCGTTTGTAGTCGTTTCGCGGTACAACGAAACCCGTTCATGTTCTTTTCTCTTCAAACACGAAACAACGTACGTCCTGCAGCAGACTTTTGCGACATCTGGTGCCGTCGATTGGACACATTTTTTCATAGCTGGTGAGAACTACCTCGTTGTTGCTAACTTTTACGACGTTGGTTTGAAAAGCCACACCGCGCTGTCTACGATCTACAAGTGGGACAGCACCAGCGCCGAATTTGTAAAATGGCAATCAATTCTGACGCAGCGAGCACGGGCGTGGAAATATTTTGAAAACGATGGGCAATATTATCTCTTCCTATCAAACGTCGCAGACACAGCATCAAGCAAGTTTTCGTCAGAGGCTTGGATTTACCGGTTCAATGGTGGTATCTTCGAGTATCACGGTGTTTTACCTACAGATGGCGCCGTTGCCGCAGAACTTTTTGTGATGAATGGTTACACTTATCTGGCCCTGTCAAACATGGAAAAGTTGGCGCAGGCGACTAGTGCCTCGACAGTGAAGACTGCCATATACCTTTGGCAACATGCTGCAAAATGGGTTGGTGGCCTCACTTTCACGAGCGTTTACACGCCTAGTGCGTTTTTTGTACAAAGAAGTATTAGTGACACTAACAATGTCAGTGAGGAGCCAAACGTTTTCACTGTTAAGCTGCAGCCTGATAGGTCACTTCCTGCTGGAACAATGATTACAATTTCTGGTCTTGTGGGTTCCAAATCGTTTCTGCCTACGCTTGCACTCCAGGGAGCGTCCGCAGGTGTCTTTGGAAATATTGCACAGTGGGATGCGGTAATTGGCAGGCTGACTCTCATGGCACATTCTAAAGTGCCAACAGAGCTGATCTCCTTCGGGTTCGAACTGCAGAATGGCATTGAGTTGCAGGGGACCATTCGCCCAATTATTAATGCCACTGGGGCCGTGCGCATTCCGCGAGCAAGTATGAACGGCAATGTGATGGGCGTACTGAGTCATCCTGCACCGGGATTCAAGACTGTGGTAGCTGCTGAAAGCTCGAAGGTGCAGAGTTCGTTGTTCAACAACATTACGCTTACAATCCGTTCGACAGTCCATATTCCAAGTACAATGGTAATTAACGTTACGAATCTCAATGCACATAGCAAGGATGGACCAATGGAAATAACAGGTAGAGACAGTAATTCTATTAAGTCAACAGTGTTCTTGTATGCCGCCACCGGAAATTGGAGCCAAGACCAGATGTCGTTGGTCTTTGACCTGTCTGGTGATGGTATCCCCGCTTTTACAGACTTCAGTTTTGCTTTTCTACTGCGTAATAACGATGCTGCACAGGCACCCGTGTTTCCTGTCGTCCACGTTCAGCTGCGAAATGGGACTGCATACATACCCGCAGGAGCAAGCACAAGATCAATTTTGTCTTGCTCCCAGACCCCAGCGTTCGTACTTGCAGAGCTCTCTGACTCGAACAAGGTGCTGGGGGCTGCTAACAACATCACAGTCAGATTGCAGCCGAACCTGGGGCTGCTTGGAGGCACCAGGATCACGATTGTTGGTCTCGAAGGCTCAGCGACAATGGATGGTCTAATCAAAATTTGGTCCAAGGATCGTCTTTTCGTCGACGGCAGGGGCTCATTTGCTGCCCGGGACCGTGGCAAGATGGTGGTGGAAACCCTGCCGAAATGCAAGGCCCTTTGCCCAGACGGGCACTGTCTCGAACACGGAAACGACTGTCGATTTCCGTTTTCCTACAAAGGTGTTGTGCATTATAGCTGCATTTCGCTTGACGGCCTTGACTTTCCTATATGTTCCACGGTCAAGACATTTGATGAGGAAGGGGAGGTGACATACAGGATATCCACTCCCACTTCAAATGCATCAGGAACAAATGCGACTCAAACAAATGCTGGCGGATCCTTCACAAAAATACCGATATATCCAGCCCGAAGGGTGATGGGATGGGCAAATACCACTGGATGGGGCTATTGTCCTTTTATCTGCGGCCCAGTAGTACCTGTGAATGAAGTGACAGAATTCAAGTTCCAGCTAACAAGTGCAACCACGCCACAGACGGCATCCTTGCAGGAAATTTCACTTGTTGACGACGCGAATAGCATCCGTTTCATGCAGGAGATGATAAGCAAGAACGGCATCTTGAATCCGCGTCAAGGTGCTCAGAGTCTATTCCTGCCACCAGGCTTTCATGTGAAAACGTACTCGCCCCTCGTATACCAATCCTTGTCAGAGTTTACAGTGGAGCTTTGGCTCAAATCCGATGGTGGTCTTCGAGCGCCACACGCCCTGGTCCAGGTGGGCGACTTCATGCTAAACGTTACGGCCAAAAGTCAAATCCTCCTGGGTCTGCCTCCTCTTACACTTGGCGGCAGCAGTAGCAATCACAGATTTTCTCAAACAGTGATCAACGGCTCTTGGCATCACATATCTGTGAGCTGGTCTAATGCCACGGGCAATCTAACTCTATACTATAGTGGTGTGCGAAATGATACGATTTCAAATGTGCATGGTGCTCTTCGTCTCAACTCGCCCTTGATTCTAGGATCCACGAAGTCCACAGTTGCGGTACGTGTAACGCAGGTGAGACTATGGAAAAGTGCATACGTTCAAGCATATTACAAATATATGATCGATCCTGCTAGCAACATGAGCGGGGGCTCTCTTCTAGCGTATTACCCTTTCTCTGGCGCCAGCACGTTCCTTGGGCCGGGAGAATCGACCTTCACGACAGCTGGCAGTGACCGTTCATCAAATCAGAACGATCTCAATCTCGGCAGCGCACTGATCGAAACCATTCCTATGAATCAATTGTTCCTCGATGTTTACCAGCTCTAGTCTTGTTTGCATACTCTTTTTTCGAAAGGATGAGGCGACGTCTTTATTAAATCTTGCAATTCTGATTTTTTTATCTACGTTTGTTTTTTGATCACGAGTGGCTGCCGACGCTATGTGGTCGATTGATACCACGTGTTGGAAAAGAATGATGCTTGTGTCGGAGCACTTGCACGCGCTCTCCCCAGGCCAGAAAGGGGCCTTTGAGCCCACGCTGGCTATCATACGTCAGGGCTTTTCGCAAGGAAAGGAACCTGTGCTCGCGTTGCTTGAGCGTCAAGCCCTCAAATTGCTTTGTCATGCCGAAGGTTTCTTCGATGACTCTCATCTCGCCGCTTGCCTTGTGCATGGCCGTAAGTTGTGCCATTGGATCAAAGCGTGCCCAAAATACTGTAGCCCTGAGATTCAGATCCTGTGGTGGGCAATCACATGCACATGAATTGCAAGCACTTTTTTTAAAAGATGAAATTCTTCTTGCAGGTCTTATAATCCATTAGCAGCACTAATGCAAATGAGACTATTGCGTGTCAAAATGTGCATGTGCTTGCTGCGCGCGTGTGAGAGAGTGAACTGAAAAGACAGAGTGGGGACAGGGGAGGTTGGTTGGTGAGTGCGAAGAAGGAGCGAGAACGAGTGACAAAAAGAGCGGGCACGGGCAGCCAAGCGCGCAAGCTAAAGTGTGACTGAGCATGCTCTTTATGTATATGGATGTATATGTTTATGGATATGTGTGTATATATATATATATACATGTATGTATATATATGTGTATATGTATATGTATATATATATATCTATATATATGTATATAAGTATATATATAAATATGTACATTTATATATGTACACGCACATATATATACATATATACATATATTTATACATATATATATATATATATGCACACATATATATGCTGATATATATTTTCATATGTACAATCACATATGTATATATATGTATATATATATATATATACATACACTTATGATGTATATGCTTTAATATAGATCATATGTGCGACCTCGAATTTAGCGTCGCCATCAAACTTGCAATCCGTCAATATCTGCTCACACTCGGCCGTTTTCGTTTTTGAAGCTTTACTTGTTGAACGAAGGTTTTTGCGGCACAAGACCTGTGGTGTTAGGGTGACTTCTATTAGTTGGCTCCATGAAATATCAGATTTCTTCTGCGAACGAGCCCCACACAAATAGGGCCCTGTTACCAAAGATATTTGCCATTGTCTCGAACCTGCAAGTCGGGCAAATACAAGAACGGAATGCTGAAAAATTGGTAGGAATATAAAGATCTGAGGTGGAACCTTAATAGCTAGGGCTCTTTTGTGACCGAAACCTCTTCGTGTAGGGCACATTTGCCAAAACAAGAATAATCTTTGGGATCTTGATTGACACGCGTACTTTGCCAGTGTCATACTTCTTTCGCTTTCAAGACTCCTTGCGTGGTGATCATCTTCGACGAGGCCCCCCGATACCGGGAGGTCCAATCAAAGCCCGGGATCAAGCATCCGAGAATGACAGCATCTCGAGACAGAGCGAGCAGCCAAGCAGAGACGCGAGAGGAGACACGTCCACGAACAAGATCTGCCGTAGCGCGCCAAGGGCGGTCGTGGCTCCAATGATGGTATTGATATACAAAAAAAAATTTACCTGGAGTTTGGTACCTACAAAAAAAAAATTTACCTGGAGTTTGGCTCCAATGATGGTATTGATGTGAATGATAGTCTCTGCTTGAGAAATGAGCTTGTTCTTTCGCCGTTGCAACCGCTGCCCTTCATCCATGGCCATGCTATTGTGCACAAGATCACCAGGATCGCTTTCATTCTCCACTAATGGATCCAACGACGCGGGTGTGACCGTCGTCATTCGTAGTCTCTCCATACAGATGCTCCTGTGTTACATGTACCAAAGAGGTTTAGGCGCTCACAGGTAGGGGTTAGGATATGGTGGCGGTCAAAAGAGCGAGTCAAAGACAGAAATGCGAGCAGCTGCTTGAAGGCGGAGCTTTGCAATCGCAAACAAATTTACATTGGCGTGTACAACAATGCTTGTGCCCTACTAAGGTATGATTCGTTTACGTAACTAGTCTGGATAAATTGATACTAGGTGCCTTCATCTTCTAATAGACCATAATGTATTCCACAATTTAGCGGTCATTCACCTGGCCTCTAGCGCCCACTCCCTGATGGTCTTCTGATGCTCACGCCATCTCTCAAGAGCAATAAAAGCAGCAAAGGCGAACAAGCGCGGTTCGAGGCGGGAAAGCGTTGAAGACGACCAACTTGGAGCCAAAGACTGATACTCATCCAGCAACGACATGTGTGCAACGCCATAAATTTTTGTAATGCACAGATTTAGCAGCTCAAGAGCTCCCGTTGCAGGACGCTTATGCGCGAGTATCAACATGGCGCTTGTAGCACAGTCTAGAACAAAGGCACTTGCTTCCATATCCCCCCAACACGAATCCATCTTGGCGGCATTGTCATCTGCCAAGACTTCTGCGGCCATGTCTGCTCGAGATGCCGATTTCAAAGGGTGTGAAGCAGTGAGTGCTGATCCGGTACCTGGTCTTGAGGGCTGCATAGCAGGCTCCAATGCCATCTTCTCAGGAAAATACGTCTCTTTGACGCTGCTGTGAACAAAAGCAGAAAACGATTGGAAGAGTTGTGCACATCGGAGAAGAGGCATGCGTTCACTGCGTTCCTCGTTCTCATCGTTCTCGCGGTTCTTGTTTCGGGTAGCTTGCAACTTTTTATTCGCAACATGCTCCACAAGCTGTGCAGTTGACCGCAGGTGCATGTATTGCCGCGTGGTCCAAGATGACGCACCGGCCATCGCAAATACGGCAAAATCCTCAAGCATGTCGGTCAGCAGTCTCAAAAAGTCAATATCATGACCTGTGTGCGTGTGTGCGTGCAAGAGAAAGAGAAATAGAAATTGTGTGAGAAAGAGAGAGAAAGACAAAGAAAGAGAGAAAGAGAGAGCGAAAGAGAGAAGGGGGGAAAAAAAGAGCGAGATTGAGGGCGAGAGTGAAACAGAGAGAGAGAGTATATCTTGGTGCGCGCGTGTACAGGAGAGAGTGGGTATGATATGGAGGGTACAAGTGAGGGAGCGGAGAGAGGGAGAGCGTGCGCACGCACGCACGCTGTGTGTGTGTGAGAGAGAGAGAGCGTGTGGGTGTAAGAGAGAAAAAAAGAGGGAGAGAGAGAGTGTGTGTGTGCGTATGTGCTTGAATGAGTGTGTGTGTGTTTGCATGTGTGTGTGTCTGCGTCGGTGTGAGTGTGTGTGCGTGTGTGCTCGCCCACGTGTGCCGGGTGAGAATGGTACACGAGAGAGAGAGCGCGAGCGAATAGCGTGCGCGCGCACGCACGTGTGAAGCACAGACACACAGACCCCACGGTTTAGGCTTGTTGCTTTTTTTCTCTACACCGCCAGCAACCATCTGGAAAAGCAGCAGCGATTTGGAGCTTGTCTCGGGAAGCCATGGCAGACGACTGAAATAAATCATTTCGAGGCACAGCTGGCCAAGAAGGACCATTCGTCTAGGAGAACGTCTGGATCTACCTTTCAACCATTCGAGCATCACCTTCATATACAGCAGCCGCTGCTTGTTATCAGTGAATAGGGCTACATGCGCTGCGTTCCGCACGCCCACACTGGTGAAGTCGAAAACCCCACCAAGCACAAGAATGATACGGCGGTCGAACATTTCAGCACGGAAGCGCGAGAAACGTGCGCTGTCCATCGTCGAATTGCTATTTCGTGCCTTAAGCAATGCGACCATTTCATACTCTGTCAAGCCTGGGCGGGCGATTGCAAAGAAGCGAAGACAGTCGCCGTAAGAGCGGTACTTATCATCTACGTCTTTCAAGAAAGCCTGCATGACATCATTTGGGTCTGTCGATGATAAACTCTTCCGAATAGACAAGGAGGAAGTTTCAAACACAGAGTGTGCGTGAAAGAGCGACCAATCCAAAAGTAGTCGCAAACGTCCTGGTGTCATTTGAATCGTGGGTTTCAAGGATTCTGCCACTAATTCTGCTTGAGTAGAGCTTGAAGTCGTTCGTGCTGGGCCGCCTGACATGGATGCTGCTCGGGAAAACGGTTCTGAGGCTACTTGTGCAGGTGCTGGGTTCAGCAATAGATTAGTAACTGGTTCGCACAATGCATCTTGGCTCTTGCTTGATAGATACGTAGCGATGACAGTTTTGACAGAAGTCAAGAGGCTTTCACTGTTTTCCATGTCGATGGTCGGGTCGCAGAATTTGGCAAGGCGCACGGGAATATCCTCGCTATCGTGTGTGACAATAATAGTCAGGGACCCTTCGTCCTCAGACAAAGTTTGCAAATATTCGTAGTCGCCTTTTGCTGGATTCATAAGTCCATCGATTATCCAAATGATGTGGGCTCGTTGTGTGGCGTGGCGAAGCCAATCGCGCAGCTGCAGCTTTAAGGCAGCCAACTGTGGCGCCAACGTTTCGGTTCTCGCAAGCCCAACTGTCTGTAGCTCCATTGCGAATCTGAGCAGCAGCTCGTGCAACGTACGTGTGTTGATCAAATCATGCATAAAATTCACTGATATATACACGTCATGTTGCTCATGCATGCTAGCCTCATCTTTCATGCATGTTGAGGCCTGAACATTCCAGTGTGGCTCTTGAGTATCGAGTCCCTGCCGCAAAAATACCAGCTTGCTGTGGCCAAAGGGATTGTTTGGGCCAGGTGTCTCGCTTCGAAGTCGCTGGATCGCTTGGCACAGCAGGTGGGTCTTGCCAGAGCATGGTTGTCCCTTGAGCAGAACCATGCGACCAGCGAATCGTTTGTCTTGGGGCACCATACATTCAACTAGACTATCCAGGAGATCATTGAAGCCGAAACATTGAGAGCCCAAGTGCCTCTGTACCATTTGCTCATTCATGACATCCGCCCGCTGTAATTCATTGTGCAACATGCTCCTTGGGGCGCCAAATTCCTGCACGAGATTCTGTACATATATATATATTCATGTGTACACGTGCATGCACATGACTCTTGTCAAGATGCCGACAAGCTCAACGTTTGCACATTGCGTGTTGCAGTGTGTTGCATCGTGTTGCAATGTGTGGCAGTGTGTTGCAGTGTGTTGCAGTGTGCTGCAGTGTGCTGCAGTGTGTTGAAGTCGTCGCACAGTTCACGCACACATACAGGCGAGCAGAGACAGGCGAACAGGAATGTGCCGTCATAAAACATACCTTTGCTAGAAACTCAAGACAGAGATCGACAGACTGGGATGGTTCTAGGTACTCCTTGATCATTAGAGGCTTGCACGAGAGAACACGCTGATGCAGTTCCTGTCCTGCTCGTTCTAGCGCTATTTCCGGAGCAATCGTTTCGTCAGCGGCTGGTCTCAAGTGCAGGTGTGCGAGTGTATTTTGTTGCCCTTGTGTTGGCTTGATAGCAGAAAATCGGTTGAGGACAAGGTTGTGTGGCACCCTGTCGGGACTAAGTAAAAAGCCATATGCCATTTGTAATTCAAAGACACTTGCTTGCAGAACATTTGGGTCGGCTTTCAGATGCGGGTTTTTGATAGCGGATACCCACGGATGCATCTCAAAAAGGTTATTTCCATCATCCTTCTGCATCTGCTCTTCTTGTGCACGCGCTTTTGTCTCGTGCATTTTTTCCAGCATTGCAGCATTTGCTGCCATTCGCTGTGCCATGAAGACATCGAGATGCTGGCGAAGCGTTGGGCGGTCACGGACTAAGCGCATCAGGGTGTCCTTGGTGATTTCGAGAACTGAGCAGCCTTGCTCTTTGGCGCGACAAGTTGCACCCGCTGGCTCTCCCGTCAGCAATGACATTTCACCCACCATTCCTCCGGCCTTGATCACAGCAACCTCTATCGTATCTCCTGCGATCAGTACCGAGAGATCGCCGTTGATGACAGTATACATGGCAGTCGAGATGGTGCCGACACGAATTAAATCGGTTTTGGCATCCAACTTTCTCAACAGCGACGACGCAGCAAGACTTCGCAGGTCGGATGAAGCTATATTGGCAAGCAGCGGAGACTTTCGTAGCGACAAGATCCTTGTCACCTGCGAGATTTCTCCCGGCAGCACGTCGTGATCGTCAAATTCATCAAACAGATCTTGATCATCAATCGCCGACTGGTCCAGTAATCTTGCAACCTGCGACAATTTCCCTGCATCGACTAGTCCACGCATTTTCTGCGCGAGCATACTCACCGATCTCCCTCCAGGTTGTGAGACAGCTGACATGTCCACCTCGTTGTCTGCCTCTTCGCCTTTCCACGTGTCTGCCTCTTTGTCTATTTCATGGAGTTTCTCCTTGTCTGCAGTCTTGATGACCTGCCATTTGCTCGATGTTTCTTTCGGAGGTGTCGAGAGCCGTGGGGGCGTCGATCTTGCTGACGTGGGAGTTGGAGATGCAGCTTGCATTGAAGCAGTTGATGGTGCTGGTGTTGATGTTACAAGAGGGGGTGGGACAGCAGGGGCAGGGGTTGGGCAAGATGGAGTGTCGACTGTTGGACAATTTCCATAAGTATGCGGTGACGGCAAAATGGCGATGAGGTATGGCTTCGATGCGTCCATATCCGCAAATGTTCTCACCAGTGACCCTGTTGAATTTCCGTGTTTGAACGTGAGTGAGTGGCCGCGTGATCATAAGCGTGCATGTGTGAGTGTGTGTGTGTATATACACTTGCATTTGGTATCATGTACATATTCAGGCAGGCGTGTATCACTGTATGCTTGTAGAAAGACAGATATACAGCCAGATAGACAGCCACAACGCAACAAGTTGGATCTGCAACGCACTGCACTGCGCTGCAACATACACACTCTGTTCCACTACTGGAGACACCACTAGAGCACACTGCAACACACTGCAACACACCGCAACACAAAACATACTGTACCGCAACTGGTAGCTTCCTCTCCCATCACCTGTTTTGTGAATGTATTTCGCCGCAGTCAGAGTAGTGTGGCACAATCAGTAAATAAGCCCATATATCGTAAACACTTTACATTTGGTGCAGTCATACACTCTACGCTACTAATACAAGTGCGCGTTTTAAATCCCATGCCCCGGACATGGGAGACGAAACACGATGGCGCTATGCCGGGCGTGACTCATGACTCACCCGAGCAAATAGCGCTTCCAGCAGAGCTATTAGACTTTTTGTTACGAAGTAATAAAAGCATCATCAATCAAAACGTATTATATACAACTGTATGATATGTGACTATCTGTGGCACCTCAGATGATGGGTGAGTCAAAGCACATTTATGATTCGGATATGAATCATGTCATGTCACATATGGATGAAATGCCAAAATGTTTTCCCCAAAATGGTCTTCGTGGGTTGCTACGGAATATCAGAGAAGCACGTACATAATACTATATACATTAACACAAGTATATGGCACATATATCCGAGTGACACTCAGATATTAGTGCCTTTTACTTATATAAATGTATATAAGTGCTCAGAACTGCCAATCTCCGTGCCTCCCTCTTTTTCTGTCTCTCTCTCGCAAATTCTTGTTGCCCATTCTCTCGTATCCCCTCTCCTTCTCTCATGCTTGCTCATTTGCTTTCGTTTCTGCTAGTAGCTCACTCACAAGCATAGTGAAGGCGAGACTTAGTTGCTCACACATGCGCTGCATTTTGTGTTGCAATATTGTCTTTATCAGCTCCCTCTCCTCCTGTTTGTTTTGTGTATATGTGTGTGTACGTGTGTGTGTGTGTGTGTGCGCGTGTGTGTTTGTGTGCGTGAGTGTGTGTGTGCGTTAGTGCGTGTGTGCGTTAGTGCGTGTGTGTGTGCGTGTGTGTGTGTGTGCATGTGCGTGTGTGTAAGAGAGAGAGAGAGAGAGAGAGAGAGAGAGAGTGGAAGTGCGTGCGTAGGTTTGCAAGTGTACGTGCAATCTCTTGATTATTTCTGTGTACCGGTGGTGTACCTGCACATGCCCATATGGCACCGTAGAATTAAGGGGCTTTTTATCAAAACAAATGCACTGAATAAAACAACAAGACGCCATTTATTGTGTAATTAAGTGTGTGCTGTGTTACACACACGCATACACACACACACACACAAACACACACACACATACACGTACACACACACATAATCACACAATCACACACGCACACGTACACAGACGCAGAAACAGACATAGACAGACAAAAACAGGCTAACAGACCGACACACAAACAAATACATGAGTGCTGTGTCTGGTGCTGTGCGTGTGTGTGTGCACGTGTGTGTGTGCGTGCGTGTATTAATCCGTGTCCCTGTCTCTCTGTCTCTCTGTCTCTCTGTCTCTCTGTCTCTCTGTCTCTCTGTCTCTCTGTCTCTCTGTCTCTCTGTCTCTCTGTCTCTCTGTCTCTCTGTCTCTCTGTCTCTCTGTCTCTCTGTCTTTCTGTCTCTCTGTCTCTCTGTCTCTCTGTCTCTCTGTCTCTCTGTCTCTCTGTCTCTCTGTCTCTCTGTCTCTCTGTCTCTCTGTCTCTCTGTCTCTCTGCCTCTCTGTCTCTCTGTCTCTCTGTCTCTCT